>Ga0210405_10002106_pt1 | contig 21104 bp, 20 predicted proteins | sample IncBWH11MmetaG_FD_155492 | JGI IMG/M metagenome (GOLD analysis project Ga0210405, IMG submission 155492) | Forest soil microbial communities from Barre Woods Harvard Forest LTER site, Petersham, Massachusetts, United States - Inc-BW-H-11-M | ecosystem: Environmental > Terrestrial > Soil >... | reverse complement strand
TCCACGACCGAACCGAAGCGTCCCCTTAGTCATCAAGCGTATGGGAGAGTCGCATGGCCGAGGCCGATAGCACTGCCTCCACCGTCAATAATGGCGTGAACGTCGCGGCGTTGATCTCTGCTCGCGAAGCGCTCACCAATGCTCCACAGGCGGCGCAGTTCAAATGGCGCGCCGCTTGCGAGTGGAAGAACGGCACGCACAGCCACTCCACGGTCGAAGGCTATTACGGCCTCGGCCAGGAACAGCACCACAAGCGCACCTTCACCTTCGACGCCGATCATCCGGAAGTTTTCGCCTCCGAAGATCACGGCGCGACGCCCGTCGAGTACGTGCTTGTCGGGCTGGCGAGCTGCCTCACCGCTGGCATCGCCGCGGTCGCCCAGCACCGCAACATCCAGCTGCGTTCGGTCACTGCGACGATCGAAGGCGACATGGACATCCAGGGCATCCTCGGCATCGACAGCGACGTGCGCAACGGCTTCGGCGGCATCAAGGTGACCTACGACATCGACGCCGATGCCAAACGCGAGGACATCGAGGCTCTGGTGGCGCAATCGCAGAAGCGCTCCGCGGTGTACGACATCGTGACCAACCCGACCAACGTCACGGTGGTGGTGAGCTGAGCCGTCGCCGACGGCCGCGGTCGCCATCGGGAGGCTAAACCCCATTCGCGCCGTCACCACGGTGATCATCGGGGCCGGCCACGCCGGCCTCGCCATGAGTCGTTGCCTCACCGAGCGGTCCATCGATCACGTGGTGCTCGAGCGCGGCGAGGTGGCGCACAGCTGGCGCACCGAGCGCTGGGATTCGCTGCACCTGCTGACGCCCAACTGGCAGAGCCGACTGCCGGGATACGACTACCAGGGCGACGATCCCGACGGCTACCGAGCGCTGCCCGAGGTCATCGATTTCATTGCGGAGTACGCGAAAGCGATCGCGGCGCCGGTGCGGACCCACACGACGGTGACATCGGTGCGCCCGACCGAGTCGGGATACCTCGTGCGCACCGATCAGGGCGACTGGCGATGCCGCACGCTGGTGCTCGCTTCCGGCGCCTGCAACATTGCCGGCGTCCCGGCCTTCGCCGAGCGGGTGCCGCGCCCGATCGCGCAACTCACGGCGCAGCAGTACCGCAATCCCGGCCAGCTTGCTGACGGCGGCGTCATGGTTGTCGGCGCGTCCTCGAGCGGCACGCAGATCGCGCACGAAATCCACCGCTCCGGCCGGCCGGTGGTCTTGTCGGTCGGCGAACACATCCGCGCGCCCCGGCTCTATCGCGGCAAGGACCTGGAGTGGTGGATGGACGCCGCCGGCGTGCTCGACGAGCGCTACGATCAAGTCGACGACATTAAACGGGCGCGGCGCGTGCCGTCGCTGCAGCTTGCCGGCACGCCCGATCGCTCGACGCTCGACCTCAACGCGCTGACCGCGATCGGGGTGAAGCTTGTCGGCCGCCTCTCCGGCATCACCGAGAACGGCAAGACGCAGTTTGCCGGATCGCTGCGCAACATGTGTGCCCTCTCCGATCTCAAAATGGGCAGACTTCTGGATCTGATCGATGAATGGGCGCGCGCCAACGGTCTCTACGACCCCGGCGAACAGCCGCAGCGCCTGCCGCCGACCCGCGTCGAGGATGCGCCCCCGCTCGGGATGGACCTCGCCGCAGGCGCGATCAAGACCATCATCTGGGCCACGGGCTATCGTCCCGATTATTCCTGGCTCGAAGTGCCGGTGCTCGGCCGCAAGGGCATGATCCGCCATGACGGCGGGGTTGTCGCCGTGCCCGGCATGTATCTGATGGGTGCCGTGTTCCTCCGCCGGCGCAAGTCGACCCTCATCGACGGCGCCGGCGACGATGCCCGCGACTTGAGCGCGCATCTCGCGTCCTATCTCGACGGCGGCCTGGCGCGGCTCACCGCGTGAGCGATACGCGCGCCGCCGACCCGCTACTCCGCCTTCGCTGATCGGCTGTTGCCGCACCGAGGGCGGCGCCGAAGCTTATTGGCCCGGACGTGTTGGGGCCCCGGACTCTCTTCAGCCAACATTGGACCCCATAGTGGAGAAGGCTGTCCGCATTTGCGACGCCAAGTTTGGCGACCTTAAGCCCCGCGAAGGCGACAACTTGCGTACCGTCGCAGCACGCGGCGGCTACCGTCGGAACCTCACGCGTGAAAATTGGAAAATGCGATGAGAAAACTGGTGATCGGCGCACTAACAACAATTGCGATAGGCATTTTTCAATCGGTCGTAGTGGCGAGCATTCTTCCCAAGGACACTGCGGCGCGGATCGAGGCAATTCCGGTTCAGACTCTAACTATCTCGGATCAACAATTTCTCAAGGGCGACCGCTCCGGCAGGCCCACGACCATCGCCGGCGCGTTGAGGATTGCGCGAGGCTCCGGCCAACTTCCAGTGGTTGTGCTCATGCACGGCTCAGGTGGCTTTGAAGCAAATACCGATCTGTGGGCCGGCAGTTTGAATCGTTGGGCATATCCACATTTGCACTTGATTCATTTAGCGGACGGGGAATCGTCAGCACTGTCGTTGATCAGTCACTACTCGGACGATTGAACATGATACTCGACTTATATCGCAGCCTTGCGGTGTTGGCCGGGCATCCCCGGATAGATCCCAACCGAATTGCCGTCATGGGATTCTCACGCGGCGGCCAGGCGGCTCTTTATGGGACCCTCAAAAGATTTCATAAGCTGTGGAACCCCACCGGGATCGATCCGGCGGCCTATATTGCGCTTTATCCGCCTTGCAACACGACTTACATCGGCGACACCGACGTCACCGACCATCCGATCCAAATCTTCCACGGAACGTTAGATGACTACGTTGAGGCTGCTCCCTGCCGAGCCTATGTCAAGCGTCTCAAACAGACGGCTGCGCAGATTCAATTGACCGAGTACCCCGATGCGTGGCATCTTCGATTGTCCCTGGCTTCAGCCTACTCCCATTGTCGCGTGGAATGGACAGACAACGCATTGCGTGTTGAAGGAAGAACCGCTCGGGACAATCATCAATACGGCGACACACAGGCCATTCACATATGAAGACGATTGCGTTGGACGCAATCCGCACCTGGCCTATTCCGCAAATGCTACTCACGCCACGGAAGAGGCTGTTAAGGGGTTGCTGAGACGCGTCTTTAGATTGGACTAGCGGCTTTCCGGCCGCCACGACGATTGCGAAAAGGACCTATTGGAGGAAGGGCAACAGTTGCTGATACATTGATTTATGTCGACAAGCGTTTTCAGCTTGCTCCACAAGAAGATTTGCTTTCGCAACAGTCTTTTCTACGAACGTTTTAACGTCCTTGTTCGTGCAATCCCAAACTTTCTCTTTGACACTATCCATCTTTGCATGGAAGCGATCGAGGATTGCCTTGATTGTATTGGGTGTTATACACCCGACCGCAATTTTAGTCATTCGCTCTTCGAGCGAAGTGGGTTGCTTACAGAAGTTCGCCAACACAACTGCCACCGCCCAATTTTCGACCTGGGTCCGAAGCCTGCTTTGTTGGGAGTTGCTCAGCTCACTCAGGTCGAACATTTCAGCGGCTTGGCTCAAGCTTGCTTGACTGGCAACAATGACCAGCGACAGAAACGCCAAAAGACTCTGTTTCCCCAGCACTCGCATGAGAACCAAACTCCGAGCACCCCGTCTCCAAGTTCTATTGCCGATGACCCCACCCTGTCTGGCAGTTGCGCGGTTGCGGAACTCCAACCTATGCTATTCCCGTTGGGAGTATCAAGAGGGGCGAGGCTATGGCTGACCAACCAAAGTCCGAGGAGCGGGAAAATCAGAAGGAGAGGCATTTAGTCATCTTGGTACACGGAATTAATACCTTCGCGGATTGGATGCCGGCGATGGCAGACACACTGGAGAGTGCTGGCTTCCTGGTCTCGCCTACCAGTTTTGGCGATATGCGTGTTTCCAGGTTCTTGCTTCCTATCGGAAGGCCCCGGCAACAAGCAATCCAGCGCGTACTTACCAACATCAGAACGGCCAAGGAACTGCATAAGCCCGACAGGATTTCTGTGATCACGCACAGCTTCGGCACCTATGTCGTTGCCAGAATCTTGCAGCGGGAGCCATGGCCTTGGCACCGAATCATATTCTGCGGCAGCGTCCTACCGGAAAAATTCCCACTGGATGAGGTGAGAGATCGATTTACGGCTCCGCTGCTGAATGAAGTCGGGACCAGGGACATTTGGCCGGCAATGGCGGCATGGGTAACTTGGGGGTATGGATCGGTCGGATCATATGGGTTCAATCATCCAACCGTTCGAACCAGGTGGCATGAGGGTTTTCGGCACAGCGATTTTTTGACGCCGGATTTTTGTAATAAGTATTGGGTCCCATTCCTTCGAGATGGTACCATCATCAGAGGCTCAGACAAGCCAAGTCGTTTGCCTTGGACTATCCGGGCAATAACAAAAATACCAGCTGCGCTGGATTGTGCTGTTTTTATTCTTGGCGCTTCTAGGACTTGGCGTATGGTACATTCTGTACGGCAGGGCAATTACGATTGATCTTCAAGCGTTCGATGGTCCGCCGAAATTTTCAGTTTCAATTCACTACAACACTACCATGCAGAGCGTGCTGAATAGTGTGCATAATAAAATCATCGAAAGAGACAAAACCGTCGGCACTCGCAAGTATCAAAAGGACTGGATTCTCGTTGATGCAAAAGAACATCCGGTAACCAACATTGGCACAGAATATGCGAAGTGTCTAAGCAACGATAGCGATGACCGCCTGGCTACCGAAATCGTGACGGAGGTCGGCGAAGGCAGGGGCAAAGTCCCAATCTTCATGCCGGGGTCGAAGTTTACGGCGCTGAGCTGCGTTCCGACGCACAAGCAGTCTATTAGATGTCCGCCGATCGATTGCAAAAAGCGAACAGGCGAGTTGCCATAAGGCAGTCGCCTGCTTTCATCTCACACGAACAGATTGGTAGTCCGGATGGATGAGACTTCGCGCTGAAGTGCTCTGCAAGTTTACGTCTTTGCGCCGCCGTCGAACTTGTTGCTCTTCGGAAAGCCCTTCGGCGCCAGGCGGCCGGCATCGCCGCGGTTGCCGCGCCAGTCGGCGAGCTCCTTGAGCGAGAGCGTGTAGACGCGGCCGGCGGTGTCGGTCCAGGTCAAGCCCTTCTCCGCCTCGAATACCCTGATGTCCGACAGTCCGCCGTCCTTGTGCCGCTGCAGGCGCACGCCGCGGCCGCGTGTCATCTCCGGCACCTGATCGAGCGGGAACACCACCATCTTGCGGTTCTCGCCGATGGCCGCGACGAGTTCGCCCTCGGCCGGCGCAATGATGCGCGCTTCGTCAGGGAGCGCGACGTTGAGGATCTGCTTGCCCTTGCGGGTATTGGCGAGGCACTCGTCCTCAGCGACGACGAATCCCCTGCCCTGTATGCTCGCCACGATCAGCTTGCGTCCGCCCTGGTGGCGGAACACCGTTACCACGTCCGCCTCCTGTTCGAGCTCGATGAACAGGCGGATCGGCTCGCCATGGCCGCGACCGCCCGGCAGCTTTGCCGCCTCAATAGTGTAGCAGCGGCCGTTGGTAGCGAAGATGAGGAGCTTCGACGTCGTCTCGGCGAAGAACGCGAGATTGAGCCTGTCGTCGGTCTTGAAGGCGAGACTGGAAAGGTCGGCGACCTGGCCGCGCAGCGCCCGGATCCAGCCCTTGTCGGACACCACGACCGTGATCGGCTCGCGCTCGACCAACGCTTCCTCGATCGCCGCCTCGTCGTGCGCGGGCGCTTCGGCAAACCCGGTGCGGCGCTTGCCGAGCGGCGTCTTCGGGCCGAACTTGTCGCGCACCTCGCGGATCTCGCGGGCGATGACCTTCCACTGCTCCTTCTCCGAGCGCAGCAGGTCCTCGATGCCGCGCTTTTCGGCGCGCAGCGTCTTCTCCTCCTCGCGGATCTCGATCTCCTCGAGCCGGCGCAGATTGCGCAGCCGCATGTTGAGGATGGCGTCGGCCTGCACGTCGGAGAGCTTGAACGTGCGCATCAGCACCGGCTTCGGCTCGTCCTCCTTGCGGACGATCTTGATCACCTTGTCGATGTTGAGATAGGCGACGAGATAGCCGCCCAAGACTTCGAGCCGATGCTCGATCTGGCCGAGCCGGTAGCGCGAACGGCGCAGCAGTACGTCGCGGCGGTGGGTGAGCCATTCGTTCAGCGCTTCGGCAAGCCCGACCACTTTCGGAATCCGGCCGCGCAGGAGCACGTTCATGTTGAGCTGCACCCGGCTTTCCAGCTCGGTGAGCTTGAACAGGCTCTCCATCATCAGCGCCGGATCGACGCTGCGCGAGCGCGGCTCGAAGATGAGGCGCACATCCTCGGCGGACTCGTCGCGCATGTCGGCGACGAGCGGCAGCTTTTTCTCGTTGATCAGCTCGGCGATGCGCTCGACGAGCCGCATCTTCTGCACCTGCCAGGGGATTTCGGTGACTACGATCTGATAGGTGCCGCGCCCGGTGTCCTCGGTCTTCCAGCGTGCGCGCAGGCGGAAGGAGCCGCGTCCGGTCGTGTAGGCTTCGGCGATCGCCTCCGGCGGATCGACGATGATGCCGCCGGTCGGGAAATCGGGGCCGGGTACGAATTTCAGCAGCGTGCGACTCCGTGCGTTCGGCTGCTCGATGAGGTGCAGCGCCGCGTCGCAGAGTTCGGCGATGTTGTGCGGCGGAACCGCCGTCGCCATGCCGACCGCGATGCCCTGGGCGCCGTTGGCGAGCAGATTGGGAAGGGCCGCCGGCAAGACGACCGGCTCCTGCATCACGTTGTCGTAGCTCGGGCGGAAGTCGACCGCGTCCTCGTCGATGCCGTCGAGCAGAAGCCGCGCCGCCTCGGTCAGCCGCGCCTCGGTGTAGCGGTAGGCGGCCGGATTGTCGCCGTCGACGTTGCCGAAATTGCCCTGGCCGTCGACCAGCGGGTAGCGCGAGGAAAAATCCTGGGCGAGACGCACCAGCGCGTCATAGATCGCCTGATCGCCGTGCGGGTGGAAGTTGCCCATCACGTCGCCGACGATCTTTGCCGATTTCTTGAACGCGGCGCCGGGATCGAGACGCAGGAGCCGCATGCCGTAGAGGATGCGGCGATGCACCGGCTTGAGCCCGTCGCGCGCGTCAGGGAGCGCGCGGTGCATGATGGTGGAGAGCGCGTAGGCGAGATAGCGCTCCTCCAGCGCCTCGCGCAGCGCGATCTCCTGCACTTCTCCTGGCGCGGGGGGAATCAGTTTCTCATTCATGGCGCAACGGGGTAGCGCGGTTGGCCGCTGCGAACAAGAACGGCGGCGACGAAGCGGGCGCGGGCGTCCGGCAGCGGCAGGCCGCGCGGCGCGAAAGCGTGACGCTCGAGAAAGAAGCCGGCGAGCGCGAAGGCGTCGGCGAGATCGGCGGCGGAAGCAGCCTCGACGTCGTCCTGCAGGAAGCGCGGCAGCCGCATGAGCTTGTCGCGATAAGGCTCGCCGACGGCGCGCGAGACGGCGCGGCCCGAGCGCGGCGACACGTAGATGAGATCGGCGCTCGCGCCGGTGACCGCGCAGGAAGCGAGATCGAGCCCGAAACCGAGCTCGCCGAGGAAGGCCAGCTCGAAGCGCGCGATCATCGGCGCGACCGCGGCCGGATCACCGAGCACGTCGAGGATCGCTTCGAGCGCGCCATGGATGCCCGCATGCGGCTCGCGTTCCGCGAGCAGACGGCACAAGGCCGCGAGATGCGTGACCCCGTGGACGGCATGCGCCGCGGCAAGAAAGCCGGCGGCGCGCAGATTGATTCCTTCGACCAGATAGTGGCCCAGGTGGTCGTCGAGCCTGGCCCGCCAAGTGGCGCGCAGCGAATTCCCCGGTTGCAGCACGGCGCGCAGCCGCGCGCCACTGCCGCCGCGTACCAGACCGAGATGGCGACCGCGCCCGTGCGTCATCAATTCGAGAATGACGCTCGTCTCGCCGTGGCGCTTGACGCCGAGCACGATGCCTTCGTCGATCCATTCCATGGGGGATATGTATGCACGCTGGCCGTCATTCCGGGACGCGGCCGCAGGCCGCGGACCCGGAATCCATAGTCACGGATTGTGGTTATGGATTCCGGGTTCGCCGCCGCGCGGCGCCCCGGAATGACGACTCGGAAGGATCTTACTCCCGCGGAAACTCCAGGCCCATCTCGCGGTAGCGTTCCGGGTCGTCGCCCCACCCTTCCCGCACCTTGACGAAGAGAAAGAGGTGCACCGGCTGCTCGATCGCAACGGCGATGTCGGCGCGCGCCGCCGCCCCGATCGCCTTGATCGTCTGGCCGCCCTTGCCGAGCACGATCTTGCGCTGGCTCTCGCGCTCGACATAGATCGTCTGCTCGATACGCAGGGAGCCGTCCTTGAGCTCCTTCCAGACTTCGGTCTCGACCGTCGACTGGTACGGCAGTTCCTGGTGCAGCCGCAGATAGAGCTTCTCGCGGGTGATCTCGGCGGCGAGCTGGCGCAGCGGCGCATCCGCAATCTGATCCGCGGGATAAAGCCACGGCCCCGCCGGCACGTGAGCGCCGAGCCAGCGTTTGAGGTCCGCAACGCCGTCGCCGGTGAGCGCGGAGATCATGAAGATCGCGGCAAAGGCCGCGCGCTCATTGAGCATTTGCGTCAACGCCAGCAGCGCAGGCTTGGCGACGACATCGACCTTGTTGAGTACGAGAAGCTTCGCCGCGCGGACCTCGGCGAGGCCGCGGATGACCCCTTCGTCCTCATCCTCGACGCCCTTGCGGCTGTCGACGACGAGGGCGGCGATGTCCGCATCTCGCGCGCCGCCCCAGGCGGTGCCCACCATGGCGCGGTCGAGCCGGCGCCGCGGCGCGAAAATGCCCGGCGTGTCGACCAGGATGAGCTGCGCCGGGCCGTCGACGGCGATGCCGCGAATGAGTGTGCGGGTGGTCTGCGCCTTCGGCGTGACGATCGAGACCTTGGTGCCGACGAGGGCGTTGACCAGCGTCGATTTTCCCGCATTGGGCGCCCCGATGAGCGCCGCGAAGCCGCAGCGGGATTCACTTGCGGCCGGCTCAGCCATCGAGCCGTTGGGGCTTGACGCCTTCGCGCTTCATCATGGCCGCCGCGGCGGCCTGCTCGGCGGCGCGTTTCGAGCGGCCGGACCCTTCCGCCGGCGCGAGATGGGGAAGCTGCACGGCGACGCGAAACTGCGGGTCGTGGTCCGGGCCGGAGCGCGCGATCTCGCGATAGGCCGGCGTCGGCAGGCCACGGCCCTGCGCCCATTCCTGCAGGACCGTTTTCGGATCACGCGCCGGCTCGGCCTTCGTCTTCATGCGCACCTGCCACAGGCGTCCGATCAGCGCCTCGGCGGCGGCGAAGCCGCCGTCGAGATAGACCGCGCCGATCAGAGCCTCGCAGACGTCGGCAAGGATCGCCGGCCGCGTGCGCGCGCCGGCATTGGCTTCCGAGGCGCCGAGCCGAATCGCCGCGCCGAGGTCGATCGCACGCGCGATCTCGGCGCAGGTCTCCTTGCGCACGAGATCGGCCAAGCGGCGCGACAGCTCGCCCTCGTCGGCGCGCGGAAAAGCGCGAAACAGCATGTCGGAAATGACGAGGCCGAGCACGTGGTCGCCAAGAAACTCGAGCCGCTGGTAGCTGCCGACGCGGTTGCGCGCGCCCTTGAGCGCGGAGATGTGCGAGAGCGCGCTGTCGAGCAACGACGCGTCGGCGAACCGATAGCCGATGCGCTCCTCGAGCGAACCGTCGCCGCGCCGGCGGCGCGGGCGCGCATCCTTCTGTCCGCCGGCCGGCGCGGTTGGGACTGACGGAGCGGGCGCGCTGGCGACTTCCTCGGCAGACGGCCCTTGCGGCGGCGCTGCGGTCGAAGTGGCTTTCCGCCGCCGCTTCATCTCACGAGGGTGAACAGGCGGTTCCAGCGGACGGTCCATGGCCAGCGCCACACTTCCCAGGCGTGAGCACCGTCCTTGATCGAGAAGAAGATGATCTGCGCCTTGCCGATGATGTTCTGGTACGGCACGTAGCCGACTTGGCTGAGCACCCGGCTGTCGGTCGAGTTGTCGCGGTTGTCGCCCATCATGAAATAGTCGCCCGACGGCACGGTGTAGACCGCGGTGTTGTCATAGAAGCCGTTGTCGGTGAGATCGAGCGTAGTGTAGGTCACGCCGTTCGGCAGGGTTTCGCGGAAGCGCTTGACCCGCTGCACGGCGCCCTCTTCGCTGGTCACATAGTCGTCGATGCGCTGGCGCTTCACCGGCTCGCCGTTGATGTTGAGGATTCCGTCGATCATCTGGATGCGGTCGCCAGGGAGGCCGATGACGCGCTTGATGTAGTCGATCGAGTCGTCCTTGGGCAGGCGGAACACCACCACATCGCCGCGATCGACCTGCTGGCCGAGGATGCGGCCCGAGAACACCGGCGGCGAGAACGGCAGCGAGTAATGCGTATAGCCGTACGAATATTTGGAGACGAACAGGTAGTCGCCGACAAGCAGCGTCGGAATCATCGAGCCGGAAGGGATATTGAACGGTTGGAACAGGAACGTGCGGATGACCAGGGCGATGATGAGAGCATGAATGACCACACGTACGGTCTCGGCGAATCCACCTTCTTTCCGTTTGGTCCCGGTCTGCACGCTCATCGGCCTGTCGTCCCGTTGTGGCACTTATCGCCCCGCCGCGACCTTGTAGCCTCTGACACCCACGCACGCAATTGCACGCGAGACCTGGCCGCAGGACCGGCCGTCGCGTTTACCTAGGAGCGTCATGAGCTTAGCTCCAGCGCGGAGGCATGATGAATTTTCATTGCCGAGTGCGCACAACCTTCCGGCAAAGATGGCCGGGCCCGCACCTCACGGGTGGGCCACGGCAATCGCCGAAATGACCACAAAGGCGTGGGCCATGGGGCCTTCGTCGGTGATCGTGAGGTCGATGCGCGCCTCGTAGCCCGCGGGCGTGATCGCCTCGAGGCGGCGCTTGGCGCCGCCGGTGAGTTCGAGCGTCGGCCGCCCCGACGGCAGGTTGACGACGCCCATGTCGCGCCACCAGACCCCGGCACGGAAACCCGTGCCCAGCGCCTTGGCGCACGCTTCCTTGGCGGCGAAGCGCTTGGCGTAAGTCTCGACGCGATTCCGCCGCTTTTCCGCCTTCGCCCGCTCGGTCGGGGTGAAGATGCGGTCAATGAAGCGCTCGCCATGGCGATCGATCACCTTGGCGATGCGGCGCACGTCGGTGATGTCGGAGCCGATGCCGATGATCATCGCCGGCCATCATCGATTCTAGCCCGGCCGCGGTCCATCGCCGCGCGCATCCGTCGCACCGCCTCGGCGAGGCCGTCGAAGACCGCTTCGCCGATCAGGAAATGGCCGATGTTGAGCTCGACTATTTCGGGAAGCGCCGCGATCCGCTCCGCCGTGATGAAATCGAGGCCGTGGCCGGCATGAACTTCGAGGCCGGCGCTCTTGGCGAGAGCGGCCCCCCGCACGATGCGTTCGAATTCGGCGGCGCCGGCCGCGGCGTCGCCAGCGGTAATAGCGTCGCACCACGCTCCAGTATGAATCTCGATGACCGGCGCACCGATCGCGGCCGCCGCCTCGATCTGCGCCGGCTCGGCGGCAATGAACAGCGACACGCGAATGCCAGCATCGGCCAGCCTGGCGACGGCGCCGCGCAAGGCCTCACGCTGGCCGGCGGCATCGAGCCCGCCTTCGGTCGTGCGCTCCTGCCGCCGCTCGGGAACCACGCACGCGGCGTGCGGGCGCACCCGGCGCGCGATCTCGATCATTTCCGGCGTCGCCGCCATTTCGAGATTGAGCGGCTTGCTGATGCGCGCCTTGAGCCGCGCGATGTCGTCGTCGACGATGTGACGGCGATCCTCGCGCAGGTGCGCGGTGATGCCGTCGGCGCCGGCGGCGATCGCGATCTCCGCCGCCTTCAACGGATCGGGGTGCCGGCCGCCGCGTGCGTTGCGCACGGTCGCAACGTGATCGATGTTGACGCCGAGGCGGATGGGGTGATGCGCAGGCACAGGCATAGTGGATGAATGGAGCGATGGGAGAGCCGGCGGCTTCGCGCCGGTATCACCCGTTTACCCGCTCGGCGTTGGCTACGACCTTCTTCGCCCGCAGCTGCGAGATGATCGAGGTGAGGTGCTTGAGGTTGTAGACTTCCAGGTCGATGGCGATCTCGGTGAAGTCCGGCGACTGCCGGGTCATGCGGATATTGTCGATGTTGCCGTCGTGCTCGGCGATGACTTGCGCGATCTGCGCGAGCGAGCCCGGCTCGTTCACCGATTGCACCGCAAGCCTGGCCGGGAAACGCTGCGGCAGCTCGTCGTCCACGTCCCAGCGCACGTCGAGCCAGCGGTCCGGCTCATCCTCGAAGGCGGTCAGCGCCGGCGAGTGGATCGGGTAGATGGTGATGCCTTCGCCCGGCGTCATGATGCCGACGATGCGGTCGCCGGGAACGGCCCCGCCATTGGGAGCGAAGCGCACCGGCAAGTCGGTGTTGATGCCGCGGATCGGGATGGCGGCGCCGTTCTCGCTCTTCTCCGGCAGCTTGAACTTGACCGCCTTGGCGCGCTTGAGGCCGAACCAGCCGCTTTCCGGCTTGGGCGCGAGCGGCGTCACCCTCTCGTCCTTGTAGTCGGGATGCATCGCCCGCACGACGTCGGACGCCTTCATCTCGCCGCGGCCGACCGCCGACATCACGTCGTCGATCGAAGCGCGCGCGAGCCGGTGCAAGGCGCCCTGCAGCTTCTCGTCGGCGTAGGCGATCTTGGCGCGCTGGCAGAGCCGTTCGAGCATGCGCCGGCCGAGACCGGAATATTGGCTGCGCACCGCCACCCGCGTCGCGCGCCGGATCGCGGCCCGCGCCTTGCCGGTGGCGACGATCGATTCCCAGACCGCCGGCGGCGCGGCCTGCGCCTTCGACGTGATGATATGCACCTCGTCGCCGTTCTGCAGCGCCGAAACGAGCGGCGCGATCTGGCCATTGATCTTGGCGCCGATCGCCATGTTGCCGACGTCGGTGTGCACCGCATAGGCGAAATCGATCGGCGTCGCCCCGCGCGGCAGCGCGATCAGCTTGCCCTTCGGCGTGAAGCAGAACACCTGATCCTGAAACAGCTCCAGCTTGGTGTGCTCCAGAAACTCCTCGGGATTGGAGCCCTCGGCGAGCAGCTCGATGGTGCGGCGGAGCCATGCATAGGCCTTCGACTCGCGGGACAGAAGCTCGGTCGGGGAGCCGAGACCGTCCTTGTAGAGCGCATGCGCGGCGATGCCGTATTCGGCGATCTGGTGCATCTCTCGGGTGCGGATCTGCAACTCGACGCGCTGCTTGCCCGGCCCGATCACGGTCGAATGGATCGAGCGGTAGTCGTTCTGCTTGGGCGTCGAGATGTAGTCCTTGAAGCGGCCAGGAACGACCGGCCAGGTCATGTGCACGATGCCGAGCGCCTGGTAGCACTCGGCGACGCCCGCGACCACGACGCGGAAGCCGAATATGTCGGAGAGCTGCTCGAAGCCGACGGCCTTGCGTTCCATCTTGCGCCAGATCGAATAGGCGCGCTTGCGCCGGCCGGAGACCTCGGCGGCGATGCCGCTGTCGGCGAGCTTCCTGGCCAGTTGCTGCTCGATCTCCGTGATCCAGCCGCTCGACCGCACGGCGAGCGCATCGAGCCGCTCGCTGATCACGCTGTAGGCGTCGGGGTTGAGCTCGCGGAAGGAGAGGTCCTCCAGCTCCTCGCGCATCTCATGCATGCCCATCCGGCCCGCGAGCGGCGCGTAGATGTCGAGCGTCTCCTGCGCCGTGCGGCGGCGCGCCTCCGGCGGCCGATGCGCGATGGTACGCATGTTGTGCAGCCGGTCGGCGAGCTTGATCAGCAAGACCCGTACGTCGTCGGCGATGGCGAGCAGGAGCTTGCGCAGATTCTCGGCCTGCTTCGCCTCCTTGGTGACCAGGTCGAGCTTCTTCAGCTTGGTCAGCCCTTCGACCAGAACGCCGATGTCGCGGCCGAAGAGGCGGTCGATCTCGGCGCGGGTCGCGTCGGTGTCCTCGATCGTGTCGTGCAGCAGCGCCGCGGCGATGGTCGCGTCGTCGAGCTTGAGCTCGGTGAGAATCGCGGCGACCTGCAGCGGGTGGGAGAAGTAAGGGTCGCCGGAGGCCCGCATCTGCTCACCATGCGCCCGCATGGCATAGACATAGGCGCGGTTGAGCAGGTCTTCGTTGGCGGCGGGATTGTACTGCTTGACCTTGTCGATCAGGTCGTATTGCCGCATCAACAGCGGCTTGCGCGGCTTTGGCGCCGCTTCCGCATCGAGCGGCACCAGGGTCGGGCCGTGCGCCACCGCTACCCGGGGCCGGGCTTGGTTCTGCATTCGCGGCAGGTCGACCGGCGAGCGCGCCATAAAATCCTCGGCTCCGCCGCGAAAATCGGCGAGAGCTGACCATAAAGATATCATGACGGACGGTCCGCGCCACAAGCCGTGTCGGAACGGCTTCCCGGCGCCACCATCGCCGGGCTTGGCAAACGCTCCGTTAACGTCCCCCGCCTTTGCGCGCCTCTGCCTCGCGGATGAGCGCGCGCAGCCCCGCCGGCGTGATCGGCACGGTGTCGATGCGCACGCCGAGCGGTCGCAGCGCGTCCTCGATCGCGGCGACGACCGCCGGCGGCGCCACCATCCGGCCGCCCTCGCCGGCGCCCTTGACCCCGTATTCGGTATAGGGCGAGGGCGTCACCAGATGGCCGATGCGGATAGCGGGCGGCAACTCGGCCACCCGCGGCATCAGATAGTCCTGAAACGACGTGGTCAGGAGCTGTCCGTCGCGGTCGTACTCGAAGTGCTCGAGAAGCGCCGTGCCAATCCCTTGCGCGGTCCCCCCGCGCACGTGGCCGTCGACCGTCATCGGGTTGATCATGGTGCCGCAATCGTGCACGGCGACATAGTCGAGGAAGCTCACCTGTCCGGTCTTGGCGTCGACCTCGACCACCGGCATGTGGCACATGTGGCCCATGATCGGATAGAAGATGCCGAAGTCGGAATTGTTCTTGGGCAGCGTCGCCAGCGGGTGGTCGTAGGTGTAGCTCGCTTCAAGTCCGCTGGTCAGCTCCGGGTCGTCGGGCAACGACAGGCGGAAGAAGTGCGCCTGCATCGCCACCTCGCCGATCGCCACTTCGAGCCCGGGCGCGCCCTTGACGCCGACCTTGCCGCTGCGGAATTCGAGATCGTGGGGGCCGGCTTCGAGCATGTGGCCGGCCACGCGCCTGAGTTTTTCCTTGATGATCGAGGCGGCGCCGGTGATCGCCCCGGTGACCATGACGGTGTAGCGGCTGCCGCCCGGCCCCGTTCCCGGGAGGCCGTGATCGGTGTCGGAATAGGCGACGCTGATGTCGGCGGGATCCATGCTCAGCTGCTCGGCGAGCACCATGGTGGCCACCGTCTCGGGACTGTTGCCCCAGCACGGAGCATGCAGCGAGATCACCGCCTTGCCGGTCGGGTCGATCTTGACCGAGGCGCTTTCCGGCGAGCTGGTCAGCGCGAAGCCCGGCTCACGGTTGAGCATCCAGAATTCGGTCGCGCTGAACACGCCCTTTTCCTGGCAGCTGGCGACGCCGATGCCGACGTATCGCCCTTGGGTGCGCGCCGCCTGCTGCTTCTCGCGCCAGCTTTTGTAGTCGAGCATCTCCAGCGCCATATCGAGCGCGCCGGGATAGTTGCCGCTGTCGTAGAGATTGCCGGTCGGGATCTGATAGGGAAACTCGTCCGGCCCGATGAAATTGTCGCGGCGGAACCCGATCGGATCGAGGCCGAGCTCCTCGACCGCGGCGTCCACGATCCGCTCGATCATGAAGTTCGTCACCTCGGAGCCGAAGCCGCGGCAGGCGCCCTGCTGGCACTTGTTGGTGAAGACGGCATAGATCTCGGCGCCCACGGCGCGGATCTTGTAGGGGCCGACGGTCTGCGAGAAACCGTTGCCGTGCGTCCCCAGGCCGTACTGGAAGTAGGCGCCGTAGTCGTCCACCACCTTGTAGCGCAGCGCGGTCATCCGGTGGCTGGCGTCAAGCGCAAGCTCGACGTCGTAGATGCGGTCCGATCCGTGATTGTCGCTCGCGGTGATGTTGTCGATGCGGTCCTCGATGTATTTGACCGGGCGGCCGGCAACGCGCGAGCCGAGCGCGGCGAGCACCGACACCTTGTGCAGAAAAAGCTTGCTGCCGAAGCTGCCGCCGGCGTCGACCGGGACGATGTTGACCAGATGGCTCGGAACCTTGAGCGCGGCGGCGATGGTGAAGCCGATGTAGTTGTACATCGAGCCGTTGACGTAGATCGTGAACTTGCCCGAGCCCTCGTCGAAAGCCGCGACCGCGCCTGCGGTCTCGATCGGCTGCCCGCCGGAACGCGACCAGCGCAGGCGGCGCTTGATCACGTGGGCGGCGCCGGCGAATTCCTGCTCGACCGGGCCGAAGAGATAGTTGCGGTGCTCGGCGACATTGTTCGGGCCGCGCTCGGGATGAAGCACCGCGTCGCCGCGGGAATTGATCGCCTCCATCATGTCGGAGACGGCCGGCAGCGGCTCGTAGACGACGTTGATGAGGGCGATGGCGTCCTCGGCGATGTATCTGGAATCGGCGATGACCAACGCCACCGGCTCGCCGACGTGGCGCACCTTGCCGAGCGCGATGCAGCGCTGTTCGACCGGCGGGTTGGCAAAGCAGGGCAGCGGTCCGGTCTCGCGCGCCGCCTCCTCGCCGGTGATCACCGCGACGACGCCAGGGAGCGCCTCGGCCGCGCTCTTGTCGATCGAGCGGATGCGCGCGTGGGCGTGCGGGCTGCGCAGCGCCGCGGCGTGGGCGATGTTCGGCAGCGTGATGTCGTCGATGAAGCGCCCGCGTCCGGCGAGGAAACGGGGGTCTTCCTTGCGCAGCATGCGCGTGCCGATGATGCTGAACCGCTGATCCGGCCGCTCCTTCTGCCGGCCGGGCGGGGGCGAATGGATTTTGCCGACCTCCGCCATCAGCGCACCGCCGTTTCGCCGCGCATCAGCTCGACCGCGCGCACGACCGAGTTGACGATGTCCTCATAGCCGGTGCAGCGGCAGATATTGTCGTTGAGGCGAAGCCTGATCGTTTCCCGGTCGGGATGGGGATTTTCGCGCAACAGCTCGGTCATCAGCATCAGCATTCCCGGCGTGCAGTAACCACATTGCAGGCCGTGCATTTCCCAGAACGCGCGCTGCAGCAGGTTGAGATTGTTGGCGCGGCCGAGCGACTCGACGGTCTCGATGCGGCGGCCGTCGGCCTGCACCGCCAGCATGCAGCAGGCGCGGGTCGCGAGCCCATCAAGCAGGACCGTGCAGGCGCCGCACACGCCGTTTTCACAGCCGACATGCGTGCCGGTCAGGCCGATCTCGTGGCGGATGAAGTCGGAGAGAAGCAGCCGCGGCTCGACCCGCCGCTGGAACGCCCGGCCGTTGACGGTCACGTTGATCTGCAGCGTGTCCATTGCCTGTTGGTCGCCCTCTTGCGCAATTCAGCCGTCGACGGCATGGCCGGCGCGCGCGCAGGCCGTGCGCAGCATGCGGCGGGTCAGGGTCGCGGCGACGTCGCGCCGGTAGGCCTCGTCGGCGTGCAGGTCGCCGGGCGGCGTGATGGCGCCGGCGGCCGCCTCGGCCGCCGCCTCGATCACGGAGGCCGAAGCCGGCTTGCCCTCGATCGCGGCTTCCGCGGCGGCGACCCGGTAGACGCTGTCGCCGGCGTTGCGAAAGCCGATGCGGACCTCCCGGCAGGCCCCGTAGCGAATGGTCAGGAGGCAGGCGGCGGCGATCAGCGCCCGGTCGCCCAGGCGCTGGCTCACCTCGAGGAAGCAGTAGCCATGGCCGCTCGGCATCCGCGGCACCCGCACCTCCACGAGCATCTCGTCGGCGGCGAGATCGGTCGCGAACGGCGCCTTGAAAAACCTTTGTGCGGCAATGGTACGCGAGCCGCGCGCACTGCGCGCCAGCATCGTGCCGCCGAGCAGGGTGACGACGAGCGGCATCTCGAAGGTGGGATCGTTGTGGCACAGATTGCCGCCGAGCGTGCCGCGGTTGCGGATCGAATGATTGGCGACGTGCCGGTAGGCTTCGACCATGATCGGGCAGTTCGCAGCGATGGCGCTCGACCGCAGGATCGTGTTGTGCGTCGTCAGCGCGCCGATGCGCAGCTGGCCGAACTCTTCGACGAGGTACTGCAGCTCCGCGAGCCGGCTCACGTCGATGAGGCGGCCCGGTTTGATGAGCCGCAGGTTGAGCATCGGGATGAGGCTGTAGCCTCCCGCCAGAAGCTTGGCCTTGCTGCCGTGCCGCGTCAGGGAATCGAGCGCAGCGCGCAGGCTGTCCGGCCTCTCATACTCGAATACGGGAGGCTTCATCCGCCTTCCCCTCCCCGCCTCGAATTTCAAAGCGCGCTCGCTCAAAATCCGCAGTGTTCTCGTTGATTTCCGCCCGGACTGTGATCGATGGCCCCCGCCCTGACAAGAGCCGACGGGGAGGACCTCGATGGAGCGCGGCGCCAACCTATGGCGCGCGCGACTGTCGAGCGAGGCGAAGAGTATAGGGCACCGCCGGCGCATCGCTGTTGAGCGCCCGCGTGCCTTGTGGTCGAGTCGCGATGAGGCGACAAGCAGTTCGCCTTCACCGGTTTTGCCCGTGACGCAGGAGACGATCGATGCCGTTCTCGTTGCCCGAACTTCCCTATTCCTACGATGCGCTCGCCCCCTACATGTCGCGCGAGACGCTCGAATTCCATCACGACAAGCATCACCTCGCCTACGTGAACAACGGCAACAACCTGATGAAGGGCACGGAGTTCGAAGGTAGGCCGCTCGAGGAGGTGGTCAAAAGCTCGTTCTACGCCAATCCCGGTCTCTTCAACAACGCCGGGCAGCACTACAACCACGTCCATTTCTGGAAATGGATGAAGCCCGGAGGCGGCGGCGACAGGATGCCGGGTAATCTGGAGAAACAGATCGTCGCCGATCTCGGATCGGTGGCGAAAATGAAGGAGGCGTTCATCCAGGCGGGCGTCACCCAGTTCGGCTCAGGCTGGTGCTGGCTCGCAGTCCGCTACGGGCGGATCGAGGTGATGAAGACCGCAAACGGCGAGAACCCGCTCGTTCATGGTGCGCGGCCGATCCTCGGCTGCGACGTCTGGGAGCACTCCTACTATATCGACTACCGCAACCGGCGCCCCGACTATCTCAAGGGGTTCGTCGATCATCTCGTCAATTGGGAGTATGTCGCGGAAATGTTTTCGGCCGCGAGCAAATGAGCAGGCGTCGACACCGAGGTGAGTCGCGATCGCCCGTTTCAGCGCGGCGAATACCGGAGGTCAGCTTTGTAAGAAGTCTCCCGGATTTCGCTGCGCTCATCCGGGCTACGAGTACCAGCGCCCTAATCTTCCTCGTCGCCGGCATCGGCGTCCGGCTCGGGCTGGCTCTCTGGTGGCGTGAGGCCTTCGAGGCCCTTGAGCAGCTCTTCCTCGCTCATGCGGTCGGTGGTGACTTCCGTGTCGTCGGCATCGACCCCGGTGCCCGGTGCGCCGATCAAGGGAACCCCGTCGGGCTCCGGCTCGTCGACCTCGACGTATTTCTGCAGCGAATGAACGAGCTCTTCCTTGAGGTCTTCGGGCGAGATCGCCTTCTCCGCGATCTCGCGCAACGCCACGACCGGGTTCTTGTCGTTGTCGCGTTCGACGGTGATCTGGGTCCCGGACGAAATCATGCGCGCGCGGTGGCTCGCGAGCAGAACCAGATCGAAGCGGTTTTCAACCTTGTCGATGCAATCTTCGACGGTAACGCGGGCCATTGGCGAGCTCCTGGCGAGGTTCCTTGCAATTCCAAGGGCAACCCCCGGCCGCGCGTTAAGTATCCTCGAAGGGGCGCAAGCGCAAGGGCGTTGCCGGCGCCGTTTTCCAAGTTTTGATATTTAACTTGGCGTCCGCACGCGGCTCTGTTACCCACACGCCGGGAACCAAGCCGCGGCTTTCCGAATCAATAATTTGGGAAACGCCGCGACGGCGTGCCGCAGCGATTTCGCCGCCCGGCGCTTGTAGAGCCCGCTTTGGCGAGAGTACTTCGGCCGCTGGGCGTTCGCCGCGGCGACAAACCTGTTTTAGTTAAACGCCGGAACCGTCGATCCGATTGCGGCTGCTCCGGGTTTCATGACGAGAGACAGATCGCGAGAGCTACCATGTCGGCACAGATCGAGAAGATTGCGCTCTTCATTGACGGCGCCAACCTTTACGCCACCGCCAAATCGCTCGGCTTCGACATCGACTACAAGCGCCTGCTGCGCGAATTCCAGTCGCGCGGCTACCTCGTGCGTGCGTTCTATTACACCGCTGTGATCGAGGACCAGGAATACTCGTCGATCCGGCCGCTGATCGATTGGCTCGACTACAACGGCTATACCGTCGTCACCAAGGCGACCAAGGAGTTCGTCGACCAGACCGGGCGGCGCAAGGTCAAGGGCAACATGGACATCGAGCTCGCCGTCGACGCCATGGAAATCGCGCCCTTCGTCGACCAGATGGTGCTGTTCTCCGGCGACGGCGACTTTCGCTCGCTGGTCGAAGCGGTGCAGCGGCGCGGCGTGCGCGTCATCGTCGTCTCCACCATCTCGACCCAGCCGCCGATGGTGGCCGACGAGCTCCGCCGCCAGGCCGACCAGTTCGTCGACATCATGGAGCTGCAAGCCAAGATCGGCCGCGATCCTTCCGAACGCCCGATGCGCGAGCCGCGCGAAGGCAGGGAGCCGCGCGAGCCGCGCCATACGCCGCAATTCCTCCAGCGCAGTGCCTCCACCCAGCGCGTCGGGGTCGAAGTCGAAGACGAATTCGACGAAGATTGATCCGGCCGATGGCTGCGATGACGCGCCCGAGCGGCAAGCCCGGTCGCGATTGTCCGCGCTGCCCCCGTCTTGTCGCCTTTCGCGAGGCCTGGCGCGAACGCGAGCCCGACTGGTTCAACGCACCCGTCCCCTCCTTCGGCCCTGTCGACGCGCGCCTGCTGATCGTCGGCCTCGCTCCCGGACTGCGCGGCGCCAACCGCACCGGTCGGCCG
>Ga0210405_10002104_pt1 | contig 21119 bp, 21 predicted proteins | sample IncBWH11MmetaG_FD_155492 | JGI IMG/M metagenome (GOLD analysis project Ga0210405, IMG submission 155492) | Forest soil microbial communities from Barre Woods Harvard Forest LTER site, Petersham, Massachusetts, United States - Inc-BW-H-11-M | ecosystem: Environmental > Terrestrial > Soil >... | reverse complement strand
GATCCGGGAACCACCTCCTGGCGGCAATTTCAAGGAGGCAAGGATGAAGAAGTTAGCGGTTGTACTGATGATGTTGGCGGTGGTCGCGCTGTTGGCGCCTGCCGCGTTTGCACAAGAAGCTGGAGCAAAAGGCGGATCCGGGCACACCGGACTCCTCGCGATCGCGGCGGGCTTGGGCATGGGCCTCGCGGCTTTCGGAGGAGCATTTGGTCAGGGCAGGGTTGCAGCAGCCGCTTGCGAAGGTATGGCGCGCAATCCCGGGGCTGGGGGAGCGATTCGCGCCGCGATGATTCTCGGTCTGGTGTTCGTCGAAACCCTATCTCTTCTGACCTTCGTTATCGCGATCGTTCTCTACTTGAAGATGTAATCCGCGCTTCCAGCAAGAGTTTCCTTTTTTCACCAACCGCTCCGGCCACCCCGGAGCGGTTTTTTTTGAGTGCGGACTGCCCTGAGTCTTTTCGAAGGGGAGCGAAGCTCCCGCTTTTACGCCCGCAACCTTACTTTCCAACCAAAATTGTCACGCGGAACACACAGCACAGGAAGGCATCGAACGAGGCCTGCGAACCAAGATACCGGACGCTCTTAACGCGCGGAAAGGATCAGGTTCTGCGAGAGGACAATTCCAAGCACATGGTTTGGCAAGAGCCCTAGATACAGTGTTGCCAGCGCCGCAACCGCCACCACCATCGCCGCCGTCGGGCTCAGGCTGGTGGCAGCTTCCGCGGGGATGTCGCCCTTGTGCTCGCGCATGTACATCACTACGATTACTCGCAGATAGTAGTATGCGCCAATCGCGGTGTTGATCGTCATCAGCACCACCAGCCAGATCAGCTTTGAATTGATGGCTGCCTTGAACACATATAACTTGCCGAAGAACCCCGCCGTGATCGGCATGCCTAGCAGGGAAAGAAGGAACAGAGTCATCGCCGCCGCGGCAAGCGGCTGCCGCGTGCCCAGGCCCGCGAAATCGTCCAGCGTCAGGTACCGCTCGCCCCGCCCGCCGATCTCCGAAACAATTGTAAACGCGCCCACCTTCACCAGCGAATAACCCAGCAGATAAAACAGCACGGCCGCGTATGCCGGCGCCGCCCCCGTTTCCGGGTCCAGCTTCATCGTCGTCACCGCCGCAAACGCCACCAGCGTGTATCCCGCATGCGCGATCGAGCTGTAGGCCAGCATGCGCTTCACGTTGGTCTGCACCAGCGCGCCCAGGTTACCCACGAACATCGTGACCGCCGCAAGAATCCAGAACGCCCAGAACCAGAAATCCGTCGCCGCATGAATCGTGGTGAAAATCCGCAGCAGCAGCGCAAACGTCGCCGCCTTTGGCCCCGCGGCGAAGAGTGCCGTCACCGGCGTGGGCGCGCCTTCATAAACGTCCGGCGTCCACACCTGAAAGGGAGCGGCCGCGACCTTGAAGCCCAGACCGACGAGGATCAGCGTCAAGCCGAGCCGCAGCAGGTTGCTGCGGGGATCCGCCGATGCAATCTGCATGAGGTTCGTTGAGCCGGAGGCTCCATAAACCAACGCGATGCCATACAGGAAAAACGCCGTGGCAAACGAGCCGAGCAGGAAGTATTTGACTGCCGACTCGCTCGACTTCACCGCATCGCGCCGGTAACCCGCCAGCACGTAGCTCGAAATCGAAGACATTTCCAGGCCGATGAACGCCGTCAGCAGTTCCTGCGCGGAAGCCAGCACGCCCATGCCGGCCGTCGCGAAGAGAATCAGCGCATAAAATTCCGCCGGCGCCAGATTTTCCCGCTCCAGGTAGGAATCAGAAGCCAGAATCACCAGGAACGCCACCAGGCCCACCAGCCAGTGGAAGAAGAGACTGTATGTATCGAACTGGATCAGCCCGAAAAATCCGCTGCCCATCTGGCCGAAGTACGTAGCCAGAGTGCCACCCGCCGCGCCCACCATCGCAAAAAGCGTCAGTCCCTGGCGGTTCTTCAGGAACGGCTGCAGCAGCATCAGCAGCACACCAAAGCCGCACCAGATAATTTCAGGCAGGACGCGAATCAGATCTGCGGCGCTGGGAGTCATTTAGCGGGAAACCGTCCTTGTCAGAGAGTCTTGCTGCGTTACGTTTGCCAGTGCCGGCGGTTGCGGCATTGCTGCGGGCTTTGAAGCCTCTTCCGCATATCTCGATTTCGTCTGCTCGATCACCCAATTTACGGGAGCGGCGACCCGGCGCGTGAAATACGGCGAGCCGATGCCCATCCACAGCGTGACCACCGCGAAAACCACAAGTCCCCACTTCTCTCTCGCATCGATATCGGTTATGTCGCGATTCTTATCATTGGTGATTTCGCCAAAGAAAACGCGCTGGTAAGCCCACAAGAGATAGCAGGCCGAAAGAATCACGCCCGTCGCCGCCCAACTGGCCCAGCCCCAACGCACCTGATACGTGCCGAGGAGAATCAGATATTCACCAACGAAGCCGTTCAACATCGGCAAACCCATCGAGCTCAAAGCCACAAACAAAAAGAACGCCGCGTATTTTGGCATGGGCGTGGCCAACCCGCCGTACTCGCTGATCTCGTACGTGTGCCGCCGGTCGTACAGTACGCCCGTCAGGAAGAACAGCGCCCCGGTCGAAATCCCATGCGCCAGCATCTGGTACACCGCGCCCTGCATGGAAATTGTATGGAACGTGAAAATCCCCAGCACCACGAAGCCCAGGTGGCTCACCGAAGAATAGGCCACAAGTTTCTTGAGGTTCGGCTGCACCAGCGCCACCAGCGCGCCGTAAGTAATGCCGATGATCGCCAGCACCGCCACCACGGGAGCCGCGCGGTGCGACGCTTCGGGAAACAGCGGCAGGCAGAAGCGGATCATGCCGTAGGTGCCCATCTTCAGCAGCACGCCGGCCAGAATGATCGAACCCGCCGTCGGTGCCTCCACGTGCGCATCCGGTAACCACGTATGAAGAGGGAAGAGCGGCACCTTGATCGCAAACGCCACGAAGAAGGACAGGAACAGCAGCATCTCCGTCCGCGGAGCGAGATGGAACGCCGCACTCTGCAATGTCAACTGAATGGCCGGCAGGTCAAACGTGCCGGTCAGGTTGTATAGCCACAGGATGCCCACCAGCATGAACGCCGAGCCGGCCATCGTATAGATGAAGAATTTCACCGCGGCATAGATGCGCCGGTCATGGCCCCAAATGCCGATCAGGAACGCCATCGGAATCAGCATCACTTCCCAGAACAGGAAAAATACGAACAGGTCCAGCGCCAGGAACACGCCGATGATGCCGACCTCCAGCAACAACAGCATCAGGTGGAATTCCTTGATGCGGTGATGCACGCCCTTCCAAGATGCCAGCACGCAGATCGGCGTCAGCAGCGTGGTCAGAATCACCAGGAACATGCTGATGCCGTCCACGCCCAGGTGGTAATTAATCGGCGGAGAAGAAATCCACGCCTTGTATTCGGTCAACGCATAACCCGGTGCGCCGATGGCCACGACGCGCAGCAGGATCAGCGAGAAAAGAAATTCAACGACCGAGACGACAAACGTCAGGCGCCGGATCCAGAGATCGTCGTCGCCCCGCAGGAAAAGCAGCGCCAGTGCGCCAAACGCCGGGAAAAAGATCAGGATCGAGAGGAGATGTCCGCTGAGTTCCATTAGCGTACCCCTCCGAACAGCGCCGGATGCAGAATCGGCCAGAAGACTATGCCAAGCACCACAATCGCGCCGACAACCACCCACACGGCGTAACTCCGCGTGTTGCCCGACTGCGTGTGGCGAACCGTATCGCCCACCGCCGCCGCCCCATCCGCCACGCCGTTCACGGCCCCGTCAATCATTCCGGCGTCCACAACCTTCCAAAGCACATTCGTCGAGAGCCACACCAGCGGGCGAACAATCGCGGCCGCGTACAGTTCGTCCACGTAATACTTGTTGTAGAGCAGCTTGTGCACGCCTTCCGACGTCCCACGCTTCACTGTCTTGCCGTACATTCTCAAGGCCACGATCAGTCCCGCGAACGCGGCGGCGACGGCCACACCGGAAAGAATATGTTCCAGCGAAGCGGACTCGGCCCCGGCCGACTCACCTGAGCCGAAGACAGGGGAGAGAAATTCTGAGAAGTAGTCTTTGCCGCCCCAAAGGGCAGGAGCGGCGAACCAGCCACCCGTCAGAGAGAGAAAGGCCAGGATCATCAACGGCCATGTCATATTACCCGGTGATTCATGAACGTGAACTTTGTGTTCGTCGTACCGCTTCTCCCCGTAAAACGTTAGCCGGATCAACCGGAACATGTAGAAGGAGGTGAGCACGGCCGCGAGCAGTCCAACTCCATACAGAACCTTGCCGCCATTTTCTGAGTTGTAAGCGGCAAACAGTATCGAGTCCTTCGAGAAAAACGCCGCAAACGGCGGGAATCCCGCGATGGCAATCGTGCCGAACAGCATGCACACGAACGTGACCTTGATCTTCTTGCTGAGCCCACCCATGTTCCACATGTCCTGCTCGCCACCCATCGCGTGAATCACGCTCCCGGCCGAAAGGAAGAGCAGCGCTTTGAAGAACGCGTGGGTCATCAGGTGAAAAACCCCCGCGCCGAAAGCGCCCACGCCGCAGGCCAGAAACATATAACCAAGTTGGCTGACCGTGGAATACGCGAGGACTTTCTTGATATCCGACTGGACCAGTCCGATCGTGGCGGCAAAAAACGCCGTCGCGCAGCCTACAATCGCCACAACATACATGGCCGTGGGCGCGTGGGTGAATAGAACGTGGGAACGCGCCACCATGTATACGCCAGCGGTGACCATCGTCGCGGCATGGATCAACGCGCTGACCGGCGTCGGCCCTTCCATCGCGTCCGGCAGCCACACATACAGGGGAAGTTGAGCCGACTTACCCGTAGCACCCACAAACAGCAGAAGGCACGCGACAGTCATCGTGCCGAACTGTCCCATCGCCTCCGGTTGCCACGTCGCCGCTTTGGCGAACACCGTCTGAAAATCCAGCGACCCGAATGAGCGGAATAGCAGGAACATTCCGAGCATGAATCCGAAGTCACCGATCCGGTTGACGATGAACGCCTTTTTTCCCGCATCCGCCGCCGACTTCTTCAGAAAGTAGAGGCCGATCAGCAGGTAGCTGCACAACCCCACGCCTTCCCAGCCGACGAAAAGCAGCACGTAGTTCGCCGCCAGCACCAGGATGAGCATGAAGAACATGAACAGATTCAGGTACGAGAAGAACCTGTAGTAGCCTTCTTCATGCGCCATGTACCCAGTCGAATAGATGTGAATCAGGAAGCCGACGCCGGTCACGACCAGCAGCATCACCACGGTGAGCTGGTCAAGTTGCAAGTCGAAGCCGGCTCGGAAACTCCCCGCCACGATCCAATCGAAGAACTCCTTGCGAAAGGGTTGTGAGCCCCCGGAGAGAAATTCACGCACTGCCTCAACCGCGCACAGAAACGAAACGCCTGTCGAGCCGAGCGCAACGCTGTTCACGATGGCCTTTGACCACTTCGCGCCAAACAGCCCGTTGATCGCCGAGCCCAGCAGCGGCAGCAGCGGAATAATCCAGAGATTTTCAAGTATCGGCATTAGAGTTTCAGTAGGTTCACGTTCTCAACGTTCAGCGAACGCCGGTTGCGCGCCGTGAGGATTATAATGCCCAGCCCCACAGCCGCTTCCGCCGCCGCGACTAAGATCACAAACAGAACAAAAACTTCGCCATCCGCCTTGCCCAGTGCCTGGCTGAACGCCACGAATGCCAGGTTCACGGCGTTCAGCATCAGCTCGATGGCCATAAAGATGGTAATGATGTTGCGTTTGAAAACGAACGCCAGAACACCCAGCCCGAACAGGATGGCGCTCAATATCACGTAGTAATTCGTCGGGACCATGTCAATTCTCCCGCTGGGCAAGCACGATCGCGCCCAGGATAGCCACCAGAATCAAAAACGACGTCAGTTCAAACGGGTAAACGAAAGTGGAGAACAGCAGCATCGAAAGCTCCCGCGTGGAAGACATCGCTCCGCTCGCCGCGGGAGGCGGCAAGTGGCCGCTCGACCGCCAGATTGCCGCAGCGATGATCCCGCCCAACGCCAGCGCCAACGGAACTCCGCCAAATGTGGCCAGCTTCGAAAAGTTCGTGCGTTCTTCCACGCCCGCGTTCAGCAGCATGATCACAAAGGTAAACAGCACCATCACCGCGCCGCCATAAACGATGATCTGGACCGCCGCAATGAACTCTGCGCCCATCAACAGATACAAGCCCGCCAGCGACACCATCACCAGGATCAGCGACAACGCGCTGTGAATCGGGTGGCTTTGCAGAATCAGGCTCACCGCCCCGAACACCGCCAGAGCCGCGAGCACGAAGAAAATCACGAGGACGCCGCTAATCACTTCATTCTCCACATAATCACCGCGCTGGTCAGCACAACGTTGGCAATCGAAACCGGCAGCAGGAATTTCCAGCCAAAGTCCATCAACTGGTCATACCGGAAGCGCGGCAAGGTGCCGCGCATCCAGATATAAAAGAACAGCACCGCCCCGACCTTCGCGAAGAACCAGAACGGCCCTTGGATCACTTCATTCGCGGCCGGGAAAAGAAAGAGCGCGATACCAAGCGCGGCTAAAACCGCACCCAATCCAGGCAGAATCACGCGCCCCAATATCGTTTCGTAGCGGGTGCCGTCATAAAATACCCACAGCCCCAGCGGCACCAGAATAATCGACGGCAGAAAGTGTGTCAGCGTCCAGGAAGCAGGGAAGGGAGACAGCCAGCCGCCAAAAAACAGAATCGTGAACAGCGACGACACCGAAATCATGCTGGTGTACTCGCCGATGAAAAACATCGCGAATTTCATCGATGCGTATTCGGTGTGATAGCCGGCCACCAGTTCCGATTCCGCTTCCGGCAGGTCAAACGGCACGCGATTCGTTTCTGCGATCGCCGCCAGGAAAAAGCAGATGCAGCCGATGATTTGCGTAAAGCCCCCGCCGCCTTTGCTCAACCCAATAATGTTCCAGCTCAGGAATCCCATATCCCCGGCCTGCTTCTCGACGATGTGCTTCAGACTGAAATCCCCGGCGATCAGGAGTACGCCAACAACCGAAAGCGTGAGGGCCAATTCATAGCTGATCATCTGCGCCGAACTGCGCAGGCCGCCGAGCAGCGAATACTTGTTGTTGGACCCCCACCCGGCCAGCGCGATTCCATAAACGCCAAGCGCGGTGATGGCGAAGAGAATCAGCAGGCTGATGTTCACGTCCGCAATGCCAAAATTCGTGGTGTACCCAAAGATTGTAATGTCGGGCCCAAAGGGAATTACCGCCAGCGACGTCAGCGCAAGCATCAGCGTGAGGAAGGGCGCGAAGAAATATGCCTTCTTGTCCACGCCGACCGGCATCGGGTCTTCTTTCAAGATGAACTTGATGCCGTCCGCCAGCGGTTGCAGCAAGCCGTGGGGCCCCACGCGGTGCGGCCCCCAGCGCGCCTGAATGTGTGCGATCACCTTGCGCTCGAGCCAAGTGAGATACGCATCCAGCGTCAGCACGACAAACACTAGGATCGCGACCTTGATGATCGGAACGATCAGGAATCCGTACTTGGCTAGAATTTCGCTCACGGCTTCGCTTCCGCCTCCGGCAAGGTTTGCATCATCGTGCAAAAGCGGCCCAGGGTCCCGCTGGTGAAGAGATTGTCGTTCGCCGGGCGAATCAGCTGCAGCGGCACATCGTACGGCGCATGCCCGTTTCTGGCGAACTCGATCTTCGTGGGCTCCGCGCCGCCGGTCAGCAGGCCCGCGGGTTGCACGTTGTAGCCGGGCACTGCCTTGCGGATTTCTTCAAACACCGCCGCGGGCGTCTTGAAATGGAATGCCTTGCCGAGCCCCGCGCGCTCAAGCTGGTGCGACAGAATGCGCAGCAAATCAAAATCGCTGCGCGCGCCCATCACTTCGGCGGCCTTATGCAGCAATTGAATTTCGCCCGCAGTATTCGTGACGCTGCCGTCCTTCTCATATGCGGAAGCCGCTGGGAATACGATGTCGGCCAACTGCGCGGTTTCCGTCAAAAACAGCTCGTGTACGATCAGCAGCCCAAGATTTCCGCGTCCCGCGCCGGATTTTCCAAAATGCGCGAACGGATTTGCCCCGACCACGTACAAAGCCTTGAGCTTTCCAGACTGCGCCGCTTCGATCATCTCCGGCGTCGTCAAGCCCGGCTTGTTGGGAACCTGCGCGCCCCAATGCATCGCCAGCGCTTCAGAGACCGCCTTGTTGTCCAGATACGCGTAACCCGGCAACCGATCCGGCAGCACGCCCATGTCCGCGGCGCCGCGCGAATTCGCATAATCGCCGAGCGCCATGTACCGAACTTTGCCGGGGAGTTTCGAACCGAACGCCACGACGTCTTCAATCGCCTTGCCCGTGAGCTCCGAACCGAACAAGATCGCAACTTCCGGCTCCGCTTCCAGCGCGGTCTTCAGCGCAGCAAGCTTCTCGGATGCGCCCGTTGCCAGTTGCCCTTCGCCCGTGGCCAGCCAACGCACCGCGGCGGCTTCTTGCCCATCGGCCACCTGCACAAATTGCGTCGCCTTACGCTCCAGCTTGATTTCGCGCGAATTGATCAGGAAAAGCTTCGCAGCGTTGTGGCGAATCCCCGCGCGAATCTGCCACCCCACCAGCGGGTTCTGATTGGAAGGATCGTTGCCAATCACCAGAACCGCTGGGGACTGGTAAAGCTGCTCCATCGTCAACGACGAGTCGCCCGCACGATCGCCAAGCGCCGTAACGAGGCCGGTGTAATCCGCGGTGCGGTGATGATCAATGTTATTCGTGCCAAACGTCCCGCGAGCGAGCCGCTGCAGCAAATAATTCTCTTCGTTCGAAGCGCGATTCGATCCGATGAACCCAATCGCCTCTCCGCCGTAAGCCATGTGCAGCTCTTTCAACTTGGCGGCCGCAGCCTGCGAGGCCTCTTCCCACGAAACGGGGAACAGCTTGTCGCCTTTGCGCAGCAGCGGCTGTTTCAGGCGTTCCGGGTGCTTCGTGAAATCAAACCCAAACCGCCCCTTCACGCACAGGAACTCTTTGTTGATGCCCGACAAGTCGCGATTATTGGCGCGCAGAATTTCATGATTGCGCACGCTCAGTGTGGTTTTGCACCCGTTCGAGCAGTGCGTGCAGATCGTCGAAACATACTGCATTTCCCACGGCCGCGTCTTGTAGCGGTATGTGCCGCTAGTCAGTGCGCCGACTGGGCAAATATCAATGCACATCCCGCACTCTTCGCATTCCAGGTGATCTTCGCGGTTCGGGATGATGATGGAGTGCGCGCCGCGCATGCCCACGCCCAGCGCCTTCACATCCATGCCTTCATCGCAAACGCGCACGCATCGGAAGCACAGGATGCAGCGCGGCGCATCGTAATACACCAGATCCGACCACTTTTCCTCGGGCCGGTGAATCTTCTCTTCTACGAACCGGCTGGTGTCTGCCCCGTAACGGAACACCATGTCCTGCAACTCGCACTCGCCGCCCTTGTCGCAAACCGGGCAATCGAGCGGGTGGTTGCTCAGCAGAAATTCCAGCATAAACTTCCGCGCGTTGCGCACCGGTTCGGTGTTGGTGCGCACTACCATGCCTTCCGCGACTACCTGGGTGCACGCGGTTTGCAGCTTCGGCGTCTTTTCCACTTCAATCAGGCACATCCGGCAAGCCGCCTGCAGGGTAAGTCCCGGGTAGTAGCAGAACGACGGCACTTCAATACCCAGCCGCCGCGTCGCTTCAATCACCAGCGTTCCGGCGGGAACTTCCACGTCGCGGTCGTCAATTTTCAAATGAACAAGTTTCGTTTCGGCCATGAGTCCCTACCGCGAACCGATTAACGCTTCAGCGGATTTGTTGTACGCACAACGTCCCTGCAGATGATCTTCGAACTCGCTGCGGAATTTCTCCACGATACTGATTGTCGGCATCGCCGCGGCGTCTCCGAGCGCGCAGAACGTCCGCCCCAGCATGTTCTTCGAAAGTTCGCCGATCAGGTCAATATCCTCCGGGCGCCCCAGACCCGCATGAAAGCGATCGAGCATCTTCTCCAGCCAGCTTGTGCCTTCGCGGCAGGGAATACACCACCCGCAGGATTCATGCGCGTAAAAATGCATGATGCGCCGCGCCATGTCCACCATGCAAGTGTCTTCGTCAATCACCACCATGCCGCCGGAACCAAGCATCGAGCCGGCTTTGGCCACAGTGTCGTAGTCCATGGCGATGTCGATTTCGTCGGCTTTGAACACCGGGCACGAGCTTCCGCCTGGAATCACTGCTTTCAGTTTCTTCCCGTTGCGCATACCGCCGGCCATTTCATCAATGAACTTCTTCATGTTCATGCCCAGCGGAATTTCATAAATGCCGGGTTTGTTCACATGTCCGGCAACGCACAGCAGACGGGTGCCGCCATTCTTCGGCGTCCCTCGATTGGCGTATGTCTCACCGCCTTCGAGAATAATCGCGGGAACCGCGCTCAGCGTTTCCACATTGTTGATGATCGTTGGGCAGCCATACAGGCCCACCACAGCAGGGAAGGGAGGCTTGATGCGAGGGTTCCCGCGCTTGCCTTCCAAAGACTCCATCAGCGCCGATTCCTCACCGCATTCATAGGCGCCCGCGCCTGTGTGAATCAGCAAATCGAAATCAAATCCCGAGCCCAGAATATTCTTCCCCAGGTAGCCGCGCTCGTAGGCCTCGGCAAGCGCCCCCTCCACAATGTCCAGTACGTAGCGATATTCGCCGCGGATATAAATGTACCCGTTATGCGCGTTGATGGCGCGGCCCGCGATGGTAATGCCTTCGATCAGTTGGTGCGGGTCCATTTCCATCAGCGGCCGATCCTTGCACGTTCCCGGCTCAGACTCATCCGCGTTACAAATTACGTATTTGGGTTTCGGCCAATCCTTCGGCACAAACGACCACTTCAGTCCCGTGGGAAAACCCGCTCCGCCGCGGCCGCGCAAGCTCGATTTCTTAACCTCGTCAATAATCGACTCAGGCGTCATCTGCTTCAGGGCCTTGTCCAGCGCCTGGTATCCCCCATGCTGCAAAGCCACATCAATTTTGTGGGAATCCTTGATGCCCCAGCGTTTACTGATCAGCGGTGTTTCTTGCTTTGCGCGCTCGTGCAGCGCCCCGCTAATCACTCCCTGCGGCTCTGGCTTCTTGCCCTTGTCGAGATCCTCGATCAGCCGATCCAGCTTCAGCGGCGAAAGATTTTCGTAGAAATCGTAATTCACCTGAATCGCGGGCGCCCCGGTGCACGCGCCGATGCACTCCACTTCTTCCAGCGAGAAAACTCCGTCCTTAGTCACTTCCTTGTGGCCAATCTCCAGCCGCTTCTTGGCGTGCTCCAGCAGTTCCGCGCCCCCGCGCAGCATGCACGCAATGTTGGTGCACACCTGCACGTGGTGTTTGCCGATGGGCTTACGGTGCAGCATGGAATAATACGCCAGCGTCTCCTCCACCTGCACGTTATTCAGGTCCAGTCGTTTTGCAATCTCCGCGATCAGTTCGTCGGTCACCGCGCCGAGTTCGTCCTGACCGTACATCAGCATCGGGATCAGCGCACTGCGCTTCACCGGATAACTGTTCTGGAGTTTCTCGAATTTCGCCACGAGTTTTGGGCTGAGTTCCATAGGAATTATCTGTCCACTTCTCCGAGCACGATATCAATGGTCCCGATGGCTGCGACCGTATCGGCAATCAATTGGCCCTTCACCATCAGCGGAAGCGCCTGCAAATTCACAAACGACGGCCCGCGGAAATGCACGCGCAGAGGTTTTGGCGACCCGTCGCTGGCGATGAAACATCCCAATTCGCCCCGCGGCGATTCGACCGGCACATAAACCTCTCCCGGTGGAGGCGAAAAACCTTCCGTGAAAATCTTGAAGTGGTAGATCAGAGCTTCCATCTCCGTCTTCATCTTTTCGCGCTGCGGCGGCACGATGCCCGGCGCTTCGGACTTGATCGGTCCCTGATCCGTAATTTTCTCCATCGCCTGGCGCACGATCTTCAAGCTCTCGCGCATTTCCTGTACGCGCACCAAATAGCGTGCAAAGCAATCCGATTCCGTGCGAGTCACCACGTTGAAATCAAACTCTTCGTAGGAGGAATAAGGAAAAGCTTTGCGGTTGTCGAAAGCCACGCCCGCCGCGCGCAATCCAGGCCCCGTCGTACTCATCGCAATCAATGTTTCCGCGGAAAGGTATCCAACACCTTTCAGTCGTCCGTGCCAGATCCTGTTATTGGTGAGCAGTTCCTCATACTCATCAATGCGCGGCGGCATCATGTCCACGAATCGCTTCACTAATTCACGCCAGCCCGCCGGTGGTTCCAGCGCCAGCCCCCCGATGCGGATGTAACTAGTCATCATGCGCTGTCCGGCAAAGCGTTCGAAGATCTTCAGAATCTCTTCGCGTTCGCGGAAGCAGTAGAGCATCACGGACATCGCGCCCATGTCGAGGGCGTGCGTCCCGAGCCACACCAGGTGCGAAGAAATACGCTGCAGCTCCACCATCATCACGCGGATGTACTGCGCCCGCTTCGGTATTTCCAGCCCCAGCAGCTTTTCCACCGCCAGGCAATACACCAGGTTGTTGCCCAGTGGATTTAGGTAATCCATGCGGTCGGTCAGCGTAATAGCCTGCGAGTAAGTCTTGTCCTCGCAGCTTTTCTCGATGCCGGTGTGCAGGTAGCCGAGGTCGGGAACCGCGCTTACCACGTTCTCGCCATCGAGTTCCAACAAAACACGCAGCACCCCGTGCGTCGACGGGTGCTGCGGCCCCATATTCAGGACCATTGTTTTCGATGTGCCGACTGCTGTTTCAACCGTTGTCATGGGTCTCAGTCCGCCAAGCGGAATCTAGCGCTTGCCCTCCACCGGAAAATCCCGGCGAAGCGGCGCTCCTTCAAACTCGTCCGGTAATAGGATGCGGCGCAAGTCTGTATGGCCCTCAAATCGAATGCCGAACAGGTCGAAAATTTCCCGTTCCATCCAGTTGGCGCCGGGCCAGACGGGTTCCAGCGAATCGATCACCGGCTGCTGGCCACTGACGCTCGTGCGCAGGCGAATCCGCGCCAGCCGGGGAATCGAAAGCAACTGGTAGTTCAATTCGAAGCGCGGATCGTTGGGAAAGCGGTCCACGCAGGTGGCGTCGCTCAGTTGATTAAAGTTGAGCGCAGGATCTTCCTTGCACTGCTTTGCGGCGGCCAGGAGCAATTTGTGAGGCACGACGATGGTCGTCTCGCCGCGATACTCAATCACCTGCGATACGCTCTCGGGTTTCCACGCCCGAAGTCGGTCGATTACAACACTAGCGTTTGCATGAGCGGGCTGCGGCACGTTAATGAGTTCCTTGAAGGGCGACTGGCCTTACTTCTGCGTTTTGTTCCAGTCGAATGCGCCCTTCTTCAAGAGATAGAAGTAACCGACCAAAAGGATGGCGACATAGATCATCATTTCCATGAAGCCGAACCACCGTGTTGCCACATCGCGTACCAAATCCTTGAAAATGAACGCCCAGGGATACAGAAAAATGGCCTCCACGTCGAACAGAATAAAAACCATGGCGACCAGATAAAATTTGACCGAAAAAGGCTCGCGCGCATCCCCACTTGGCGTGATGCCGCATTCATACGGCTGTTGTTTCGCCTTGTTGGGCCGCCTCCAGCCCACCAGCGTCGATAAGGCAATCAGCAGGCCAGCAAGAAAAGCAGCCACCAGCAGGTGTATCACTAGGGGAACGTATGCTTGCAGGCCGGTGGGGGTCATAGTCAAAGCGTTATAATAGCGAGTGGGGAGCCACGCGGTCAAATACTCCCGCAAAAAAATTTGTGGCGCGCGTGGCATATACTGCGGGTGTAGTTGGACGCGCTTGCGAGCATAGAGGAAGATGATGGTCTTCGGGCACAATTCCAATCTCAAACTCGGATCGAACACGTTGCATGTGCAAACCGAAGATCGCGGCGCCACCCACGCCCTGATTGATACCACCGTTTACTTCCAGGGCCGCGTGCTCCATCGCCGCACGAACAATTACCACGACCTGCTCCCCATGAATGAAGACAATCAGCAGGCGTTGAAGCTTCGCGTCGACGAGCAGCACCGCACCGTCCTCGACGCAATCCGCAGCGGGGAACTCCAATTGCCGATACCTCAGCCTACTTCTGCATCAGCTAATGCGGCGCCGGGCCATTCCCATCAACCTGGGACAAATTCGGAAAAACCGTCCGCCGTTGTTGTTCAGCCGCCGAAATTGGTGCTGGAGTTGCTGAACGCTCGCTCCTGGCTGGCGGGAAAGCAGGCCACGCTGAACGTTGCCGTCAAAGAGGAAGGTGGCGCAAGCATTTCGGGCGCGAGCGTAATCGCCGAAATTGAAGGCAGCACCGGGCATCCGCCCTTCTCCAGCCAAACTGGAGATGATGGTCGGGCCACAATTCTGTTCGAGATGCCGAAACTGACGGGCGCCGAGCCGGCACTGGTCATTCGCGCGGAAGCGAATAAAGTTACAGCGTTCCTCCGCTTTTCCCTGCGTGCGAAACCTCGCGTCCCTGCAGTATGATGTGGCCATGGCCGAAGCAATTCACGTTCACGTAAACGGAGAGACGAAACAATTGCCACCGGGCACCAGTGTGCGCGCCCTACTCGACCACCTGGGACTCAATCCCGGCCGCGTAGCCATCGAATACAACCTGGAAATCCTGCCAAAAACCAAATGGGAAGAAACCCGGGTAGCCACAGGAGACCGCCTCGAAATAGTCCAGTTCGTAGGTGGCGGTTAATCCCGACATTTGTAGGGCCCGCCGTCTGCGGCGGGCCACTCTTCCTTTTGAGTGCGAAAGCAAAGCTTCCTCTTTTACGGGTTTAGCCTTACCGACAAACTGCGCCACGAAGACGCCGGTCGTGCCAGTTCACCGATCTCCCCGCTCATTTCCCCAAAAACTTTCTCCACGGCCGCCAATAATATTTCGGCCACCCTTCCCGCACTCCCTCGCGATCGTAAGTCGGCACGCCCACATGCACTAAATCAATCTGCGCCCCGCCCGCCACCTTGCTGAACGTCAAAATCAAAATCGACCAATCCTCTTTCTTCCAGTGCTTCGCCCTCCAAAGCTGCACAATCTGAATCCCCGGTACGACCAGCAAATTCTTGCCTTCCAGCATTCCACCAAACCCCCGGAAGCGCCCGCCAACCTTGCGGCTCATTCGCGCTGGCATGCCCGTGGATTTCGAATGTTTCTTCGAATCAAGGTACATCTCGAAGAGCACGCGCGAAGTGGTGCGGAAACGTACCTTCTGTTGAATGACCGGCGTCATGGTTCTTCCTGTATGGCGCTCGCTGAAAACTAAACGCCCTCGAGCAGGTGCCCCATCTTACGCTTTTTGGTTTGCAGGTAGGCCCGGGAAATCTTCGACAGCCGCGGCTGGCACGGCACCCGCTCCACCACCCGAATCCCGGCCGATTCGAGCTGCCGAATTTTATCTGGGTTGTTGGAAAGCAGCCGGATGCGTGTCGCGCCCAGCTTCTTCAATATCTTCGCGGGAAATTCGTATTCTCGCGCGTCTGCCGCGAAACCCAGCGATTCGTTGGCTTCCACCGTGTCCATCCCGCCGTCCTGCAACTCATAAGCGCGCAATTTGTTCATCAGCCCGATGCCGCGACCTTCTTGCGGGAGATAAAGGAGGATGCCAGATGGTGCCTCAGAAATCTTCTTCAGCGAAAGCTCCAACTGCGCTCGGCAATCGCAGCGCAGTGAAGTCAGCACATCTCCGGTTAGGCACTGCGAGTGAACGCGCACCAGCGGAGCCACTCGCCCCTTCAAATTCCCCCGTACCAGCGCCACCGCCTCTTCCTGCGCCCCGCGGCCCTCGAAACCGTAAATAGAGAATTTACCGAACTTCGTCGGAAGCAAGGCTTTGGCAGCCCAGCTGAGCGAACCCTTCGCCCCGTGCTTTTGCTTTGTAGTAGTGAATTTCTTCGCCATAGGAAAAGTTCAGTATAGCAGGCACCGCAATTCCCGCACGAAGGGCTCAGCAATCCGCTCGAGATTCATTACAATAGGGTGGGATTTGGCCAGCGTGAACCTGCGTCTGGCAAGCACCATGGACACCACGCTTTCAATCCGGGAACTTCTCTTCACCCTGCTCCTCAAAGTAGGCGTCGCCTCATCCATTGCCGCCCTTCTCGCCCGCTGGAACACGTTTCGCCGCGTGCTCTTCACCGAAGAGCGCGATGCCGATCAAAAACTAAAACTGATGCTCTTTATGACCCCGCCGCTCATCGTCGGCGTCACCCTGCGCCTCGTCAGCCCCTACTACCGCTTCGCCGATCTCTCGCTCGAAGGCGCATTCCTGATGGGCCTGCTCGGCGGCCGCGTCGTCGGTCCCATCGGCGGCGCCATCATCACCATTCCCGCGCTGATGGCCCACGAATGGCTCGGCATGCCCGCAGCTTCCACCGCTGGCTTGCTCGGCGGCTTGATCCGCCAGGTGATTCCCGACAAGGAAGCGCTCTGGAACTTCGGCCCCTTCACCTTTCTGAATATCCCCAAGGCGTTGATGCGCATGATCCGCGACACCGAAATCATGTGGGAGATGCTGCCGCTCCTCACCTGCGTCGGCCTCGAGCTCGGCCGCGTCGCGCTGGTGGAAGCGACCAAGCCCAAGTGGCTCTTCGCCATCGATCCGCACTGGAATTGGCAACTCGCGCTGGTGCTCATCGCCACCCTGATGTCCGTCGCCGCGCCCCTGAAAATCTGGAACAACACCCGCATCGAGATGAACCTCGAACGCCACCAGCAACTGCTCCTGCGCGCCAGAATGGATGCTCTCTCCAGCCAGATCAATCCTCACTTCCTCTTCAACACGCTGAACACGGTTTCCGCGCTCATCCGCATCGACCCCGACTCCGCTCGCGGCGTCGTGCTGAAACTCAGCAACATCCTCCGCCGACTGCTGCGCAAGCACGAGACCTTCGTGCCCCTCCGCGAAGAACTCTCCTTCATCGACGACTATCTCGATATCGAAGTTGCTCGCTTCGGCCACGACAATCTCGACATCATCAAAGAAATCGACGAAGTGACCCTCGAAACCTTCATCCCCAGCATGCTGCTCCAGCCCATGGTCGAAAACAGCCTGAAACACGGCCTAGCGCCAAAGCTCGAAGGAGGCCGCATCCTTCTCCGCACCACCAGCAAAAACGGCCGCCTGCAAATCGAAATTGCTGACAACGGCGTGGGCATCTCCGAAGAAAAAATGCCCCACGTCTACGTCGAAGGCATCGGCCTCAGCAACGTACGCGAGCGCCTGCGTGTCCTCTACGGCGAAGATTTCCAGCTCGACATCGAAAGCCGCGAAGGGCAGGGAACCACCATCCGCATCGACGTTCCCGAACTAGCCCCAGCCATCCCCGAAGTCAGCGTCTTCTAGCTCCCCCTTTGAGTGCGGGAGCGAAGCTTCCGTTTTTACGGGTCAACCGACTCCTCCCAACCATCGAAAAATCCTCTTGACACCGGCATGCCAGTTCTGTATATTCTGTCGTAACAGAAATGACAGACACAACCGCAGCTTCGATAACAACCTCGGCCAACCCACAACTTCACCCGGGCGCTCCGCTTCGCATCATCATCCCCGGGGGAGAAGGCCACCTCGGGCGGCTCGTTTCGCGCCGTCTCTCTTGTCAGGGACATCTGGTGACAACGTTGACGCGCAGCCCGATTCATTCGTCAGCCACGGCTCAGCGGGAACTCCCACGAAAGCCTAAAGCCTGGGAGACCGCCGTCTGGGATGGCAAAAGTCTGGGCTTGTGGGTTGAACGCCTGGAACACGCAGATCTGCTGATCAACCTTGCAGGGCGCAGCGTCGACTGTCGCTACACTGCCAGCAATCGTGCGGCAATCCTCCAATCCCGCATGGAATCAACCACGATTCTAGGCAAGGCTATCAAGTCTTTGAGGTTCCCCCCGCTCCTTTGGCTGAATGCCAGCACAGCCACCATTTATCGCCACTCGTTCGATCGCAATATGGATGAAGCCACGGGTGAACTTGGAGGCGATGAACTTGACACGCCCGAGACCTGGCGCTTCAGTATCGACGTAGCTCGTCAATGGGAGCGCTGCTTTTTTGTTTCAGATACTCCCCGTACTCGAAAGATTGCGCTCCGCTCTGCCATGGTAATGAGCGTTGAGCCCGGAGGGGTCTTTGAAGTCCTTCTGCGCCTAGTCCGGTCCCGACTGGGCGGAGCCTGGGGTGCTGGCCGGCAATATATGTCCTGGATCCACGAAGAAGATTTTCTTCGAGCAGTGGAATTCCTGATGGAACGAGACACCATCACAGGAGTCGTCAATCTTGCCGCTCCGGACCCGCTGCCTAACGAACAGTTCCTATCTCACCTGCGAAAAGCCTGGGGGACGAGCATCGGTTTGCCTGCAAAAAAGTGGATGTTGGAACTTGGTGCATCTTTCCTGCGCACCGAGACTGAGCTTTTACTTAAAAGCCGTCGGGTAGTTCCCGGGGTTCTCCAAAACCACGGTTTCGAGTTTTTGTTCCCTCAGTGGCCCGACGCGGCGAACGATTTGGTCCGGCGCTGGAGAACGAAAGCCGCAACTCACGCTTCGAGCGAATTCATCCAAGATTGTCAGGAGGCGACTGTTGAGCGAGCAAATTGAATCACCCGAAACTGGGCTGACCCCCGTAGCCCAAAAATTCATCCTCCACTGGGGCGAAATGGGCACCAAGTGGGGCATCAACCGCACCGTTGCCCAGGTGCACGCCCTGCTGTTCCTTTCGCCGCATCCATTGCCCGCCGACGAGATTTCGACCACGCTTTCCGTGGCCCGCTCCAACGTCAGCACCAGCCTGCGCGAATTGCAGGGCTGGGGCATCGTTAGCCTGGTCCACGTGCTGGGCGACCGCCGCGATCATTTTCAAACCACCAAAGACGTCTGGGAAATCTTTCGCACCGTTTCCGAAGAACGCAAGCGGCGCGAGATCGATCCGACGCTGCGCGTCCTCAACGAGTGCGTGCAGGAGATTAAGACCACGCCCGCCGGAGACACCTACACTCGCGAGCGCCTCGAATCCATGCTCGACTTCCTCACCACAATGAGCGGCTTGTTCGAAGAAATCCTCCGCATGCCTGTGGGTGCGCTGAAGGGAGTGGGCAAATTGCGCGGCAAGGTCATCACACTCCTCGGCAGCGACAAGAAGAAGGTGAGTTGATAAGGAATCAGCAGAGGGGATTTCACCACAGAGAGCACAGAGTTCCGCAGAGAAGAAGGCACACCATGATTTCGCTGGCAAGCGAATACACCGACGGAAAAGGACGCCACGCCAAAGGCTGGCTCTTTTTTGACGCTGAGTGCGGTTTCTGCACCCGCAGCGCACGTTGGATCGCTCCAATCCTCAGTCGCCGCGGCATGGCCGTGGCACCGTTGCAGGATCCCCGAGTGGGAGCCCTGCTCGGGATAAACAGGGAAGTGCTCCTGCGCGAACTGCGATTCCTCCTCTCCGATGGCACGCAATACGGCGGCGCAGATGCCGTCGTCGCCGTCGCGCACGAAATCTGGTGGGGACGCCCCCTGGTCTGGTTCGCAAAACTCCCCGGTGCCATGAATCTGCTGCACTCCGGCTATCGCTGGGTAGCCGCGCAACGCAGCTGCGCCGCCGCAGGCCCAACCGAGTGCTCCGTCGCCCGGAAGGGATAAGACCCCTCGTGAGAACGATTCTGGATTCAATGGATAGAAACGAATAAAAAATGCCGAAGATTTCTCCAACTGAGTTTTACGCAGTGCCGCTTCGCGTGCATACGTTTCTTGCCGACGTCCCGCTGCACGACGTCTGGGCGGTGGACCTGCCTGCGCTCTGCGGTGGCATTACCCTTGCCGAATTTCTTCGTCTTAATAATCAGGGCGAAATCGTCAGGCTTCCACCCGCGGCTCGCGCGCTCTTCCGTTTTCGGCTCTTTCTTGGACGCATTTTTCGACTTGAGGCGGAGCCGCCCGATGCCGTAGCAGCCGCGTTTGCAAATCGCCTTAGGCCCGGGGATCGTGCTCGTTCTCTTGTCTCCGCTGGAACACCGGAAGGACTATTCCGCGTTGTCTATCGCTTCGAAAACGAGCAATTGCTTGAGGTACAGAATCGTACGGTCCATGCCGCGGCCCTTAGTGCGCTTGTGGAAAGGGCTGATGGCTATCGATTCTACTTTGCGGTCTACGTGGGCCAGAGCTCATGGATTACACCGCTCTACATGGGGTTAATCGATCCGTTGCGCAAATGGATTATCTATCCAGCGCTGCTGAGATCCATTCGCGCAACCTGGGATCAAAATCTGCGGACTCGCGACTCGCGGCTTGCTCCGGTGCTCGTTCGCAGCGATTGAGCGGTCTGAGCCTTTCAGGAAGTGCGTTCGTCAGCGGGCAGCTTTTGCGGAATAGGCGCTGGCGAGGACTTGCTCGTAATAATTTTCGTACATGGGAATAACGTCGCTGGCGCAGAATTTCTTCTTGGCGCTTGCGCGGGCGCGATGTCCCATTTCACGGCCGCGGTCTGCGCGCGAAAGCAATTCGATCGCATACTTGGCCGCGGTCTTCACGTCGCCCGGTTCCACCAGGTAACCGTCCACACCGTGCTCGATCACTTCCGGAACGCCGCCGGCATTTGTGGCAATTACAGGCACCTCACACGCCATCGCCTCAAGCGCCGCAAGCCCAAACGATTCCAGCTTCGATGGCAGCAAGAACAAATCCGCCTGCCCCAGCTTTTCCCTGATCCCGTTTTGCTTACCCAGAAAAAGCACGTCTTTTTCCACTCCCCGAGTCCGTGCCAGCGCTTCCGCAGGTTCGCGATCCGGGCCGTCCCCAATCATCACCAGCTTCGCCGGCATCTTCTCGCGCACCAGCGCGAAAATCTCAATCGCGTCCAGAATGCGCTTCACCGGACGGAAGTTCGAAAGGTGCATAAGGATCGGCTCGCCGTCCGGCGCCCACTCCGCCCGCAGCTTCGGGTCGGGATTCCGGACATACAGGTCGCAGTTCACAAAATTCGGAATCACTTCGATCGGTCGCGTAATCCCGAACTCGGAAATCGTTT
>Ga0210405_10002103_pt1 | contig 21123 bp, 23 predicted proteins | sample IncBWH11MmetaG_FD_155492 | JGI IMG/M metagenome (GOLD analysis project Ga0210405, IMG submission 155492) | Forest soil microbial communities from Barre Woods Harvard Forest LTER site, Petersham, Massachusetts, United States - Inc-BW-H-11-M | ecosystem: Environmental > Terrestrial > Soil >... | reverse complement strand
GCGCGCCATCTTCGATTACCCCGACCGGATGGCCTTTCAGCGCACGGACGATTCGTTCGCTTCTTATGGCGCCTCCGTCAATCTCCCGGACAGAACTCTCGCCCTCACGAAGAGGGCCGACAAGAACTGGAGGGCGAGCTTCACTTTCCAGCGGCCTGCCGGGGATCAGCTCATCCTGGATGGCCGGATGGACAATCATCAGGTTCATATGGAGCTTCAGTTGACCGACAGGAATTCGTTTCTGCTGGTCTCAAGAGGTTTCCACTGGATCAATAATGTCCCCCCCCGCTTCGTTGTGGATACAAAATAGTCCAGGCGCGGTCGATTTTTCGCCTGTGACAAATCCCGCGCCCGATTCAGGCGCTTACCACACCGATGAGGCAGTCTATGTCCTGCTCGGAGTTGAACAGATGGGGAGAGACGCGAATCCTCCCCTCGCGCATGCTCACGACAACATTTTCCTTTCGCAACCTCTTATAAAGCTCGGCAGTTTTCTCCGGCCAAGGCCAGGCGAATGCGGATAAAATCATTCCACCCGCTCTGGCTTTGATGGCAGGTCAGTGGAGGGATTCATCCTCAGCGAGCTGATACTCGATGCAGTTGAGTTCAGGCTCTATTCGAAAACCGCCGACCGCCAACGCCCAAAGCCGGCGAATGCGCCTCAAACTGGCCGAAAAAGAATCCGCGAGGCTGGCCCAAATTCGTCCCACTGCGCCAGAGATGATGGTCACACTAGGCGATTACTTCGCGCGGGTTTATCTGCCGTTTGCGGAAAGCAAATTGCGGTTCGCCACGGCCCACAACTACGGGATTATGGGGGGAAGCATTTTGCCTCCCGCGCGCATATTACCCGCAAGCTGCTTTGTGACGTTCGCACTTCGGACGTTTATGCATGGCTGGGCGAGATAGTTGCGACCGACAAAACAGAGAATGGGGAAACCCTCGGGGCTGCCACGGTGAAGCGCCTCAAATCTCTACTCTCGGGAATCTTCACTCACGCGGGTTAACCTGGGCTATTTGCAAACGGCGAATCCGGTGCAAGGGGCTATGCTGCCCCCCCCGACGTTGTAGAATCAGACAGATAGCCTCTAATGGGCGCGTAGCTCAATCGGATAGAGCACCGGATTTCTAATCCGGTGGTTGCAGGTTCAAGTCCTGCCGCGCCTACCATGGGTCACTGTCTCGTGGTCGCTGACAGCGATCACTCAACACATTGACGCTGGCGTTCTGACCACGCAGGACTAACTGCTTACGCAGCCTTTCCGATGTTCACAAGTCGTCGTATTCAGGCACTCGTCCGCGAGCATCAAGCGCGCGACTGGTTTCCCGCCAATGATGTGGGAGTCGATAATTTCGTCGACGTCAGCCTCGGTGACGTGTCCGTACCAGACAGCGTCGGGATAGACCACGAGATTCGGTCCGTGCTCACATTGGTCGAGACAGCCCGACTGATTGGCTCGCACCTTACCTTTGAGGCCGCGTTCGGCCAGCTTTTGTTTGAAAAGTTTTTGCAGTTTCGCTTGGCCGTCCGGATCGCAGCATCCTCGGGGGTTACTCGGAGGGCGCTGGTTACCGCATACAAAAATGTGCCTTTCGAACTTGGGCATAAAATCCCCGCGATTCCTGGAAGTGGATCGACGTCTCAATGTCTGCCCTGTGACGAAGAGACGTCGAATGTTATGACTTCGCTTTCACAACGCTATCCAGTTTACTTGAAAGTTGATTCTTCCTGCGGATCGCCGACTTTTATCCGAACGTTGCTATTCGTCGCGCGGGCACGATAAGATACCCGGTACACATCTTCTCCGCTTTCATCCCATAAGTTTTTTTACAGTATTTGCCGCGGGGCAAGTAGTGTGCGACCCCGGGGTTCACACATACGTGCGGCGCAGCTACACGTCCGCAAAATCCCTGTGACGGAGATGGCATTGAAACCAGGCAAGACCGCGGTGATTGTCGGCGCCCAGTGGGGCGATGAGGGTAAAGGAAAGATTGTCGACGTTTTGTCGGAAAGCTTTTCCGTGGTCGCCCGCTACGCCGGCGGCCACAACGCCGGCCATACCGTCATCATCAACGGCAAGAAGTTTATTCTGCAACTCGTTCCCTGCGGAGTGCTGCGGGAAGCCTGCCGCAGCGTGATCGGCAATGGCGTTGTACTCGACCCGATGGCCTTTCTGAAGGAAGTTGGTTCTCTGCGCGACGCGGGCGTGCGAGTCGACGGAAATCTTTTTGTCTCCAACCGCGCCCAGGTGATCCTGCCCTACCATCGCATGATCGAACTGGCTGCGGAGAACGCTCCCGGGCGGGTGAAGATCGGAACAACATCGCGCGGCATCGGTCCGGCCTACGAAGACAAGATGGGCCGCCGCGGGCTGCGCGTAGCCGATTTGCTCGACCTCCAACTGCTGAAAAAACACATCGAGAACGCGGTGCGTGAAAAAAATATGATCGCGCACGCGCTGTTCAATTCCGAGCCTCTCGATGCCGACAAGATGTATTCCGAATACGCCGCGGCCGCCGAGAAGATCGCTTCATTTGTATGCGATACGGCCGTCCTGTTGAATCAAGCGTTGGCCGATGGCGAGGCGATTCTGTTTGAGGGCGCGCAGGGCACGATGCTCGACATCGATCACGGAACATATCCCTTCGTCACTTCATCGAGCGCCACTTCCGGGGGCGCAGCGATCGGAACCGGAGTTGCTCCCAACGCGATCCAATCGGTTATCGGATTGACTAAGGCGTATTGCACGCGCGTCGGCGAAGGTCCGTTCCCCAGTGAGGAAAATGGCAACGCTGGCGAGCAACTGCGCCAGCGCGGCAACGAATTCGGCGCGGTTACGGGCCGTTCGCGGCGCACCGGTTGGCTCGACTTGCCTCTGCTGCGCTACGCTGGCATGATTAACGGAATCTCCTGGCTGGTGGTAACCAAGCTGGATGTGCTCGATGAACTCGCGGAGATTCCGGTCTGCGTCGGCTACATCGTCGACGGTAAGAAGACCATGGAAATTCCTGCGCAGGCCAGCGGCTACGACAAGTTAGAGTGCATTTATACGAAGATGCCTGGATGGAAGACGTCCACGCTCGGCGCCACGCAATTCGACCAACTGCCGAAGCCGGCTCGCGAATATCTGGCGTTCATCGAGAAGGAAACTGGAGCGAAGGTGGGGATGGTCTCAACCGGGCCCGATCGAAATCAGATTATCTTCTCGGACGAATTTGCCACTGCAATGAAGACAGCCTCCCGGAAAGTCTAGAATTGACTTCCCATTGCTTTGACGTTAAGACTACGTAAGGAGCGTACGATGGTGGTTTTGGCGGTAATCTGGATGGCGAAAGTTGGCCGTGAAGGGGAAGTGACTTCGATTTTTACAAAGCTCACCGAAGAATCGCGCAAGGAGCCGGGCTGCGCAGTATATCAGGTGCACCGTCACAAGACCGAGCCGCGTCGGTTTTTTATCTACGAGCAATACAAAGACGACGCCGCGTTAGAAGCCCATCGCAACGCTCCACATTTTCTGCAGTACGCCCGCAAAGACCTGCCAAAAATAGCAGACCGCGTCGAAGGGAATTTGTACGAATCGTTAGGATGAGTGATGGCGGCCGGCTCGTCCGCGTCGTGTCACTTTCCCTTATCAGACATCAATTCGCCGCCCGATGCGTAACTTTCCTTCGAGACCTCATGGAAAGTGATTGTGACGCCCTCGCGCCGTGCTCCCGCTTCTTCCACGAGAGCATCCGTTACGCGTTTAGCGATCTTGCGCTTCTGATCGACCGTGCGTCCCTGCAACATCGTGATTTGAACGACAGGCATGAAAGAAAGCTCCTAGCTTCAGCTTTTCAGGACTACTTTGCTAGTTCGTAGCCCGCGAAGAAGAAACTCAATTCAAAGCGCGCGGTATCTTCCGCGTCGGACCCGTGAATCGCATTGTGCTCGATGCTCGACGCCCACTTCTTGCGGATGGTCCCTTCCTCGGCATTCGCCGGATTCGTGGCTCCCATCAACTTGCGAAGGTCGGCGATGGCGTTTTCTTTTTCCAGAGCCAGAGTAACGATTGGACCGCTCGACATGAAGTCGGTGAGCGACCCATAGAACGGCCGGCTGGCATGTACCGCATAAAACTGCTCGGCCTGATGCTTGGAGATTTCCAGCATCTTCATGGCGAGAATGCGGAATCCCTGCTTCTCGAATTGTTCAATGATGTCGCCGACCGCATTCTTTGCGACGGCGTCCGGTTTCACGATGGTAAGAGTGCGTTGCAGAGTTTTCATAGTTGCTCGTTCGCGGTCAGTCCTCGGTGTCAGTTTTTCTTGGTATTGCTCGGTACTAGGTACAAGGTACTTGGTACTAGACCTTCACTCCCAGCGCGGCCGCAAGTGTCTCGCCAATCGCCGCCGGAGATTTTGCCACGCGGATGCCCGCCGATTCCATCGCTTTTATTTTTTCCGCCGCCGTTCCTTTGCCGCCGGAGATGATCGCTCCCGCATGCCCCATGCGGCGTCCCGGAGGAGCGGTTTGCCCGGCGATGAATCCAACCACCGGCTTCTTCATTTTTGTCTTCACAAATTCCGCCGCGGTCTCCTCGGCATCGCCGCCGATTTCGCCAATCATGATCACAGCCTCGGTCTCGGGATCGCGATTGAATAAGTCGAGCGCGTCCAGGAAGTTGGTTCCAATAATCGGATCGCCGCCAATGCCAATGGCGGTGGACTGGCCAATGCCGCGCTGCGTGAGCTGATGCACAGCCTCGTACGTGAGTGTTCCCGAGCGTGAAACAATTCCGATCGATCCCTCTTTATGAATCGATCCGGGCATAATGCCGATCTTGCATTTTCCCGGTGAGATTATACCGGGGCAGTTCGGTCCGATCAGCCGCGAGCGCCGGTCCTGCAGAAACTCCCAGGCCTTTACCATGTCGAGGGTCGGAATACCCTCGGTGATGCAGACGATGAGATCGAGTTCGGCATCCGCCGCTTCCATAATCGCGTCAGCGGCGAAAGGCGGAGGCACAAAAATCACGGTAGCATCCGCGCCGGTCGCGTCGGCGGCTTCCTTTACCGTGTTAAAAATCGGCCAACCTTCGTGCGTGGTGCCACCTTTGCCCGGAGTAACGCCGCCTACCACCTGCGTTCCATAAGCCGCGCAGGCTTTCGCATGGAAGGTGCCTTCACGCCCCGTCAGGCCTTGCACAATTAATCGCGTCTGTTTGTTAACCAGGATTGCCATAATTGCGATTCCTCATTACCGTACCCTGTCATTACTACACCCTGTCATCCCGAGCGCAGCGAGGGACCTTGGTTATTGCTTGTGCCGCCTCAAGCGAAAACCACGATCCCTCGCTGCGCTTGGGATGACAAGAACGGAAAACAGTTCCCTAGATTCCCCGCGTCGCCGCCACCACTTTATCCGCCGCATCTTTCATCGTGTCGCACACCACAAAATTAAACCCGGATTCCATCAGAATCTTCTTGCCTTCGTTCACATTCGTACCTTCGAGACGCAGCACCACTGGGAGCTGAATGTTGGTTTTCTTTGCAGCCTCTACCACGCCGGTCGCCAGCGTATCCACCCGCAAAATGCCGCCAAAAATATTGATCAGCACCGCCTTCACGCTTTTATCGCTAAGCAGAATTTCAAAGGCATGCGCCACTTGCTCGGCACTTGCTCCGCCGCCCACATCGAGAAAGTTTGCCGGCATGCCGCCAGCATATTTGATGATATCCATCGTCGCCATCGCCAGCCCGGCGCCGTTCACCATGCAGCCCACGCTTCCATCGAGCTTGATGTAATTCAAGCTGTACTTCGAAGCTTCCACTTCGAGCGGGTCTTCCTCGGTAATGTCGCGCAGTTCGCGGATATCGGGATGCCGAAAGAGCGCATTGTCGTCGAACGTCAGCTTGGCATCGAGCGCGAACAACCGGCCATCGATCGTCGTGATGAACGGATTAATTTCGAGCAGCGACGCGTCCGTATCGAGAAACGCCCGATAGAGATTCGAGAGAAACTGCACCGCTGGATTAATCTGCTTCGTGCTAAGCCCTAGCTTGAAAGCCATCTTGCGCGCCTGAAACGCCTCCAGGCCCATGCCGGGATCGATGTGCTGCTTCAAAATGGCATCGGGATTTTCCGCCGCCAGCTGCTCGATTTCCATTCCACCCGCAGCCGAAGCCATAAACACCGGCTTGCCTTCCGCACGGTCGACCAGAATCCCCAGATACAATTCTTTTTCAATCGGCAGAGTTTCTTCGATCAACAAGCGCCGCACGATGCGCCCTTCCGGGCCGGTCTGATGCGTCACCAACTTCATGCCCAGCATCTTTTCGGCGAGATCCCCAGCCTCGCTCACAGACTTGGCGATCTTTACGCCTCCGCCTTTGCCGCGCCCGCCCGCATGAATTTGCGCCTTCACCACAACGCCGGTAGAGCCAGCACTGAGCAGTTCCCGAGCGGCAGCCTCGGCTTCTTCGCGCGAAGTCGCCATCGTCCCCTGCGGCACAGTCACACCATACTTCTTAAGAATCGCTTTTCCCTGGTACTCGTGGATTTTCATAATCGCGTTGTGCTCGTTAGCTAAGAATCGGAAGGAACCTGCTTGCGGCTATCGACTGAGGGCAGCAAACGTTCAATTTTATAGAAGGCCCACAGATTTGAGCAAACTTTAGTCCTTCGCGTCCTTTCAATCGAAAGTACATCTAGCTTAAACTGGAAAATCGAGACCGAAGAGAACGAAGGTCGGAAGCGCGGAACGAGAGTGCGAGCCATGAAAATAATTTCGCTAAACGTCGCACGGCCGCGCCTGACAGTCTATCGAGGAACAACGATCAGCACCGGCATCTTCAAAAAGCCGGTCTCCGGCCGGATAATCCTGCGCAGCCTGAATCTTGAAGGCGATCAGCAAGCCGACCTGAGTGTTCATGGAGGGCCCTACAAAGCCGTCTATGCATACCCTTCCGAGCACTATGAATACTGGCGCCAGGAATTGCCGGGGATCGACCTGCCTTGGGGAGCGTTTGGCGAAAATTTCACAACCACAGGTCTCGCAGAGGACGAAATTCACGTTGGCGACCGATTCCGCGTCGGGTCGGCAATTCTGATGGTTCGGCAGCCGCGCATGCCGTGCTACAAGCTCGCGGCCAAGTTTCAGCGGGATGACATAATCGAACGATTCCTGTGGAGTGCGCGCAGCGGGTTTTATTTTTCCGTCGAACAGGAAGGCATGGTCGCCGAAGGAGACTCTATTGAACGCATCTCGCAGTTCGAAGAGGGAATTACGATTGCGGAGATGAACCGCCTCTTTGCGAGCGAGAGGTACAATCGCGCTCTCTTGCAAAAGGCGATCGGTACGCCGGCCCTTCCGGAAGACTGGCGCGAATATTTCTTGCCCCGGCTGAGTGACCTCTCTGCCAGCGAAAGCTAGCCGCTCACCCGCTTTGCATCTCATACCTTACAATGCCGAGTGATGACGATCCTTGATGCCCTGAATCGCATAGCCAACCACCGCGAATCGCTGACGCGCGTGGAAGCGCGTGAAGTGATGACGACGGTTCTTGACGGAAATTGCGCCGACTCACAGATTGCCGCGCTGCTCATGGCTCTGCGCATGAAGGGCGAAACCGTGGAAGAGATCGTGGGTTTCGCCGAAGCGATCCGCGCCGCGGCCACGCCTTTCCCGGTCTCGCTTCCCGGCGAAAACACCGTCGGGCCCACTGCCCTCGACTTAAGTGGCACCGGCCGTGATGCGCTGCTGGAATCGTCGGTTGTGGATACCAGCGGCACCGGCGGCGATGCTAGCGGTACGTTTAATATCTCAACCGCCACAGCATTTGTAACTGCGGGAGCCGGTGTTCGCGTTGCCAAGCATGGCAATCGCAGCATCAGTTCGAAATGTGGCTCGGCTGACGTGATGGAGGCACTGGGCGTGAACATCCAGTTGCCTCCAGAGCGCGCCGCTCAATGCCTGCGCGAAATCGGAATCTGTTTCCTTTTCGCACCCGATCTGCATTCCTCCATGAAGCAGGTACAAAAAGTGCGGAGGGAATTGCGCCTTCGCACCATGTTCAATTTGCTCGGCCCGCTCACCAATCCAGCCCGCGCTTCAGGACAAGTGGTCGGCGTCTATGCGATCGAGATGGTCGAAAAGCTCGCCGAAGCACTTAGCCTGCTGGGACTGCGCCGCGCGCTCGTGGTGTATGGCCTCGATGGACTCGACGAGATCACCATTACCGGGCCAACGCGCGTCGCCGAGGCTCGCGATGGAACGGTGCGAACGTATGAAGTGGATCCCGAAGAGTTCGGGATGGAGCGAGCGACGCTCGAAGATATTTCTGGCGGAGATGCCACCGAAAACGCAGCCATCGTTCGCGAAGTATTAAGCGGGAAGAAGTCTCCCCGGCGCGATGTCGTTCTGCTGAATTCCGCCGCCGCCCTGGTCGCCGCAGGACGGGTGGATCATCTGGCTGATGGGATTCCCTTAGCGACATATTCGATTGACAGCGGAGCCGCCGCCGCTAAGCTGACAGCATTAGCCAGCTTTACTTCGTGGCATCGCCAGCCTCAACCTTAAACACATTATTCGTCGTGTCGCTCTCGGGTACGCTGCCGTCGTTGACCACAACTTCCGCCGGAAGAGCCGAGACTTCCATTCGAATTACCGTTTTGCTCTTCGCCCGAACTTCGATTCGCTTCGTAGTCTCCCCCTTGCCAAACTTCACCGTGAGCGGAACTTCGGCCCCAGCCATGCCCAGATTGGCGACAGTAATGGTAAGCATATATGCCTCTTTCAAAGTCTTGCGCGGAAAAACTGACTCCACCTTGAAGTCCGGCAATCCACGGTCGCGATAAACCCAGTCGTCAAAAAACCACTCCAGATCGTGCTGCGTTTGCGCCTGAATCAATCGCGGCATGTAAGACGCCTCTTTATCTTGCTCTGCACGATAGGAAGCGATCGCTTTTCTCAACGCCTGATCGCCAATCATATCGCGCAACATCCACCACACACACATCGCCTTGCTGCGATAAAGCCCTTCATCGTACGTATTGACCAAAGAGCGGGTCACTTCATCTTCAGACCGTGGTGGCATTGTCTGTTTTTGAGTGCCGCCGTCGGTCCCGGCAAATGCGGAACGGTGCAGTCCCATGTAATCGAGTGCAGCCTGGCGTCCTCTTGCATTTTCCAGATAGAGCGCCTGCGCGAAGTGGGCGAGGCCTTCGTTGATCCACGACCGCGGAGATGAAAAAGCCGCGTGCGTGAGCTGGTGCGCTGCGACCAGGCCTGCCAGCTTGGGATCAGTGCTGCTCAGCGGCGTCAATAAGAATGACCCGCTTTCGAATGGCGTGGCGCCGGCGTCGTTGAGATCGGCCGTCTCTGCCTTCGAGCGCGGCGCTCCAAACCAATCGGTGATGAAAGGGACAACTTTCTGCGCCGCATCCGCGTAGCGCATCGCGGATGCGTCGTGGCCGCGCAGGTAGTGGACTTCGATCGTCGTCCGATCGTCAGCTTCGTAGTTGGCAATGACGAACGTTGGAACGACCAACCCGAGAGAGCGGTACGTGCAATCTGCAAAAAACTGATGTCCAGCATCGTGCGCCGCCGGACACGAGGTTGCGTTGACCATTAGCTCCGGCTTTTCCTCGTCCTCAGCGATGGGCACTGCGACCTCCAGTTGCATGGTGGAGGCCATCTCTCGCATCTTCCAACGAGCCAAAACTTCGAACAAGTCTGGAGCTTCCGAGAGACTCGCCGCATTGGTCGCGATTGGATACCACGCCACATAGCCTGCACCGCGAACCGCCGTGAATTTCGTACTGATCTGGTCCCAGTCCGAACTGTTCGCTTGTGCCGTCGGCGTGCCGAGACCTGTAAGGCGCGTCGCATCCAGCGTGATCACGCCTTCGTATGCGATTTCCAACTCGACGACGCCCTTGGGCGCGATCGGCTGAGGGAAAGTAACAATCGCTTCGGAAAGCGCGCCTGTGTGGTCGATGTCAGAGGTGTAGGTTTGCGAGACGAACTGCAACGGCTTGTCGCCCGCTTTGATTGCGCGCCAATCCAGCGAAGAAGAAATCTGCAGCACCGCGACCTTCTGTGCCGTCGCTGAATCGTTTCTGAGAACGATCTTGCCCCGAACCGCCAACCGTTGCTGCTCGGGCTCGACGCGAACGTTTAGGTCGTAACTGACGAAGGTAAACGCTTCGCGGTCGAGCGAGAAGGCATTCACCACAGAGACGCTGAGAACTAAGAAGAAACCAAGGCGCAAAATGCGCAACTTCATTTTGCACACGAAGAAGCCTCTTGATGCAGTGTCCGTTCTTGCAGCCGCCGCTGCCGCACAATTTCGTACATCACCACCGCGCCGGCAACCGACACGTTCAACGAGGCCACTTTCCCCAGCATCGGAATCGAAACCAGAAAGTCGCACTTCTTTTTCACCAGATCGTGCAGGCCCTTGCCTTCCGCGCCCAGAACCAGCGCACAGTCCATGTTGTAGTCGAGGGCATCGTAGGTTTGCTTGCCGCGCTCATCGAGCCCGACGGTCCAAATGTTGCGGTCTTTCAGTTCCTCGACGGTGCGGGCGATGTTGGTGACTCTTGCGATGGGCAGGTACTCGCTCGCTCCGGCGGAAGTTTTTGTGACCGTGCCGGTAACCGGGGCGGCGCGGCGTTCTGGAATCACGACGCCGTCGGCGCCGGCGGCATCGGCGGTGCGCATGAGAGCGCCCAGATTGTGCGGATCTTCTACGCCGTCAAGGACGATGACGAGAGAATACTTCCCACGCTTGGCGCTGACCACGTCATCGAGATCGCTGTATTGCTTGGCCGAAGTGACGGCGACCACGCCCTGATGGGCCGCACGGCCAGCCATTTGATCGAGTTCGGTGCGCGTGAGAAATTTCACCGGCACGCCGAGTTTGCGGCAGTCTTCGATCATCCGCTGCAGGCGGATGTCATGCCGCTCCTTCGCCATCCCAACCCACTGAAAAGCCCGTCCCCGGGCCTTGAGCGCCTCGCCGACGGCATTGATGCCATAGATGTAATTCATGAAGTATCAGTGTACCGAAAGCTGGGGCGGCAGACAGCACTGAGCGCTGTCGTTGGCAAGACCGAGAAGGGCACGACTTCTAACGGCTCGGGGAACACAGGACTTGGGTGGCGCAGCGCTTCCAGCGCTGCGATAAGGCGCCCCCCAATGGCTGGCTTTAGCCCCTGAGGGTTGCGCCGAGAGCTAACAAGATGTCCTCCGGTTCTGGGCGCTCGGTGTAATCCTCGTCCGCCGAAGCATAGAGCACTGTGCCGTCGCGATCGACAATGTACACGGCGGGAATCGGCAACTCCCAACTGTCATCGCCATTCACAAATGGCAGGTTGACGAATGCACGTTGATAGATAGCCCGCTGCTCGGCGGGGACGCGATACGTGAGTCCAAACTGCCGCGCAACTTTGTTGCCCGCATCGGAGAGCAACTGGAAGTGCACCTTGTGCTGGTCGCGCATGAAGAATGATTGCTGCACGGTCTGCGGCGAAATAGCGGCCAGCGCTGCGCCAGCCTGCTCGATCTCTGGCAGTACTAGATTCATTGCTTCCATCTGAGCGACGCAAAACGGGCACCAGCGCCCGCGGATGAAGCAGAGCACGAGGCGTGCTTTGGCGAGCAGATCGGAGGAAGTGATGGTCTTGCCATCGTGATCTCGAAGCTGGAATTCCGGAATCTTTGCTCCGACTGGCAGAACATTTAGGGCCAAACGTTTCTGCTTTAGCTGCGTGATGGCCCTGGCATGAACAGCCTGCGTCTCCGCCGGAACGTACTTCGCGATCAAATCCTTGCGTTCGGCAAAGATCTCGTGTAGTGGGCGTAGATCAGTCTCCGGAGACGATTCATCGAGAGAACGCCATTTCATAGCTATGCTGCTGCAAACGTTGTAGGAGTCCTTTGGACTGCGTTGCCGTTCGTTTCGCTCACGGTAACCTCGCTCAGGATGACCGCCAGTTCTGCCTTTTTTGAGAAGATCAGCCTCATGATCCGAAAAGCTGATGGCTGATAGCTGAAAGCTCGCCGCTACATCCCCGGCATCTTCATCCCCGCCAATCGCCGCGCAAAGCTCGGCTTGCCCATCTGCTTGAACATCTTTTTCATCTGCGCGTATTGGCGAAGCAGGTTGTTTACTTCCTGCACCGTGGTGCCGGAGCCGCGCGAGATGCGTTTGCGGCGGCTGCCGTTGATTACTTCGTGGTGATTGCGCTCGTACGTGGTCATCGAATTGATGATGGCCTCGACGCGGTTGATCTGTTTTTCGTCCACGTTGTCGGCGGCTTTCTGCAAACCCGAGAACGGGCCGATGCTGGGCATCATGCCAATAATGCTCTTGAGCGAGCCCATCTTCTTTACTTGCCGCAACTGATCGCGAAAATCTTCCAGCGAAAAGCCGTCGCCGCTAAGGGCTTTAGTGGCCATCTCCTGCGCTTTTTTCTTGTCGATCTGTGATTCGGCGCGCTCGATCAGCGAGAGTATGTCGCCCATGCCCAGAATTCGCGACACGATGCGGTCGGGATGAAACGGCTCCAGAGCATCGTATTTCTCGCCCACTCCGATAAACTTGATGGGTTGCCCCGTCACTTGCCGGATGGAAAGCGCCGCGCCGCCGCGAGCGTCGCCATCCATTTTCGTGAGCACAACGCCGGTAAGCGAAAGCTTCTTGTGAAATTCATCGGCGGAGCGCACCGCGTCCTGCCCGGTCATGGCGTCAGCAACAAACAGGATCTCCGATGGATTCAGCAGCTTCTTTAACGACTGCATTTCGTCCATTAGCTGGTCGTCGATATGGAGACGCCCAGCGGTGTCGACGATCAGCACATCGCAGCCGGAAACCACAGCCTCGCGCCGTGCCTCTTTGACTAGACGCTCGACCGCTGCTGTGAGTTGCGCGGGCGAATTCGCTTCGCCAACTTCGCCTTCGTAGATATGAGCCTTCACCGCCTGTGCCACAATTTTTAACTGCTCGCGCGCCGCTGGCCGGTACACGTCCACCGAAACCAGCAGGGGACGATGCCCGCCCGCCTTGAACCAGTGCGCCAGCTTTCCCGAAGTTGTGGTCTTGCCCGAACCCTGCAACCCGGCCATCAGCACAACCGTGGGCGGCTGCGATGCGAACTTCATGCGCGCCGTGTCTTTGCCGAGCGTTTCGACCAGTTCGTCGCGCACAATCTTGATGACCTGTTCGCCGGGTGAAAGCGCCGTCAGCACTTCCTGCCCCACGGCCTTGGCCTGGATGCGGTCGATGAGCTCTTTGACCACTTTGAAGTTGACGTCGGCTTCTAGCAGCGCCAGCCGGATTTCACGCAGCGCCTCGGCAATGTTTTCCTCGCTAAGCCGGGCTTGGCCGCGAAGGGACTTAAACGCACGCTGCAGTTTTTCCTGTAGATTTTCAAACATAGGCAGAACCATTTTAGCAGCGAGAGAGTTCCAAACCCTCTGGCAGGCGGGAACCAGCCGCTCTACGCAGCAGTCAGGTTGCGTTTCATTTCTAGGAAGTGCCGAAGGCACGGCATGGGAAAGCCCGGCACGGGAGTGCCGGGTGAGCAAGCCAGCTATCTCCGAGTCCCTTCTAGGGACGGCACCCTCCCCGATGTGACATCCGACACAGACATATGTTCAAAAACTGTGGACAGTCGGGAAATGGCCCACAAATATCCCAACATCCTCATCCACTGCGTTTTTAGCACAAAGGAGCGACGCGCCCTGATTCCTCAAGAAATGTTACCCCAACTTTGGAAATATTTTGCGGGCATTGGTCGAAATCACGGAATTGCCGTTCTAGCAGCGGGAGGCATTTCAAACCATTCGCATCTGTTGATTGCGTTGCCGTCGGATATGCCTGTTGCCAAGGCGGTTCAGATCTTGAAAGCGAACTCCTCGCGCTGGATACACGAGCATGGACTGGGTTTTTCCTGGCAGGAAGGATACGGAGCGTTCAGTGTGAGCAGCTCAAATAGAGATGCCGTTAAGAATTACATTGAGCACCAAGCCGAGCATCATCGAAAGCGGTCGTACGAGAGCGAGTTTGAGGCGATGTTGCGGAAATCGGGCATTACATTTAATCCTAGGGAGGCGTTCGGATAAGGGTGCCGTCCCTGTGGGACTCGCGCATCCAAGCCCACACTTCCCGGCACTGCCGTGCCGGGCTTTCCCATGCCGTGCCCTTCGGCACTAGATTGTGGGAGTGCCTTGGAGACCTACCCAACCTTAGGCCTGACCATCTCAAACCGCTGCGTGGTCCGCGTGTACTGAAGTCCGCCCATACGTCCGACAAGATCCAGCGAGTTGCGATCCAGCTTTCCGTCTTTAATATGCGCATCATTCATGTGAATCGAAACAATCTTGCCGATCACGAGGCTGCTGCTGGTGGGTGTAGGAGAGAAGTCTAGAATCTGATGAAGCGTGCATTCGAAGCTGACCGGAGACTCCGCGACTCGCGGCGGACGTACGACTTGCGACGGCTGCGGAGTAAGCTTTGCCAACTCGAACTCGTCCACCGAGGCATCGTATTCGCCGCTGGTGAGATTCATGGCTTCGGCAAGTTCGTAGGTGACCAGGTTGACCACAAATTCCCTGGTCTCGCGAATGTTTCGCAGCGTGTCCTTGGCTTCGCCGTGGCTAGCCTCAGCTTGCTTGGGCTGACGAAGTCCGGGAGCAAATGCCAGCAATGGAGGGTCGATGCAAACCGCGTTAAAAAAGGAAAATGGCGCAAGATTGAGCTGTCCCGATGCGCTCGCCGTGGATACCCAGGCAATGGGACGCGGCGCTACGGAATTGAGCACGATGCTGTAAAGCTCGCTGTGGGCAAGGTCCGACGGCCTCACGTTCATTCCATCGAGTATAACTTTTCATGCGGTTACTTAATTACGCCGAATATTTCCTTCGCCGCGATCACCGTGTTGCAGTGAATGGTCACGGTATCTTCCACTTTCTGCGCGTAGCCGCCGGCGTAGGTCACCATCACCGGAATTTTGCGCGTCCGCGCCTCCTGGAATACTAATTGGTCGCGCCGCTTCAATCCTTCGATCGTGAGAGACAGGCCGCCCAACTGATCTTCGCGGTAAGGGTCGGCTCCCGCGATGTAGCACAATAGATCAGGCTCAAACTGCCGCAACCCCGAGCTGAGAGCGTTATCGAGCCACGCCAGGTAATCGTCGTCTCCAACGCCATCGGGCAAATCCACATCAATCGACGACGGAGGCTTCCACATCGGATAGTTGTTGTGCTGATGCAGAGAAATAGTGAACACATCTCCGGCATGCGCTCCGCGAATTTTTCCGGGAAGCGCGGAATTCAGCGTCGACGAGTCGAGAGTCGATGCTCCGGTGGAAGGCAAAAGCGCGCTTGCCGTTCGCGTCCCAGCAAAAATTGCCGCTGTGCCGTTGCCCTGATGCACGTCGCAATCGACCGTCATTGCGGTACGAATCTTGTCGTCGCGCTGCATCCGCCGGATGGCTACTGCGACATCGTGAATCATGCAGAAGCCTTCGCCATGGTCGGGGAAGGCATGATGAAAGCCGCCACCAATGCTGATGCCGACACCATCCGTTAAAGCCTGCCGCGCCGCAAGAATCGATCCTCCGGCCGCCAGCCAGAAGGCTTCAACCAACTCGGGCGAGTAAGGAATCTCCATTTCCAGTTCTTCGCGCGGTGTAAGCGTACCGGTCTTCAGCTTGTGTACATACTCCGGCTTGTGAACCAGCAGAATGTCCTGATCGGTCGCCGGCTGCGGCTCCAGAAAATCGTCAGCTTCCGCGATTCCGTCCGCCAACAACCGGTCGTGGATACACTTGTATTTTTCGGCGGGAAAGACATGCTGCCCGATGGGCAGGTAGTAGGCGTCGCTGTAGATGAGCTTAAAGAGAAGCATGGGCACTCAGCAGATATATTGGCCGCGGCTGCTGCGATTGTTATGATACGCGTGCGACTTGGCGGTCGGCACCTGAGATGTCCATCGTCAGGTGAGGATTGTTGGATGGAAGGCTCCTAAGCATGTTCGAAGACTTATACGACGCGGTGTCGTTCTCGTGGAGTTGGACTTGGCCAACCGTCGACGGAAGGATAACGGAGGTCCTAGTTGAGCGTATCAGACATAATCGAAATCCAGATACTCTCCGTTTGTCGGTTACTTATGAGTTCTCGGTCGGAGCCGACGGTCCGTATACTGGGGAGTCGTTTTGGGGGCCCGCGTTTTGTCGAAACAGGCGCGTAACCGCTGCCCGGCACAAGATCCACACTCATCAGCGCGTGCCGGTGCGATATCGTGCGGATGATCCTAGCGTGAACAGGCTGGATCGTTCGGTCTGGGATGGGTTGTAGGTATCCTTCAACTGCGTGACTGATTCGCTCCGCGAGGGTGTTACTTCGCTCAGGACGACATTGAAAGGGAATCAGCGTTTCTTTCCCGTTACAATTGGCGAGATCACCATGTGCCTCCGCACCGGCACGATCGCGCCTTTCGCTGGATCCGCCGCAGCGTTGGCGCGAGTGAGCACTTCCTCCTGAATGTACTGCACGAACTCCTGAATCTGCCGCTGCATTTCTTCCATGCGCTCGCGCATTTGCAGGATGATGGCCATACCGCTGATGTTTACACCCAGGTCGCGCGCCAGCGAAAGAATGAACTCCAACCGCTGCAAGTCTTCATCAGTGTAGAGGCGAGTATTGCCCTCGGTACGCGAAGGCTTGAGCAGGCCTTCGCGCTCATAGAGGCGCAAGGTCTGGGGATGGATGCCATACATCTCCGCCACGGACGAAATCATGTACGCGCCTTTGGATTTGCGTTTGGTCAAAATTCCGCCTCGTGTTCAGTCGTAAAAACTCTTGCTCACCGCCGGAAATACACTGCGAACGCAAACGATGATTAGGCCAATCCTGCCCTAAATGCCACAAGATGGCAAGTTGTTCAACGGTCACGCAGCTTAGATGACGATAATGTTCTCCATCTTTAGCGGCGAGAATCCCGCAAACCCTCACAGCAAAGAGGCATCCAATGTGCGGAGGATCATATATGAACGAAAAAAATACCTTAAGTGTGATTGAAGACCTTATTGAGACGTGCAAAGACGGCCAAAAGGGCTATCAGGATGCGGCATCGCATGTGAAGCGGCCCGACCTGAAGACATATTTCAACGAGCAGAGCCTGGAGCGGTCGCGTTTTGCGGGACAACTCCAAGCCGAGCTTCCCCGCCTGGGCGAGCCGGACAAGAAAGTCTCCGGTTCGGTTTCGGCGGCGCTTCATCGCGCCTGGATCGACACCAAGGTTAGCTTGGGCGCCGGCGATAAGGCGATCCTGGAATCGGTCGAGGCGGGCGAGGATAATGCCAAAAAGAACTACGAAAAGGCGCTCAGTGGCTCATTGCCCACGAATGTGGCCGAGATCGTTCGTCGCCAAGCGGCGAGCGTGCAACAAGCCCACGACAAAGTAAAGATGCTCCGAGATAGCGCGACTGCAGCCGCGTAGCCTAGAGGTAGTCGCATAAAGCCAAAGAGGACCGGAACTTTCCGGTCCTCTCTGTTTTTCGCTCAATTGGCTTACCGATCCGCTAGGCCGCCGGCTGCGGTTTTTCCTGGCCAGTCGTGGCCCATCCTGCAGGCTTCAACAGATGATTCACCGCATAAGCCACAACTCCAGCCGCAATCAAAATCATGCCGAAGGAGAATGAGCTCATGTTCCACACCTGCTCATGCTCGCTGCGAATGATCGAGAAGCCCAGCAGAAGCATCGGCGGAATGCCGATGGCAATCGCCCCAAGTAATCCTCCAGGAACCCGGAATGGTCGCGGAAGATCCGGCTCGCGGAAGCGCAACACTGCCAGCGCCACAAACTCCAGCAGCAAGCTTGCGCCATAAAGAAGGATGTCCAGTGTAACCAGCCGGGCAAAGCCCAAGCCAAGGCACATCGCCCATCCAATGGCTAGCGCGACAATCGCCACCCACGGCGCCCGCGACTTCGATTGCAGCTTCGCGAAGATTCCGGGCAGCATGCCATCCTGCGCCATCGCTAGCGGAAGACGCGAGTAGCTCATCACCAGCGCATTGAACATGCCAAAGGCGCTGATCACTCCACCCAGAACCACGCCGATGCGGAGCAGAGGCCCACCGAGCAATCCGGCGATGTCCGCCCACGATCCGGTCTCCCACGCGGTCGCGGTCAGCCCGGTCATCCACATTGCAGCAAAGGGAAGCACATAACTCAAGGCCACGATCACCACTGCAACCAGCATGGCCCGCGGATACGTCCTCTGCGGCTTCTCCACTTCGGTCGCGATCGTCGAGGCGTTGTCCCAACCCATGTAGTTCCACATGCAGATGAGCAAACCGCCAAGGATGTCTACGCTCGAAGTAGTTGGCTTGGTCACGGCATTCGCCAGCACACCCATCTTGAATGGCGCCAGCAGCACAATCGCGACGAACGGCGCCGAAAGCGCGAAGAACAGCCACAGCGATGTGAGGGATACCACTTTCACGCCGGCAATATTCAGCGCAGCACAGGCAACCACGACGGCCAGAGCAACCCACCATCCCCGATTGTTCACCTGGAACCACGGAAACATCCGCGTCAGGTAAGCGACGAACAGCGTGGGATAAATCGCCATGTCGAAAATCGACGCAACTAGCGAAAGCCACGCTTCCTGAAATCCCCAGAAATTTCCCATGGCGCGCCGTACCCAGGCGTAGTAACCGCCTTCGTAAGGCAGCGCGCTCGAAAGCTCGCCGATCATGAAGGCCGTTGGCAGGCTCCAGAGCAGCGGGGTGAGCAGCAGAATAAGAATCGCGCGTCCGTACCCGGCGCCGTGCACAATATCCTCGGTGCCATAGGTTCCGCCCGACACCATAAAGAAGGTGGCGGCGACCAGAGGCCACAAGGTGAGCCGAACGAACTTCTTCGGGGCAATCGAGTTCTTGGCGATCGGGTTCCGATTGGGAGTGGTGGTGAGAGGCTGGGGGTTCTCTATTTGGTGAGGCGGGGCGCTAGCTGTTGCCAATTTCTATGGCTTCCTCCTCAAGCGACTCACTCTCAGCTACTCCGCAGCGGGCTGGTTCCTGCTCGAGCTTTCTGGTTTGTTTAGATTCCAGAAATTCCGCTGAAGTTAGTTCGCAATGTAGAGATTACGGGAATTTTCCAACGATGCAAGAAAAATGTGTAATTTTTTTGGAAAATTTTCGTCAAGCAGGTCAGCGACGGAGGTAATGCGTATTTCGCCTCACAGCTTCAGCTCCCAGGTCTCGGCAACCAGATCCTTCCGGCTCCAGCTGGAGTGTTTTTCTTCGCCCACCAATTTGAATCCGGCCTTCTCATAGATTGCGCGTGCCGCGCCAAGCTCGCTTTGCGTCCACAGCTTGATTTTCTTGTATCCCGCACGCCGGGCGAATCGAACACATTCTGAAACCAACCGTTTGCCGAGTCCAAGCCCACGCGCTGAGGGCTCCACCAGCAGCAGGCGAAGCTTGGCCACGCTCGCGGATTTCTTCACCAGAAATACCGACCCAACATTTTCTCCATCGCGTTCGGCAATCCAGCAGCACTCGCGGGCCGGGTCCAAATTATTGATAAACTCCGCCACGATTTCGGCCACCAGCGCCTCGAAGCGCTCGTCGTAGCCATACTCCTGGGAGTAGAGCAGCCCATGTCGCCATACCACCCAGCCCATATCCCCAGGACGATGCTGCCGGAGCACGTAGGAGGTCGCGCCCGCGTCATCCGGATTCAAGACCGATTCGACGGTCTGCATAGAGTGCAAGAGATCATCCCGCTTTGCGGGAGAAAGTTTGCAAAGGATGCCATTGACCTGCTCATCGGAACGGGCGTTAAGAGGCTCGAATAATTTCCGACCTTTCTTAGTAAGCAACAGCAGGGCCTGTCGCGTGTCCTCGGGTGACCGCTTTTTCTCGATTAACTTGTCTTTCTCGAAGCCGGTTAGAATCCGGCTCAGGTATCCCGGATCAAGCCCGAGAACATCGCACAGTTCCGCCGCCGTCGGCTGTTTGCGGTTCGCAAGTTCATACAAGACTCGCATCTGAGTCAAAGAGAGGGGACTGCTGAGCAGACCTTCATCCAGCAACCCCATCTGCCGCGTATAGAAGCGGTTGAAGCGGCGCACAGCGGCGATGCGGTCGGCAGAAACCTGTTGCGAAGAAGTTGCGGAAGCCATGCCGTCAGTATCCCGTCAGGTTATTGACCATGTCAAATAAATTATATGACCTAGTCAATCATAAAATTAGTTCTAGCCGTTGGAAGTGCTTTACGGGGAAATACCGTCGATTTATTATGCAGCCACCGCTTTGGAGGCGGATCTATGAAACTGCCGTTTCTCGGGGTTCTTGCTCTTTCCTGGCTGTTTTCGCCGCGCAACCTGTGCACGCCCAGAACGCCTTCACGCCCGACCAAGTGAAATACGGGCCTGCTCCGCCTTTTCTTCCGCCGGGTGCGCAGTTGGCAGTTCTTGAAGGCAACCCTATGGCTGCCTCTGGCGACTTCACCATTCGCCTGAAAATGCCGGACGATTACAAGGTCGCTCCTCATACCCATCCGAACCGGGAGAACGTCACCGTCCTTTCTGGCACGCTCAAAGTAGGCATGGGAGATCAATTCGACGCCAGCAAGATGATGAGTTTCGGGGCGGGCAGTTTCGCCTACCTCGACCCCACCATGCATCACTATGCCGCCGCTTCCGGAGAGACCGTGATCCAGATCCACGGGCAGTCTCCGGTCAAGTTCAACTACATCAATCCAGCGGACGATCCCAGCTCGAAGAAGTGAATTGAAATGCAAAAGGGCCCGGCTTTGGAGCCGAGCCCTTGATCTTCCGCATCGGGTTTTCCCCGAATCAAGAGGTCGTCACACCTTCTTCCACAATTCTTCCCGCGGGTCCTCCGGGTTCAGTTTCGCCAACTCGCGTAGTAGTTCCTTAGTCCGCTCATCCCGAGGCATAGGGACTGTCACGGTGATCTCAACGATCTCATCTCCGCGCGCGCCTTCCTTTGTGGCCGAAGGGACGCCCTTCTCGCGCAAACGCAACTTTTGCCCCGACTGCGTTCCCGGAGGAATCTTGAGCAGCGCCCTCCCATCGATGGTGGGAACTTCAATCTTCGC
>Ga0210405_10002102_pt1 | contig 21127 bp, 26 predicted proteins | sample IncBWH11MmetaG_FD_155492 | JGI IMG/M metagenome (GOLD analysis project Ga0210405, IMG submission 155492) | Forest soil microbial communities from Barre Woods Harvard Forest LTER site, Petersham, Massachusetts, United States - Inc-BW-H-11-M | ecosystem: Environmental > Terrestrial > Soil >... | reverse complement strand
ATGTCTATGCGGCACGGGAGAGGGCTCGGCGTGGAGATCGCGATGGCGCTATACCGTTCATGCGCGCCGCTGTCGACCATTTGTTCCGCGAGGGACATCTGCAGATGTGGGGCGTTCCTACGACAGGTGTTCTGGTGGAGACACTGCTGGATCGCGGGGCCGACGGTGACGTGGCCGAAGCCGAGGCCGCGATCGAGCGGTTAGCGACCGCGCCAGCAGATGAAGGTCTGGTGATGCGCGACATCTGGCTGCTGCGACTGCGCGCGCTGCTGGCGCGGGCTCGCGGCGACGAAGCCGCGTACCGCGACTTCCGGGATCAATACCGCGACATGGCGAAAATGCTTGGCTTCGAGGGACATATCGCGTGGGCCGAGGCGATGCCATGACAGGCGGTCGTTCAGGACCCTGTCGATCGTTCACCAAAGCTCACGCGGTCTCAGAACTAACGTTCTCAGGTTCTCAAATGTTGCTGCCGAACTCGAGTTTCACGGCATTTCTCATGCTTGACCCTCCCTTAGGGGGAGACGTCACCCTGTTCGTGTGAGCCCGACAGCGGGATCTCAAGGAAGTGGGGTCGCAGGAAGGCCGGATCGTGCTGCATCTCGATCTTCAGGCTCTGCGGCAATTCAGAGAAAGGTATCTCGAACATGTCCGCCTACCTCATCTACCTGTGCCAGAGCGTCAACGATCGCGATGAGCTTGAGACGTACTAGGAGAAGAATAACGACACCTTTGAGGGCGTCGACATCAAGCTGCTCTCGGCGTACGTAGCACAAGAGCTACTTGAAGGCGATGGGCCGGTGGAGGGCGCGGTTGTTGCCGAGTTTCCGTCCATGGATGCCGCTAGGGCCTGGTACAACGGCCCTGCGTACACCGAAGTCCGGCAGCACCGAGTCCGTGGCGGCAAGTACATCGGTCTGCTCGTGGACGGCGAGTTCACCGTCAACGTCGAGGACAGGATGCCCCAGACTGTCAACAATCGACCCAAGGCCGACGCCGAAGGCTAGCCGACCAGCTCACTTTCGAACCCACCGGAGCACTCTATGTCCAGTACCGTCAGCGTCGGACGCTTCGCCACGATCACGCACCTGAGCGTCAAAACCTTGCGGCACTACCAACAGGTTGGCCTTCTGGAGCTGGCTGAGATTGACCCGTCCACCGGATATCGGTACTACACACTTGACCAACTCCCGACCGCACAACTGATAAGGCGGCTACGCGATCTGCGCATGCCCGTCGCCGACGTGCGTGCGGTCCTAATCGCCAGCAGCCCACACGAGCGGGCCACGTTGATTGCCGCCCACATCGATCACCTCGAGACCGAACTAGCCAAGCTTGACTGCCACTGACCGCCCGTCGAAAGCCCCGACGACCGCACATGTCTCTATTTCGGATCAGATAGTACAAAACCAACATCGACACGCAGGATCAATGACGGAACTCAGCGCAAGACCGCCCTCATCACTGGCGCGACCCTGTCCGCCGACCGGCGGCGCAGCGCCCTCCTCTAACCCGCCAGCTCGACCACTACCCACCACTGGACAAGGACTCCCGACATGACCCGACCCATCCGCATCGGTGTACTACCGCACTGCGGCAATGCCCCTGACTTCGCCACCTGGCGCAGCGCGGTGATGCGCGCCGAAGAACTCGGCGCCGACTTCATCTTCGGCTATGACCACTTCCATAAACCAGAGGTCGCTGACCTGAACCAGGGCATGCCGGTCCTGGCCGACGTCCAGCCCGACGTCACCCACTTCGAGGGCTGGACCGCACTGGCCAGCTGGGGCGAAATTACCCACCGTGCCGAGATCGGGCTACTGGTGACCGGCATCGGCTACCGCAACCCCGACCTGCTCGCCGACATGGCCCGCACCGTCGACCACATCAGCGGCGGCCGCCTCGTGCTGGGCCTCGGCGCAGGATGGTACGAAAAGGACTACACCACCTACGGATACGAGTTCGGCACGTGGAAATCACGCTTCGACTTGTTCGACGCCGGCCTCAAACGCATCGAGGCGCGCATGGGCCAACTGAATCCGCCCCCGGTCCGCAAGATACCCGTCCTCATCGGCGGCAGCGGCCCGAAGCGGACCCTGCCCGCGGTGGCGCGCTACGCCGACATCTGGCACACCGTCCTCGCGGCGGAGGCGTTCACCGAGGCCAGCGCCCAAGTCGACGAGCTGGCCGCGGCCATCGGACGCGACGGAAATGACATCGAACGCTCGGTGCACTGGTTCGGCGCCGAGAGCGGCGACGTCTACCGGCAGGCCGGTGCCACCACATTCACCACCGAGATCGACCCCGACCCCACCACCGGTTATTACGACTTCAGCACCTTGGAGGAAATGCTGGCCTGGCGTGACCGTCAGAAATGATGTCTGCGCTTTCGTCCTGGACAGCCATGAGCCTGTCGGCGTATAGGCCATCAGCGCTGTCGCGGTGGACCGCCGGCACCGTATACGTTGTCGACTCTGGCAACAATCGAGTGCTGAAACTGCCGACGCAGTAACGCCGTCCCAGGACCGTGGCCCAGTGACCTCGCCGAACCGGGCTGAGCAATGGCGGGCAGTCGCGGCCCAGAAGGTCCAGCGAGAAGCCCCCGACCGGATGTTCGGCGACATCCAATGCGAGGTCCATCCCCAGCAAGTCACCGAGGACGTCGACATTCTCCAGAAGCCAGGGTGTGAAGTTGAGTGCCTCATGGACCCACACATCGCGAGGCTGGACGGTGGTGGGGCGACCGAGATTCGGGCTTGTCATCGAGGTCTCCGGCGTCAGTTGCATTGGTTGTTTAGGTCAGTGCGCCCACGAGCGTCGTCAGTAGGGCCTGTCGTAATAATTCTTGATCTCCCTCTCCGTAGCCGCACGCTCCTCAACTTCCCAGTAGTGATCAAGCTGCTGTTGCTTAATGCGACAGTTCTGACGACAACCGTGAAGACAATTGCTCGCCCAACGACGGTCGCTACTGACCCGTATCGGGCGTATCGTGCCTGGTCACGTATTCCGCCTGGTTCTGCTCCTCAGCAACGCCGACGGCTGAGCCCACCAAAGGAGATTCTCATGACCACATCATCATTCGACGAGGCAGCGCCGGCCTTCGACGACGACACCGATGTCGCACCGACCAACGATGTGGCGGCTACTCGGCCGTACGACGAACTGAACGTGTCCAGTGACGCGTTCTGGGCGCAAGACACCCCCGAGCGGGACCTGATCTTCGCCCAGCTGAGGGAGAAGAGCCCGATCAGCTGGCAGCCGCCGATCGAATCCGCTTTCGTGCCCGACCCAGACGACACTGGCTTCTGGGCTGTGGTGCGCCACGCTGACATCGTCGAGGTCAGCAAGAACAGCGATGTCTTCGTCTCTCGCTATGGCGTCATGTTCGATCTGCTCCCGCAAGTGTTTCTTGCGATGTCCCAGTCATTCCTGGCCATGGACAACCCCCAGCACAACAAGCTGCGTCGACTGGTCGGTGCGGCCTTCACCCCACGCCAGGTCAAGCGGATCGATGACGACATCGCCGCGCGGGCGCGAAGGATCGTCGCGGCTGCTGCCGACAAGGCCGCCGCGGGAGAGCCGGTCGACTTCGTCGCCGACATCGCCAAGCACCTGCCGATCGAGATGTTCGGCGACATGTTCGGTGTCCCTGAGGAGATGCGCCCCGACGCCGCACATGCCTCCGACGAGATCGTGGCATGGGCCGACCCCGTCCTGCTGGCCGGACGCGATGCGGCCGAGGTTCAGGTCGGGGCGACGGTGAAGATCCACGAGATCGCCGAGCAATTGATCGCTGCGCGGCGGGAGCAACCAGCCAACGACCTGCTGACCAACCTGGTGCAAGCCGAGGTCGACGGAGAACAACTCAGCGACTTCGAGATCGCCGCCACCATGGTGCTTTTCGCCGTCGCCGCCACCGACACCACACGGCATACCGCGAGCTTCGCGGTCAAGGCGCTCACAGATTTCACCGACCAGCGCGAGTGGCTGTGGGAAGACTTCGAGGGCCGCATCAACTCGGCCGTCGAAGAGTTCCTGCGGTGGGGGTCGGTGGTGCTGAACTTCCGGCGCACCGCCGTCGCCGAGTACGAACTCAACGGGCAGCGCATTCTGCCCGGCGACAAGGTGGTCATGATGTACGCCTCTGGCAACCACGATGCCGAGGTCTTCGACCGCCCCGACGAGTTCGACCTAGCGCGCCATCCCAACAACCACGTCGCATTCGGTGGCGGCGGCATCCACTACTGCTTGGGTAATCAGCTCGCCAAGTCGATGCTGCGGTCGCTGTTCCGCGAGTTACACCGTCAGATGCCCGACTTCGTCGCCGGCGAACCGAAACTCATGAAGACCAACTTCATGCGCGGCGTCCTGAGCCTGCCGTTCGACCCGAACGTGGTGTCCCGTTGAGCAGATACACAGTCGCCGAGGATGGTTTGGCGCCCCGTTTACCTCCGCCCGTACGCGAGAGTTGACGCTTATTCGTCGTTTATACCTGCGACACGCCAATAACCGTTGCGAACCGTTGATAAGTCTCGTAAGGCCAAACACCTTGTGACCCGCCGCACCCGCGCGTCCAAGAGGAGGTTGCCATGACCCAGATCAAGGGCACCAATCTCGAAGCTTGACAAGGCTTCGAGCCGGTGTGAGCCGGCTTGCTTGTCGGCGGCTCGTTTTTGGTGGAAAGTCGTGCTCAAACCCGGAATGCGATGGAGGGCGCCGATGGAAATCGTGCGGTTGGGTCCGGGCTTTGCCGCCGAACTGCGCGGAGCGACCATCCACGACGTTGCAGCAAGCGAGGCCGCATACGCGGCGGTGCGCGCGGCGTTCGAGGAGCACTCGGTTCTGGTCCTTCGCGACCAGGATGTCACCGATGAAGCGCAGCTTGCCTTCTCGCGCCGCTTCGGCCCGCTCGAGGTCACCAAGGTGGGTTCGGAGGGCTCTGGCACCAACCTCGTGATCCTCAAGACCCTCGACGAGAAGGGCAACGTAGTGCTGGAAGATCACCGGCTCGCCTTGGAAAACAAGGCGAACCAGCTTTGGCACACCGACAGTTCGTTCAAGCGGGTGCCGGCGCTGGCTTCGGTGCTGTCGTCGCGCATCATTCCGGGGCGGGGGGGCGAGACCGAGTATGTCTCCACCCGGCTCGCCTTTGAGCGCCTCGACCCGGCGTTGCAACGGCGGCTGGAAAATTCCTTCGCCTGGCACGAATACGCCTATTCGCGCGGCAAGATCGCGCCCGACCTTGTCGGCCCGGCGGAGCGGGCGGCGCTGCCGCCGCAATGCTGGCGTCTTGTTTGGAAGAACCCGGTCAACGACCGCAAGGCGCTATACATGGCCTCGCACACCTACGCGATCGAGGGCATGGAGCGGAAAGCGGCGCGGGAGTTGCTCGCCGAGCTGATAGAGGCGGCGACCGCCGCCGGTGAAAGCTATCTGCACTCGTGGCGCAAGGGCGACGTGGTGATGTGGGACAACCGCGCGACCATGCATCGGGGCCGGCCCTGGCCGGCGTGGGAGCCGCGCTACATGGTGCGGGTCACGATTTCCGCGACGGCCGTCGACGGGCTCGAGGCTATGCGTGCGCCGCAGCGCCAGGCGGCGGAATGACGGCGCGCTGTCACGAAGGCGGTTGCCGGTCAGGATCTCTGGCTAATTGCCTAAAGCAGACCTTCACGCTCAAGAAGCTCACGTACTTCCGGCAGGCGAGGCCACAGTTCGACCGCCACGCCGGTATCGGCGCAGGTTAAAGCCGAGAAAGTTGAAGCCCTCTTCGAGGTGCACGATGCGTGTCTTGTCCTCGTTGAAGACCAGCCCTCTCGGCGCCAGCCATTGGGCAAGCCGCGCCTTGACTTGATCGGCCTGTTGCCGCGATCTTGCGTCCTGGCAACGCATTGGTCCGCTCCGGCCACGAAGGGGCTCATCGCAGAAGCCTCGCTTGGGGTTATCGGATCGCCTTCTCCGACTGCTCTTGACGCCGTCAAGACCCGAAGACGAACCCGCAGGTAACGGCGGGACCGAATCGGAACTAGACGTAGCAAAACTGCAGGTAAGCCTGGCATTTTGCCTGGTCAAGGCTGGGGTTCGAATCCCCTTAGCTCCACGCACTAGCGCGAGGGTTATGAGCGCTTCACCCTCGAGGCGATTCTCGATCTCTTCGAGGCGCGTGAGGACCGCGCGTCGCGCTCATGGACGCAGCACCAACTTGCCCCGGGTGTGCCGCAGCTCGACCTCCCGGAATGCGTCCTGCACATCGTCGAGTGCGAAGACCCCGGCGATGGGCACCTCCAGCTCACCCCGTGCGACGAGGTCGGCCAGCTCGGCGAGGACCTCCGCGGTCGCGGCGTCCGCGCCGCCTGCCGACAGAACGCCGAATCGCTCCACGGCAGCGAAATCGGCGATGGTGTCGACCCTGTCGCGCGGCACTTTGAGGTCCTCGACCGCCATGGCGACATATCCCCCACCGAAGAAATCCAGCAGGGCGTCGATGTGTCCGGACTGCGCCGCGGCGCGCAGCCGGGCCGAGAGGCCATCACCGTAGTTGACGGGGACCGCGCCGTGGTCGGCGAGCCAGGCATCGTTGGACGGTCCGGCGATGCCAAGGACCGTGGCCCCGGTGCGTCGGGCGAGCTGAACCGCGATCGAACCGACGCCGCCGGCCGCACCGGTGATCGCTACCGTCTCGCCCGGTACGAGGCGCACCGCCCGCACAGCGGCATACGCAGTGGCGCCGGCGACAAACAGCGAGCCGGCCACCTCCCAGGAAACCTCCGACGGCTTGGCGGCCAATTGGCTTGCCGGCAGCGTCACGTATTCGGCGTGGCTGGACCGGCGCATGGAGAACCCGATCACATTATCGCCCAGAGCGAAATCGCTGACGCCGGAGCCGAGTTCGGCCACCACACCCGCCAGATCGCTGCCCTGACCGGAGGGAAACGTCGCCGGGAACTGGTCGGCCAGGGCGCCGCTGCGAATCACCGCCTCACTCGGATTGATGCCAGCTGCCCTGACCTCGACCAGAACCTCACCGGCTTCCGGAACGGGGCGGGGCACGTCACGCACCTCGAGGACCTCCACGCCCCCGTACGAATCGAACTGCACTGCTTTAGGCATGAGCGCCACAATAATCGCTTTACATGACATGTCAATCAATTGATGCTCCGAGCGATCGGCCGTGCATAGAGGTCTTCCGGGGCGGGCGCGCAATAGGCCAACGGCCGGCAGTGGTCCTGGGGACTCACTGCCGGCCGTTGGTCGGCCACCACCGCGGGCGCGGTGACCGGCGTCGTTCAGTTGCCCAGCCCAGGTGCTGGAGCCGGCTGGTCGGCGCCGACCTGACCTGCCGTCTGCTGCACCGCGGCCACTGGGGCAGGAACGCTTAACTGGCGGGCGACGAAATCGGCTGCTTGGTCGGCCATTCCGTTGTTCTTGTATGAGCTGTGCGCGGCTCGGTCAAGGCCACCAGGGAAGCAGACCGGGTCGCCGGTTGCGCACAGTTGGAGGGTTTTCGCCGAGTAGAGCTGGCCGATGGTGATGGGTGGCGCGTTGTGGTCGACCAGGTTCATAAACCAGGTGTCCGGTGTTCCGAACAGAACGACTGCCGCGACGTGCGAGGCGATCGCAGGAGACATCGGGCCGGTGATACCGGCTGGCAAGGCGAATCCGGCGGGAACGGTGTCGGTGGTGGTGTAGCCGGCGACTGCGGCCCCTTGGGAGTAACCGCCGAGCACGATCTCGGTGGTCGGGCAGCTGGCCGCGATCGTCTCAATCTTGTTGCTGGCGTCGACGATTCCGTCGGCGGCTCGCCCGAAGTCCAATGAGGCCGGGTAGTTCACCCCGTACACGTCGACCGTTTTGCCTGGAAGGCGGGCGTTGAGCGCGTCGACCAACGCTTGTCCGGTCGCGCCCACACCGGGTGCTTCATTCGTTCCGCGGGCGAACACGACCTCGACGCTGGCACACGAGTCGTCGGCGGCGGCGTTGGCCGAGGGTGCGTCTGCGAACGAGCCGGTGAGGATCGCGATCACGGCCACCGCGGCGAAAATCGTGGACACCGCCGTCCGCACGGTCAGAGTGCCCATCCTGACTACCAGGGGTGTAACGGTGTTCATGAGCTGGTCCCTCTTTCCTGATCCCTGTCCATCACTTAACTGTTTAAGTAATGATCCTGCCCCCTACAAGTCGCCGGTTGCATCTGCGATTCCGGGAAACCTAGTGATCTACACCACTTGCGGGTCCGGGGATCTAGGTAAAGCGCCCCGTCGAGCCGAGAGCTAAGTCGTTTGGGCCTGCTTCGGCGACCGAGCCCGCGAAACCCAACCCGAGGCCGCAGCGAGTGGGTTGAGCGTTCGTTGCGTGCCCTGATGTCATTGCTTGACATATCATCTAACTATCTCCTAGGCTCGCATGGGCCGTACTCGGCGTGCATACCGGGAATCGACTGTGCCGCAATCAAAGACGAATACGAGGCAGTTATGACTGATGTGAAAATTGGGATCATCGTCGGCAGCACCCGTCCGGGCCGCCACGCCAGGGCGGTCGCGGATTGGGTGCTCGGGCAGACTTCAGGGCGGCCCGGCGCACGTTACGACATCATCGATCTCGCCGACCACCCGCTCCCTCACCTCGATGAGCCGATGCCACCGTCATATGGTCAGTACCAGCACGACCACACCAAGGCGTGGGCGGCCACCATCGCTGGTTATGACGGGTTCATCTTTGTAACTCCCGAGTACAACCACTCGACGTCCGGGGTGCTCAAGAACGCCATCGACTACGTCTACGCCGAATGGAACAACAAGGCGGCGGGCTTTGTCGCCTACGGTTCCCTCGGCGGCGCACGGGCGATCGAGCACCTGCGCGCGGTGTGTGGCGAGTTGCAGATCGCGACGGTGCGTCAGCAGCTGTCGTTCTCGTTGTTCACCGACTTCGAGAACTTCGCCGCTTTCACTCCGGCGGCGCTGCACAACGACGCCGCCGCGACGCTGTTCGACCAGCTCGAAAGCTGGGCCGGCGCGTTGAAGCCGCTGCGCGAAGCCTAGAACCGATCGGTGGCATCCAGTATCTGAATCGGGTTCCGATCAGCGCACGACGACGATTCGTCCGGAATCGTCGTTGCGCGAACTAACCGCATCGCCAACTTGATCGAAGGACACGGTCGCATGCACCTGGCTGCGAAGACGTTGTGCTGCCACCTTGAACAACAGATCCGCCAGCTTGTGCCCATCACCTCGACGACGACTCCGTCGCGCGCGGGGATGGGTTCGTCGACGTCGAACAGGCGCGGCTGGAAATCCGGTCCGATCACGCCCACTGCCTTCATCGCTCGACCTCTTCTTCCTGTTCCCTGCGAATGGCCGATGCGGGATTAAACAATTAAGTGATGCGAGTATTTCCGGTTCAACGATTAAGTTATAGTGGGACTGTGAGCACCACGCGTGAGACTCGGTGGCTGGACACAGACGAACAACGCACTTGGGCGCAGCTGTCGACGATGATCCTGCGGCTGCAGCCACTGATGAGCGCTGAGTTGGAGCGCGAGTTCGGGATCAGCCACTTCGAGTACCTGATCATGGCGCGGCTGTCTGAGGTGCCAGAGTCCAAGCTGCGGATGAGCGTTCTCGCGACGACCTCAGGCAGCTCGTTGCCACGATTGTCCCAAGCCGTCGCCCGGCTGGAAAAGCGCGGCTGGCTGTCGCGGCAGCCCGACCCCGAGGACGGCCGCTACACGCTGGCGGTGTTGACTGCCGCGGGACGCCGACGACTGCAGCAAGTCGCTCCTGCCCACGTCGACACCGTGCGGGAGTTCGTCTTCGATCGATTGACGCGTAACCAGACTCGTCAGCTGGGCGCGATTTGTCAGCGGATTCTCGATGGACTGCCGCCGGATGACAGCTGGCCGAGCACAGCGCCGTCCCAGGGGATTTCCGGTAAGACTTTGGCGTTTACGCGCCGCGGTCGACCGAGTCGAAAACTGTGACGGGGTCCGCAGTCAGTGTTGTTTCTGATTAATCATGTTCCGGCGCAGCGGGTTCCAGCGTCGTCGGCTCAACGGCGTGCGGCCAGGCCAATGGATTGAGTCTGCGGAACGGATCCTCAGCGCGCACCACCTGCAGGTCGGCGAGAGTCTGTTCAAGCGACTGCTTAGTGGCGTCTCGAACCGTTCCCAGCCAGGTTGCGGCGTTCTTGCCGACAGGCCGAGCGGTGCTGATCGGTTCCCCGAAGGCCAGGTACATCCGCTGCGGGCGGGGAATCAGCGTCGGACCGATGCCGCGCACGAGTGGCATGGTCATATCGCCGCGCCAGGAAACTCTCTCGCCGATGGATTGGCTCAACCGACCCCAGGTGCTGTCTCGGGCGAAGAGGCTCTGATACACGTCGTCCCCGCCGACCAGCGCAACGGGAACAATCGGATAGTTGCTCTCGATGGCCACCCGAGCGAAGCCGCTGCGGCCGTCCCACCGCAGTCGGTACTCCTCGCCTCTGAACTTGCCGATCTCTCGACCCCCGCCCGGAAATACCAGCACGGTTTCGTTGTGGCGCATCAGTTCTCGCGCCGTGTCGGGGTGACCGACCACTCCGCCGTAGGCGGCTATCAAGTCCTTGGCGAAGCCGCGCGCCTGGCCCATACCCCGTTCTGCCAAAGGGCGTACCCGAACCCCCAATTCGCGCCGCAGGTAATAGGAGGTAAGAAAAACCTCCGCGCCGGACTGAGTGTGGTTACCCACCAAAAGGAACCGTCCGTCGCGCGGTAATCTCGCCGACCCGTCTACGTAAGGTCGATACAGGTCGATCAGGGGATTCAGTCCGTCGCCGATGTTGCCCAGCAGCTGGGTCAACGCCCGGACTCGGCGAGGCTGATCCATGATCGCCGCCAACTCCTCGGCGGTAACAGTCTTCTTGCCTTCCGGCGGCCCCAGCCTCACCTGGTCTCTCCCGTCCTGATCGTTAACGACACGCCAACCACGGTACCAGACGAACTAGTTCGTTTGGTACCCTGCTTCTGTGAGATCGAAGACTGAGTTGCGCGACGAGATTCTTGCTGCCGCCCGCGCTGAGTTCGCTCAATACGGGTTGGCGGGGTCTCGCATCGACCGGATCGCCGCCACAGCGCGGGCAAGCAAGGAGCGGCTGTATGCGCATTTCGGCGACAAGGAGACGCTGTTTAGCGACGTCGTCGCCGCTGACGGTCGGGAATACTTCGCGGCGTTTCGCATGCGGCACGACGCCGTCGCGGAGTTTGTCGGCGAGGTCTACGACTTGGCCCGCAGCCACCCTGAACACCTTCGGATGCTCACCTGGGCCAGGCTCGAGGGGCTGACGATCGAACCGCCGGAATTCGACGACCAGGCGCCACCGGCACATGCCCTCGCGACGATCGAAGCTGCCCAAGCAGCGGGCTACGTCGACAAGTCGTGGGCTCCGCCGGACCTACTCGTATTGCTCTTCGGGATCGGCCTGGCTTGGGCGCAATTCCCTGATCCTCAACCCGAGGCCGACGACCCTAAGGTCGTCGCGTCGCGGCGCGCATCTGCCGTCGAAGCGGCCGCCCGCATCATCGCGCCGGCGTCTGAATAGCAGTTTTGGCTGACAGGGGTTGAGCATTGAATTCATAGAAACCTCACAGTTTGTGGCTATTAAGAACAAGCACACTTACCAATGCATCGCATGAACCATAATCAGGTTGTGGAGCGCAGACGTAACGGCCGCCAGCCGGGCCAATCAGCGATGACTATTCTCAAGCAGTTGCCCGCGGTGGTTGTGCTGGAGCGGATCCCGGTCCCCGTGCTCGCGGTCGCCCAGGACGGCACCGTGCTGTTCGCAAATACGGCTTTTTCAGAGATGGTCGGCCGGGCTTCCGATGAAGTCTTGTCGCTGAAGTTCGATGAGATCTTCCACCTCGCGCCCAGCACCGAATCGCCCGTCTCGGTCGTCCAGGCATTGGCGAACATGGTCGTCGAGTTGGCCCACCAGGACGGCTCAAGTGTGCGAGCACTGATGAGCAGGTCGGCGCTGATACGTTCCGATGACGACATTGCGCTCGCGACATTCCAGGATTTGACCGAGCAGTTGTGGCTTGACGAACGCTAGCCGCCGGATTTCGGGCTTTCCGGTGGGGAGACGGCCTTGATCGCGAGAGCTGTACGTCGCTTGACGAATTGGGTGAAGTAGTCGCTCCGGTCCGGTTGCACGATGCCGCGCAGAACCGCCGACAGTGCCTTCCCGAAGTCACCCAGCAACTGCACCGGCTCGTCCAGATTGCTGGCCTGCCGCATCCCAACATAGATCGATACCAAGAGTCGTCCGACGTCTTCCGGATCACCTTCCTCGATGATGTCGCCTTCGACGATGCCTCGCTCGGTGATCTCTCCCAGGAGTTGGATCCAGCCCCCCAACAGCCGCTCTTGCAGCTTCTCGGTCCGACCGACCGATTCGAGCAGATTGAATGACGCTCGAGTGACATCTTGGGTGATGTCTGCAACAGCTATCAGGTAGCAGAAGTCGATAAGCGTTTCCAGCCCGGATAACCTTCGGGCGAGCAGGTTTTGGACCGCCTCGCCGTATGTCTCGGTCTGCACGTCGACGATGGCCAACGCCAGCGCGTGCTTCGACCGGAAATGGAAATACATTGCGCCCTTGGTCAATTGGGCTTGCGCGAGAATGTCGTCGAGGCCGACGGCGTAGTACGGGCGTTGAGCGAACTGGTGTGCGGCGGCTCGCAAGATCTGATCTCGCGTCGTGTCTGATCGCTTGTCGCTCAGGTCGCTCATCATTGAATCCTGCAGCTATGAGCCATCTTTGCGTGTTAGATCGTGCTTGGGGTCAGGGCCTGGCTGTCAGCCAGGAAGGGCATGGGCATCCAGCGCGAGGACAGCAGCGACTCCATGGCATTGCCGGGCAGAGGGCGCGACAACAAGTAGCCCTGGGCTCGATGGCACCCATGTCGCATCAAAGTCAGTGCGGCGGCCGGGGTTTCTACGCCCTCGGCCACCAGCTGCAGGCCGAATGCTTCGGCCAGTCCGATGATCGCCCGGACTATCGCCAGATCGCGGCTACTGGTGCCCAGGTCGCGAACGAATGACGTGTCGATTTTGAGGGTGTCGACCGGTAGCGACTTCAGGTGCGACAGAACGGCATAGCCCGTGCCGAAGTCGTCGATGGCAATCTGGACTCCGACCTCTTTCAGTTCCTCGAGCGTTCGGCGGGTGGTTTCGATGTCGCGAACCACTGCGCGCTCGGTGATCTCCAGGCACACCGAGCCGCCATCGATGCCGAACTCATCGATCGTTTCGGCAACGCTGCTGACGAAACCTCGGGTGACCAGTTGGGCCGGCGACACGTTGAGACGCAATGTGGTGTTCTGACCCACGCCGTGTGAACGCCACCGGCTGAAATCCGCACACGCGCTTCGCATCACCCATCGGCCCAATTCCCCGCCAAGGTTGGCCGATTCGGCCACGCCGATGAAGGACTCCGGTAGCAGCAAGCCCCAAGTCGGGTGCCGCCAACGAACGAGCGCCTCGGTCGCCACGATGGCACCGGTCCACAGGTCAACCTCGGGCAGATAATGCAGCGTCAGGGCTTCGCTGTCGATTTCGCCGCTGAGGTGGAGTTCGATGTCGTTGCGGAAGAGACGCTGCAGGGACATGTCATCGCTGGACACAGCAACGTGGTTGCCGCCTGCGCGCTTGGCTGTCAGAACGGCCTCGTCGGCGCGATGGAGCAGGTCGCTGCTGTTGTCGCGTCCCGGCATGCCCACCGCCACGCCGACGCTGACGGTGCGGGTGATCATGTGGCCACCCAGCGCCATTCGATCGCGCAGCGCCACGCACAGCTCGTCGGCCGTCTTCTCCGCGGCTTCGATTGACATCGGTCGATCGGGAACGACGACGAATTCGTCTCCGCCCAGCCGAGCTGTCATGCTGCCCGGGCCGGCTTTTATGCGCAGCTGTTCGGCGAATGTCCGGATGAACCAGTCGCCGGCGCTGTGGCCGAGGTAATCGTTGATCGACTTCAGCCGGTCGAGGTCGAGGTACAGCACCGGGACCGGACCGGGCCGCCCCACTGCGAGCCTGTCGGAAAGATGGGCGATCAGCGCGCGGCGGTTGTGCAGACCGGTCAGATCGTCGTGCTCGGCGAGGTCGCGAAGCTTCTCTTCGGCTGTGATCCGTGCCTGAAGTTGTGCAAGGAGCGAGGCGATGGTCTGGATCGTGTTGAGCTCGTCGGGCCGCCACTTTTTGCGACGAAATTTCATGCAGGTGAGCTGGCCGGTCGTGACTCCCCCCGAGATCAGTGGTGCCGCGGCCGCCGAGGGCGAGGTGATTCTGGAGGCATCGAGGCCCCAGCGGTCGTAGGCGTCGGCAACCCAGCGTGCGTAAGCAGGCTCGGTCGGTTCCGGCCGGATCACGACCAAGTTCTTCCCGTGCTCGCACAGCGCCAAGATGGGGTCGGCGCTGCTGAAGTGTGCGACCGTTTGGGGGTCCGGGCCTGCGTCGTCACGTCGCGGTGGCCACGCCGCGACCAACCTGGAAACCCTGATTTTGTGGTCGTTATGCCGCAAAAACGCAGCGTCGATATCGAGATGCTGGACGAGCTCGGCGAGCACCTGCTCGTTCACGTCGCCGACGGTGGAGGCGGTCGTCTCCATCAACCGAGTGGCGACGATGGTGACCAAGTTGCGCGCCAAGCTCTCCTCCGATGTGGTGCGTGGCTCGGGATGCGGCGTCGGTTTTCGGGTCTGGAGTATTGAGCGTTTGTCTAAGCCGGTATCGATGGTGGGCGCAGCAGTCGAGAAGCGAAAGTATATACAGAACGAAGCCGCTGCGCCGAGGTTAACGATATGAGGGGCTTCTTAACCGGCAATTCACCCTGTGGGCGCTAATTGGGCGACGCTACCCGACCTGGGGTGGCCGGGAAATGTGAACAATATCGACGCCAGTCCAATCAGCGGGCCGCTAAGTCGTGCTCGGGTCTTTGGCTCGTCCCGCAGTGCGTGCGGCGAGAGCGCGTCGTCATAAAAAATTGAATGCGCCGAAATTGTCACCATGCAGGGCGCCTTTGTGTATTCGGCATACGCCCGTTTGCGGCCGTCGGCCCGGTACCGAGATCGTCCTTCCGGTCCGCGGCGGCATGGTTGCCGCGGCTCGGTCAGGCGAGCGCCCGCCGTGCCTCGAGCAGTTAAATAAACTGCTTGATTTAACCTCGGCGCGGGTGTTCACTGAGGCGGTGACCGCAGCCAGAGTCCTGCGCAACGATCGCTCGACGGGTACCCGAGAAGCGATCTTGTCAGCAGCTGAGCGGTTGTTTGCCGAGCGCGGCATGTACGCCGTGTCCAATCGGCAAATCAGTGAAGCGGCAGGGCAAGGCAACAATGCCGCGGCCTGTTATCACTTCGGCACCAGGACCGATTTGCTGCGCGCGATTGAAAGCAAACACCGGGTGCCAATCGAGGCATTGCGGGAGCAGATGTTGGCCGGCATCGGCAACTCGTCCGAGCTTCGGGACTGGGTCGGCACACTGGTACACCCACTCACGGATCACGTGGCGGCCCTGGGCAACCCGAGCTGGTACGCCCGCTTCGCCGCTCAGGCGATGGCCGATCCCACCTATCGGCAGGTGGTGACCAAGGATGCGCTCGGATCACCCATGCTCGTCCGGGCGATCGACGGCATCAACCGCTGCCTGCCCGACCTGCCGAAGCGAGTCCGCTTCGAACGGATGGTGATGGCTCGCAACCTGCTGATGCACACCTGCGCCGAACATGAGGGAGAGCTCGCCGAACACGGGCCGCGGTCACGGTCCAGCTGGCCGATCGCGGCCGAAGGATTGATCGACGCGATCGTCGGATTATGGCGGGCGCCCGTTCACCGCATGCAGGCCCCGGCATCTCACTGACCAGAATTCGCCTTGGGAGAAGGAGTGCTATGGCTGACATGTCGACCGAGACGATGAGCGAGGCCGCAGCGGAGGTGCCGGATTATCCGATGGCCCGCGCGGCGGGTTGCCCGTTGGCTCCCGCGCCGGTGGCGTTGGAACTCAACGTCGTCAAACCGCTTAGCCGCGTGCGGATTTGGGACGGCAGCACCCCGTGGTTGATTACCGGCTACGAAGCGATACGTGCGCTGTTCACCGATTCCCGCGCCAGTGTCGACGATCGCAAGCCCGGCTATCCGCACTGGAACGAAGGCATGTTGGCGACGGTGGACAAGCGACCGCGTTCGGTGTTCACTTCAGATGCCGAGGAGCACACCCGGTTTCGCCGCATGTTGTCCAAGCCGTTCACCTTCAAGCGGGTCGAAGGACTGCGGCCGGCCGTCCAGAAGATCACCGACGACCACATCGACGCGATATTGGCCGGTCCTCAGCCGGCGGACCTGGTTGAGACATTGTCGCTACCGGTCCCGTCGTTGGTGATCAGTCAGTTGCTGGGCGTGCCGTATTCGGACGCGGAGTTCTTCCAAGAGCAGGCCCACAAAGGGATGGGCCGGTTCGCCACCGCCGAGGAGTCGGCCGAGGGTGCTACTGCGCTGGCGAGATACATCGCCAAACTGGTTCGCGCCAAAATGGAAGACCCGACCGAAGATTTGGTAGGCGACCTTGCCGAGCGGGTTAATGCCGAAGAGCTCAGCGTCCGCGAAGCAGCCCAGCTGGCCACCGGCGTGCTGATCGCCGGGCACGAGACCACCGCCAACATGATCAGCCTGGCAATCGTGGCGCTGCTGGAGCATCCCGATCAGCTTGCGCTGTTGCGCGACACCGACGATCCGAAGGTGGTCGCCACCGCTGTCGAAGAGTTGATGCGCTACCTCAGCATCATTCAGACCGGTCAACGCCGGGTCGCCATCGAAGACATCGAGCTGGCGGGCGAGGTGATCCGCGCCGGAGAGGGCATCATCCTCGACGTCCCGCCGGCGAACTGGGACGCTCGTCGCTACCCCAACCCGGATCGGCTGGACCTGCAACGGGAGGACAACCCGCATGTCGGCTTCGGCTACGGCCGGCACCAGTGCGTCGGGCAGCAGCTGGCCCGGATGGAGTTGCAGATCGTGCTGCACACCCTGCTGCGCCGCATGCCGACGCTACGGTTGGCGGTCCCGGTGGAGCAGTTGCCGTTCAAACACGATGCCCTGGCCTACGGGCTATACGAACTACCCGTGACATGGTGAGTGCATCGTGAGCGGCAACGTCAAGAAATTCCTGGGTGTTTAGATGGCGGCTCCAATTAGTGCGCAAACTTTCGTCATCCCCGACGAGCCCGACTGGCCGCGGATGCGTCGCGAAACCAGTGCGCGGCTTCGATCGGCCATGGCTGACAACGGCGTCGATGCGCTGATCCTGCTGATGAACGACAACGTGGTGTACGCCACGGGTGCAAGTTGGCCGGTGCTGGACGCGGGCCTCTCGCATGTTGAGCGGCCGGTGGCGATCGTGCTGGCCACCGATGAGCATCCGCACCTGTTCCTACCGTTCCGTGAGGGAGCCGCGTCGGAATCGCAAGTGCCGCCCGATCATCTGCATGGTCCGCTGTATCTCGAATTAGAGGAAGGCGTAGAGCATTTCGCACGGGTGATCGCTGATCTGATACCGCCGGGCGCGACCGTCGCGGTCGATGAGCTGACCGGGGCGATGCGCCGGGCCGCGGATCGAATTTTCTCCGGTGGGCCGCCCTCGGATGCGGCGGTGGTGGTGGCAGCGGCCAACCTTGTCAAGACACCGGACCAGCTTTCTTGCCTCCAAAAAACCACTCGCATCACCGAGCGGGCCATGGCCGACGTGCAGAAGCAGCTGGCGCCCGGCGTACGGCAAACCGATCTGTCAGCCAAGTTGGTGCGCAGGGCATTCGAATTGGGCGCGACGGCCAATATGCTTGAGGCGATCTGGCAGGTGATGCCGCCGTCGCGTGCCGAGGGGGTGTGGACGACGCACGGCGACCTAGCGCTGCCGCTGCTGGCCGCGGAGCGCGAACTCGCCAAAGGTGACGTGTTGTGGACCGACGTCAGCATCAGCTACGCCGGGTACTGTTCGGATTTCGGTCGAACCTGGCTGGTCGGCGAGGAGCCGTCAGCGCGCCAGCAAGCGCAATTCGACCAGTGGCGCCACATCCTCGACGCGGTGCTGAAAGTGACCAAAGCCGGTGCGACATCGGGTGATCTCGCGCGCGCTGCGATCGCCGCCAACGGCGGTAGCAAGCCGTGGCTGCCACACTTCTACCTCGGACACGGCATCGGGACCTACCCCGCCGAACTGCCCATGATCGGAACGGATCTGGGCGAGGAGTTCGACGACAACTTCGTGTTTCCGGCAGGCATGGTGCTGGTGCTGGAGCCGGTGGTGTGGGAGGACGGCACCGGCGGCTACCGCAGTGAGGAGATCGTGGTGATCACCGAAGACGGCTTCATGCCGATTACCGACTACCCCTATACGCCCTATGGCCCGCGCTGACGACGATGCAGTGGGGGCACCCCCAGCCGCGGAGCGGCGAGGGGGACGAAGCGATGCGGAGGAGTAGCGCCGATGGCAACTGAGATTTCGCCCGACGGCCGGACATTGCGGATGGGTCGTCGCCAACGGGCGCTGGCGCAGATGGACTCCCACGACATCGACATCCTGGTGCTCGGACGACAGGCCAATGTCCGCTACGTGACTGGGGCGCCGCAATTGTGGATCGGCGGGACACGGCCGTTCGGCCCGGTCTGCGTGGTGGTGGGCGCCACCGGCGAGATCTACCTCATGAGCACCGCTGACGAGGGAATCCCCGAGGAGATCGGCCGTTATCGGCTCTACGGGCTGGCCTGGAACCCGATGACGCTCATTACGGTGCTGAAAGGCATCGACGGCGCATCGACGGCCAAGCGGGTCGGAACCGACGCGCTTTCACCGACTTTCGCCACGTTGCTGCCGATGGCGTTTCCGAATGCCGAACTCGTAGACGGCGAATTGGCGATGCGGACCGCGCGGCGGACCAAGACGCCCGACGAAGTGGCGGCGATGAACACCGCGCTGCGGGTCGCCGAGGCGGGGATTGCCGCGGCGGTCGCGGAGTTGCGGCCGGGGCTTTCGGAGCAGACGTTGGCCGGTGCAGTACTGGAAGCGATGGCCGCAGGCGGGGTGAGTACGCCGGCTACCCAGGACGCCGCATGGGTGACCTCCAAGGAACACCCGTGGCGACGGGCAACCGGCGATGGCCAGGTGGCTTCCGGTGACCTGGTCGCGTTTACTGCCGGAGCTCTGGCCGATGGATACGTCGCGGAGGTGGGCCGGACCTGGCCGGTCGGCGACGCCGACAACGGTTCGGCTGACAAACTTTATCAACGCTCGAACGAGCTGTGGGACAGGCTGATTGCTGCCTGCCGTCCCGGCGCGCCGGGCAGTGATCTACTCGCGGCTTACGAGTTGGCCGGCGAGCCGTTGCCCCCGATGGCCGTCGCGCATGGGCTGGGACTGGGTTTCGATCCGCCGGTGATTTCCCGGCAGCTTCCGGCCACCGCCGAACGTGAACGACTGGATCCGGGAATGGTGTTGGCGCTCACCGGCTACGTGTGGCGGGAAGGTGTCGGCGCGGTGCTTCACCGCGACACGGTCGTTATCACCGACAGCGGGCCCGAGGTGCTGACCGCCAGCCCGTCGTGGCAGTAGGCAGCAGTTTCACGCGAGCATCGCATCAAGAAGATCGCCGAAGTGTCTTGTTTCCCAAAGGCTCAACGCGTTGGTGAGCATCTGCAACGGCGCGCGGACACTCTCGTCGCATTTGATGGGGGGATCGATGCGGGTCAGCGAGCGAGGAGCATCGCCGAAACGCGAACGGATCAAGGCCGGTACGTCGAGCAGCCATGCGACCGCCATGATCCCGACATAAAGCATGAGCTGGTCGTGTAATTCGTCAGCCTTGAGATCCGGCCCGCCGCAGTCGCGTATCTCCGTGACGAAGAGGTGAAGCAGATCGTCGAGATGGCGGTCCCACATGTCGGTTTCGGCGCCCGACATTGCTCCCCATAGCGCCATGGCAACGTTCATCTGGCCGACGCATCCCCAGTCCAGCAGACCACAGTGCAAGGCGTTGTCGGCGTCTTGCCAGAACCACGCGTTGTCGGCGTTGGCATTCCAATGGCACAGCGCAATGTAATCAGTCTCGCCGGCGAGATAACTCCACACCGCATGCTCGTGCTGCAGGAATCGAGGTGCATCGTTGCGCAGCCGCGCGATGAATCGCGGTTTGCGAACGTTGGCGGGCAGCAGCCCCGGGCTGGTCTCTGCGAATTCGGCGAGTCGGTTCAGTCGCCGGTCCAGCTTATCGGCGCTGATCGGTACCCGTTCGCCCACCGTCGCCGCTTGGAGGTCGACCGGGAATTGGCCAGCCAGCCGGGCAGGCAAGCGCCCGGATCGGTGGTAGCCGACAAGGCGGGCCAGCGCGGTCAGCAACGCGCGGTAGTGGTCCAGCGCTTCGGGCATCTCGTAGTCGAGGCACTTGTGGTATTGGCGCTCGATGCCGTTGGTTCCGAAATGGATTCGCTTGCTGATCAGTATTCCGGTGCCGGTGTCGCGGTGGTAATCGGCGAACTGGGTGGCGGGCACGGTGATCGGGAACCCGGGCGCGCCGGACAACGCCGCGAAGAGCACCTCAGACTCCATTTGCGTCTTCCCTCGGTCGCGGACGGGATTTTCCAAATCGCGAGAGAACTTCACGAACAAGTCGGTGTGGGTGTGCGCGCCCGGCTTCTCGTACTCGATGCGCAGCAGAAGTTTCCGGCCGGTGCTTCCGCCCGGAACTTCTCGAAACCCGCTGATCCGGGCGACGGCGTTGTCGCCGGCCAGCGCACCCGAGGCGCGCAATGCTCGGGTGAGAAACGCTGTGCCACCGGCGCGCAACGCGGCGGGGTCCACGGGAATGGAAAGTCCAAAGTGATCACCGGTGACCCAGCGTTCGTCTGCGTCGATCACCAGGTCTGTTCGGCTGCGCGGACCAACATGTGGTTGACGGCCACTCTCCGGTCGCGGGTGACGATATAGAGCACCGCGTCGGCGATGTCTTCGGGCGCCAACTTGACCATGTCGGCGGTCTGGCGATCGAACGCTTTGCGCGATTCGGGGGACAGGTGGCTGCTGATCTCGGTGTCAACGGTGCCCGGGCCCA
>Ga0210405_10002101_pt1 | contig 21133 bp, 20 predicted proteins | sample IncBWH11MmetaG_FD_155492 | JGI IMG/M metagenome (GOLD analysis project Ga0210405, IMG submission 155492) | Forest soil microbial communities from Barre Woods Harvard Forest LTER site, Petersham, Massachusetts, United States - Inc-BW-H-11-M | ecosystem: Environmental > Terrestrial > Soil >... | reverse complement strand
CAAAATGAGAGCAAGGCGAAAGACGCCGCGAACTTAATCAACAATGGCTGCAATCTGGTAGCCGAAGGCGCGAACATGCCCAGCACGCTCGAAGCGACCAAGCTATTCCTCGACGCCAAAGTTCTCTACGGCCCAGCCAAGGCTGCGAATGCCGGCGGCGTAGCCACCTCCGGCCTCGAAATGGCCCAGAACAGCGCGCGGCTGAGCTGGACTCGCGAGGAAGTGGACGACCGGCTGCACAAAATCATGATCGCCATCCACAAGAACTGCTTCGAGACGGCCGAGAAATACGGCACCCCGGGCAATCTGGTGAACGGAGCCAACATCGGCGGCTTCCTCAAGGTAGCCAATGCCATGCTGGATCAGGGCTTGGTGTAGCAGTTGTGTGGCTAGTCTGTGTGGCGCGGGCGCCCTCGCCCGCGTCTCTGTAGAGACGTTGCTCGCAAGGTCTCGCGTGGCTATGATGCGGGGTGGAAGAAATTCCACCCCGGCTGTTTCTTGGGAGGTGTCATGCACATTGAGGTGGGTCAGCATCGGTGCTCATAAGCTCGTCCCCTAAGCGAGTACCGCGGAGCACTACTGCATCGCTTGGTTGGTTTCCGATCTTTGTCTTGCCCGTAACGGCAGTTGCTTGCCGCAATCTGCTACCGCCTTGGGTATTCATGTGGATTCTTTCGTTCGCCATCTATTTCAGCCTGAAATGGTTGACGTGGTGGCAAGCGCGATCGCGGATTGCACATCCGGGGTGGCGCTCGGCAGCCTATCTTCTGGCTTGGCCGGGAATGGATGCAGATGCTTTCTTGGATTCGAGACAACGTGCATCGCCACCAGCTCCCACGAGGTGGTTCTGGGCGATGTTCAAAGCGATTATCGGTGCAATCCTGCTCTGGGTCGTGGCGGGATCCATTCCGCAAGGACAACCTCTTCTACGCGGGTGGATAGGAATGTTGGGTCTTATCCTCGTCCTTCACTTTGGTACTTTCGAGATAGCCGCTCTCCTGTGGCTGAGCCTTGGCGTTAAAGCCGAACCCATCATGTCTGCGCCTCTGCGCTCGACCTCTCTCGGAGAGTTCTGGGGGAAGCGATGGAACCTCGGTTTCCGTCAACTTGCCCATGAGTTGATCTTTCGCCCGCTATATAGAAGGCTGGGGTCGGACACGGCTGGTTTTTTGGTCTTCGCGGTTTCTGGGCTCATCCACGATTTGGTGATCTCGCTACCCGCTCGCGGAGGCTATGGTCTCCCCACGCTCTACTTCTTGTTACAAGGCGCGGGAGTGACTACCGAGCGTTCGCGATTCGGCAAGCGGCTCGGGCTGGGGCAGGGAGTACGCGGATGGTGTTTCATGGTGATGTTCCTTACTGTCCCCGTCTTTGGACTCTTTCACCCGTGGTTTGTGCTGCGTGTAATACTTCCATTCATGCGAGCAATTCACGCGCTATGACTAGTTCACTTGTGCAGCGGCTGTTTGACATCGACCTGTGGTTTGTCGGCGCGGCGCATTTTGTGATCTTGTTCGCGAGTTTTCAAGTGCCATCTCGACTGGGCTGGAAACGGGACTTGAAGCAATTGATGCCATTCAACAGGAAACTACTTTGGGTACAGAGTGGATTCACGGTGCTGACGATCATTGCCTTCGGCACACTGACGTTAGCCCTCCACACGGAGCTGCTCCAAGGCGGCCGTCCTGCCTTGGGACTCACATGCTTCATCGGGATTTACTGGACTGCGCGGATTCTTGTAGATGCGATTTACTTTTCGCACGCCGACTGGCCCAAAGGAACGGCATTTCTCGTGGGACACGCTCTCCTAACACTGCTGTTTTCTTTCCTCGCGGCGAGCTATCTTGGTCTATTCATCTGGCAGGTGTGGCTAAGGACGAATGGGTGATCAGTTTTACAGTGGTAAGGCGAACTATCGTGTTCGAAGTGCGAATGACAGGAAGGTAATCGGCCATGGTAATTGCCGCATCGGTTATCCCGCTTCTCACGATTCTAGTGGTTCCGATCTTTTTAGTCAGGTTTCACAAGAGGAAAGTAGCGGCCTTCCATCGAGCTGTTACGAACCGCATCGCGTACAGATTCGCTACGCGATTGCCCGGCTTCGGTGTAGTGACAAACCTAGGTCGAAAGTCAGGCCGGCTTTACCGTACGCTGGTGAATGTTTTTCGAAAGCCCGACGGATTCCTGATCGCGCTCACTTATGGACGAGATAGCGGGTGGGTCAAGAATGTACTGGCCGCTGGGGGCTGTCAGCTCGAGACTCGGCGCGTGCCGTATCAACTTTCCGCACCAATCGTTGTCCATGACCCTACGCGGCGACGATTCCCAACCCTCGTGCGTATGATCCTTGGCCTTATTGACGCGAACGATTTCATGCAGCTTTCAATTTCTAACGCGCATAGTGTTGTGTCCTTTATTAAATGACCTTAACCCACACCCCCGATCCCATCGTCGACCCCGAGCGCCTCTTCGAGGGCTTCGAGAACCTGATGCCCTTTCGGGTACAGGATATTCTGCTGGTCTCCAGCCTTTACGACTCTTTCATTCTCCGCGAGGACGGGCGGCTGAATGAGTTGCTGATCGGGGAATCTCTTGAACTCGAGCAGCAGCAGATTCCCGGGATCACCCACGTTTCATCTGGCGCGGAGGCGCTGAAGCTGGCGCGATCGCAGCCGCGATTTAATCTGATTGTCACCAACCTCGAAGTGGAAGACATGGACGCGGCGCAGTTGGCTCGCGAAGTCAAGGCGGCAGGGCTCGACGGGCCCGTGGTCGTGCTGGCCTACGACTACCGCGAGATCAAGAAGTTCGTCGCGCGCAATCCAGTTACCGACCTCCAGCAGATATTCCTGTGGCAGGGCAACGTCCGCATTCTGATTTCGATCGTCAAGTACATTGAAGACAAGCGCAACGTTGAACACGACACCCGAGCCATCGGCGTACCGGTCATCCTCGTCGTCGAAGACAACATTCGCTATTACTCTTCGTTTCTCCCCACGATTTATACCGAACTGATTACGCAGTCGCGGCGCCTGCTAAGCGAAGGATTGAACGTCGCGCACAAACTGGTGCGCATGCGGGCGCGGCCCAAGATTCTGCTGGCGACGAATTACGAAGATGCGGCGCGGCAGGTCATGAAGTATCGCGAGTATCTGCTGGGCGTGGTTTCAGATGTCGAATTCCCCCGCGCCGGCGAGTTGAGCCCCGATTCCGGATTCGACCTGGCCCACATGGTTCGTGAAGAAGTGCCCGATGCTCCCGTCGTCCTGCAGACCAGCCGAACCGAATTCCGGGCGCGAGCGCATGCCGAGGGGTACTCGTTCCTGCGCAAACGCTCGCCTACTTTGTTGCGGGATCTTCGGCGTTTCCTCACCGAGCAGTTTGGCTTCGGCGACTTTGCGTTCCGTCTGCCCGATGGCAGCGACGTAGCGCGGGCCAGGGATTTGAACGAACTTGAGGCCCGGCTTCACGAAGTTCCGGCAGAGAGCATCGCGTACCACAGCGAGAGAAACCATTTCTCACGCTGGTTGTGGGCGCGCACCGAGTTCGCGCTGGCGCAGAAACTCCGGCCACGGAAAGTTTCCGATTTCGCTACGCTCGAAAACTTGCGCCGCGATTTGATCGAGTCCATTGCCGAGTACCGCAATGAGCAGAGCCAGGTTCTGATCGGGGATTTCAACGCATCAACTTTCAAGTCGACCGAGGGATTCTTTCTGCGAATTGGCGGCGGCTCGCTTGGCGGAAAAGCGCGTGGGCTGGCTTTCATTCGTCACCTGCTGCACAAATATCAGACGGCGCGCCGCTTCGCCGATGTCCGCATCGCCGTTCCGCCCAGCGTGGTGCTGGCGACCGATATGTTTGACCGCTTCCTCAGCGAGAATAACCTGCTCGACTTCGCTATCAATAGCAACGACGATGCTGAAATTCTACGGCGATTCCTAGAGGCATCGCTCCCGGCCTCGCTTCGCGACGATCTGCTGGCGTTTCTGGCGGAGGTCCATTATCCGCTGGCGGTGCGGTCTTCCAGCTTGCTCGAGGATTCGCAATACCAGCCCTTCACCGGTGTGTACGAAACTTTCATGCTGGCTAATCAGCATCCTGATCTGTCGGTGCGGCTTGAACAACTGATGGAGGCAATCAAGCGCGTCTACGCTTCGACCTTCAGCCAGCACGCAAAGGGTTATGTGCGGGCCACGCCCTACCGCTTGGAAGAAGAAAAGATGGCGGTGATCGTGCAACAGGTCGTGGGTACGATTCACGGTTCGCATGATGGACAGCGGTTTTATCCCGATTTTTCTGGCGTGGTGCGATCGCATAACTTCTATCCCGTGCCGCCCATGAGCTATGGAGATGGAATCGCCGCAGTGGCATTGGGCCTGGGGCGAGCGGTTGTGGACGGTGGAAAATGTCTGACCTTCTGTCCGCGTTATCCGCAAAACCTTTTGCAGTTTTCCTCGGTGGAAGATATTTTGGCAAACTCGCAGCGGGAGTTCTGGGCGCTGGAGCTTGATCACATCGAGCGCCGTGATGATCCCGCTTCCGATCCGCTGCTTGAGCTTAAAGAATCTCGCTTCGGTCTGGACGTGGCGGAGAGCGACGGAACCTTGAACAATCTGGGATCGACCTACTCGGTCGACAACAACGTCATCTATGACGGCCTCAGCCGGCCCGGTACCCGCATCGTGAGCTTCGCTCCCATTCTCAAGCATGGAGTATTTCCTCTTGCCTCGATTCTTGAGCTGCTCACGAGAATTGGCGATGATGCGTTCGGGCGTCCGGTGGAAGTGGAGTTCGCGGTGCGCCTGTCGCAAGGGCCACGGCAAACGGCCGAGTTCGGATTCTTGCAAATACGTCCGCTGGTGCTTTCCCGCGAAGGCGAAGAGTTGCGAATGGAAGACGTAAATCCGGAGCGGCTGGTCTGTCACAGCTCCAAGGTGCTGGGCAACGGACGCGTCCGGGATTTGCGCGACGTGGTGGTGGTCGACTTCCATCGCTTCGAGCGGGCCCGAAGCCAGGAAGTCGCCGAGGGGGTGGCCCACCTAAATGCCAAGCTGAACGAAAGCGGAACGCCGTATCTGCTGATCGGCGTGGGCCGCTGGGGATCGAACGATCCATGGCTCGGCATTCCTGTCGAGTGGGACGAGATTTCAGGAGCCCGCGTGATTGTGGAGGCAGGCTTCCGAGACTTTCGCGTGACTCCGTCGCAGGGCAGCCATTTCTTCCAGAACCTCACGGCCTTTCAGGTGGGATATTTCACGGTCAATCCAGATTCAGGAGAGGGCTTCGTGGACTGGGAGTGGCTTGGCGCTGTCACGGCGGTTGAGGAGCAGGGGTGCGTGCGGCACTTGCATTTTGACGCGCCGCTGGTCGTCGTGATGAACGGGAAGACTAGCCGGGGAATGGTGTTCAAGCCGGAAAGAGCTTAGCAAAGACCGTATTTCTTCCTTCCTGCACCTTTGTGTCCTCTGTGGTTAATGAAGTGCAAATGTTAGAACCGCAAAGGACACAAAGGTATACGAAGGTTCGTATGAATTTATGGCTTCCCCTGGTTTGACTCCGTCGAAGATTTCTTCTTGACACTTCGCTTTTTATTCGCTTATGATCTTGTCCGCTGTTGAATCGAAAATCATAAACGGAGGAACGAAAATGTCACTCAGTCAATCTCTACTACCCGAGTTCGATCAGGAAATGGTCAGCACTCGCAAAACCCTGGAGCGGGTTCCGGACGAAAAGTTCTCCTGGAAGCCGCACGAAAAATCCGGAGCCATGGGTTGGCTGGCCGGCCATCTGGCCAACATTCCGGAGTGGGCGGTTGAGACCATCACGAAAGATGGCTTCGACATGAATCCCGGGGGCAAAGGATTTCAGCCGCCACCAGTGCCTAAATCACGCAAGGAGTTGTTGGAGTTGTTTGATAAGAACGTGGCTGCAGCGCGCGCGGCTTTGGCGAAGGCCAGCGATGCTGATCTTGGAAAATCGTGGTCGTTTCTCAACAACGGTGTGACCGTCTTCTCCATGCCACGAATTGCCTGCTTGCGCACTTGGGTGATGAATCACAATATTCATCATCGGGCGCAACTGGGCGTTTATCTGCGCTTGAATAACATCGCCGTCCCGGCCATTTATGGCCCGTCAGCGGATGAGGCTGGTATGTAAAAACGGAGCAGCGCGTGCGGAAAAATTCGGATGGTTGAGTTTTTCCGCGGGCTGTCGGGGGAGAAACTAGTAGCGGCTTTCCCTGATCCAGAGGCGAACCTGCTCCTCGACCGAGAAACTTGCCGTGGTATTGCGGGCGAACCTTGATGCCAATGCCAGGGCGTGGGCCTCGAGGGGAATCGCGAAGGGCGCGTTGGTTTTGAGGAAGCCGCGAACAAAAAGGTCGGAATAACGCTTCAGCCCGAGGATGTGAAACTGGACCGCATGAACCAGCCCGTCAAACAGGGCGCGATCCGCGATTCTCTCGTTGAACACCACCACGTCCAGAAACGTGAGGGAAGCCATTTGCTGGAAGCTGGGCAGGTTGCTAACGCCGAGATCTTTTGCCTGCGCGTAGAACGGCGGGTCCGAAATCTGCTCGCCGATGAGTTCCACGATTCTGATCCGGTTGAGGAAGGCCGCGGAAAAGAACGGCTCCATCGTAGCCTTACGCTGTGCGCTCAACGGTGCGGCGATGGGAAAGTAGCGGTCGCGCTGTTCGCGCAGATACGAGCAAATGCAAGTGCTGAAATCGCGGACCTGGTCTTCGGTCAACGGAGGCGTGCTAACCTCGCCGGGCTCACCGGCAGAAGGAATTTGTCGTTCGATTGAGGCGTAAAAGTCGTTCAAAGCTGCCGCTGACTCGATGGCCTTGCGCAACAGATCGCCTTCGGCGAAGCGGGCCAGATCTTCAACCGAGAAGCGGAGACGAAGCTGATGGGTTGCGCACTCCGCGCTGAGCAGTTCCAGCCGGGCATGCCGCAGCTCAGAGTTCATTTGAACCACAGCGACGCGGTCATCCGGATTGTCCCAGGAAAACATCTAAGGACTCCTGAAATTTGGCTATACAAAACCGGGGAAAGGGGCCTATATTGATTATGTATACAGCGTTACGTTAACGATGTCAATATAAATTATTAAATCGTTTTATGTAGGTTCAGAGGACAGAAATGCCAAGGCTGCCCGATCCTGATCTGCAAGAACGTATTTTGGACGCTGCCCAGAAGCTCTGGAAAAAGGGAGCGGAAAAGACTCTCACCATGCGCGCGGTAGCCGAGGCGGCCGGTACCAACACTCCCGCCGTCTATCGCCGCTTTCGGAACCGCGAGGATATCCTGCGCGCCATGCTGCGCCGGATCCAGCAGGATGTCATCGACGCGCTTCTGCCCTGCACATGTCCCGAGGAAGCATGCGAGCGCTACCTTGAGTTCGCGGTGAGTCATGCTCACGAGTACGAACTCTTCTATACCTATGCCTACGAACTCTCTCATCCCTCGCGCTCGGATCATGCTTCTCCACTGCGGGAGCATCGGCCTACCATGCAATTCATGGAGACCAAACTAGCAGAGCGGCTGGGAGGGACGGCCGCGGACCATACACGCCTATCGCTGGCGTTGTGGACGATGGCGCACGGAACCGCCATGCTCCTCATTTCGAGATCGATCCCGGCAGCGCATGTGCCAGAGCTGCGTTCCGTCTTCACCGCTGCGGTGGAGACTTTGATCAACAACTCATCCAGCTTTTCGGCTCAGAATTGAGCGGAATGTAATCGGCATCGACCGCGCGCGGAGCCGCAGACTGCACAATTATTGGTGCTAGATTTTGTTGAAAAAAACTCTCTCTTTCCGCCCAAAATCTAGAAAACAAAGGGACGGAAATTTTCTTGCCTCCTAGATCTATGGTTCTTAAGGTAGTTACAGGCAAAATCCAGAAAACATGGAAGTTACGATGGAGCACGACAGCACGCGGTTCCGTTCTGGCATTGTGCGCAGTTGGATCGGATTGAAGCCTTCGCCCCTTCGGCATTGGTCGAGGTCAGCCGCTGAACCCTCCAGAACTCAGATTGTCAAAGATCGATGATTATCTTGGAGATAACCTATATCCACTTATATTATCGGAGTGAGCCAACAAGAGCAAGAAAAAAAGGCGGGCCGGTTGTTGGCCACAGTTCCACTTTGGGCCAATACCCCTTGCAGTCACGGTCAACGAGTGTAACCGCGATGTTACAACAGCAACCCTTTTTGAGATACGCCAACCCCACGGCTTTCATTGACTTGCCCCTTTCATCCTTAGACGCTGCTCCCGAATTCTTATCAGAATCAATCTTTCGTTCAGGCCCGGTAGCCTGCGGGAGAATTTTGCCAGGAGATGAACGATGGCCAAGATTGCGAAGACAGCAGATCGTAAGAAAGTCATGGACACTTCGAAGAGCACGGATTGTCCGAAGTGCGGCAAGCCGAGGCGGATCGTGAAGCGGGTGAAAAACCGCGAGCGGGGGGAGTGCCAGGCGGAGTTTTTATTTCGTGCTCAGTGTGCGAATTCTTTGAGAAGCTGTGAGAAGAGGCTTCTAGCTTGGAGCTTTCTGGGATGGCTGCAACCGGTGAGATGTGATTGCCCGTTGCGGCTTCTCTTTTTGAGTTTGCTTCTCCTCTCTTAACTTCAGCGATCTGCAGGGGTGTTGGGGGAGATCATGTGCGTTGGAGAAATCTGCTGCGCGTGCGCGCTCCCTTTCGCATCGATGTTCGTGTGCAAGTGTACTGGCCTGCCGGGAGTCAGCGGAATCAGCCGATGCTGTGCAAAGGCCTGGCTGGCGTCCACGACGATGGAGCGGTTACCGCGGAGCGAGAGATGTAATTCGACCCCATTTACCTGGCAGATGGTTCCGTAGAACTCGTGCACCGGGGCGGATACATCGCTAACGGCTTCGAGAGCGGCAACCTTGGGCGCACAGGCGATCGGGTCCGGCGCTGAGGGCACGAGTGCTTTTGGAATGGCGGCGGGATGGGTCATTGCTCGTGACGAGAGCAGCCCGAAGATCTGCAGCTGCTTATTGCTGGCAACGTACACCTTGCCGTTCGCTACCGTGGGGATCAAATTCGCATTGCTGCTGACAGCATGTCTCCAGGTGCCTGCAGTAAGGGACACAAGCGGCTGCGTAAGGTCAGAGGCTGCGTAGGCCCACAGGGTGACGGGCGTCCCGGGATCGCTGTCCGAGGAGGTCGCTGGTTTTTGCACATACCATACCACGGCGGAGCCGGTGGCTGTTCCATTCGAGGAAACCACTGGGATTGATCCACCATCATCCGGCAAGCCATTCACGGGACCAGAACCGGTGGAAGTCTCCCGGACCAACTGGACCGATGGCGAGGTTTGAAGTTGCCAACTGGTAATGCCGTTTCCACCGCCGGTAAGGACGTAGGGGGCGCCGTCCGAGCCGACGAAATAGGCGGGGCCGCACCAGCACGAACCCATGTTAACCGTCTGCAACACTTTATCGGGGCCATTCTTAGTGTAACCGCCGAGGTGGTCGCGGTTCATCAGGAAGGCGCGGCCGTCCTTGCCTCCGGCGACTGACAGATGGGGAATAGATCCTGGTTGGTCGGGAAGCAGGAGCATGCCGCCCGATCCCATGTCGGTGTCGCCTTGATCGAGCTGGAAATAATTGTAGGTGGTAAAGCTATCAAGCAGAGTGCTCAGATCGCCTGACAAATGGACCATGCTCTCCGGCCGGTTGATGGCCGAATAGCTGGGGTTGTTGGGGTTGCTGTTGCCAGTGGTGAAATAAACGTCGCCATTGGAATCGGCCGCTGGGCCGTAACCAGATTGCCAGATCGACGAGAGGTAGTAAGGCGACGCAGGCGTGTTGCGCTTGTTGGTGATTTGACCGCTGAGCTGGGTTAGCGTGGCCGCATCGTAGCGCAGAATCGTGCCGCGGGATTGGTCGGGCTGAGTATCGCCGTTGCTGCCAAACGAGACGTAAATGCTGCCGTTGAGTTCGAGCAGGCCAGCGCGCTGCAGGTGGAACTTCGGATTGAAGGTCCATTTCTTGCCAGACGACAACTGCTCGGAGAAGCTGATGGCCGCGGGTTTGAGCAGGTTCCTGCCGGTGCTCAGCGAGATGGCGTGAAGATAGAAGGTGTCCGCTTTCCCGTTAAAGCTGTCGGCCACGAAATACATGGCATCAGCGCCGCGATCGATCACCGGCGTTCCGAGGATACCCATAAAGGGGTAGACGTTGTCGTCGTTATTCTTGTATTGATAGGGCACTGGGGTTCCGAAGCTGCGCTGCCAGAGGATTGAGCCATCCCCGGCATCAATGGCGTAGACGCTATCATTTTCGGTGGCGACGTAGACGACGTTGTGAATTTCTTGGCCCGCGATTTTCTGCTGCATCACAACCAGTGGTTCAGCGTCGACGCGTCCGTCGAGGACAACGGTCTGCAGCAAACCGAAGGACTGCGGATTCACATTGCTCGCAGTCAACTGGGTTTCTGACGAGAACCAGCCGGTGCGCAGATTGTCGCCGTGATAAGTCAAGACGTCTTGCGGCGAAGACGTCGGCTGCGAAGCGACCTTCTGCCTGGCGATTGCAGGTATCGCCGAGAGCAAGAGTGCAATGAAGATGACTGCGGGAGAAAAACGAGACGAAGGACCAAGAATCATGGGCGCGCACGTCGCGGCTGTCATGCCGGCGGGAAATAATACACTGAAGTGGCCGAAAAAGCACGCCCAGAGCGGGAAGGGCACCAATGACAGTCCTGAGGATGACCGTCAAGACGGTATACGTCCTGACTAGTCCTTTGCCGGTTACCGATAGTTGACGTAAGCAGGCCATAGCACTCAAACCCCTCAATGAGCGTTATGCCGATGGATGTCAACTATCCGGGGGCGCACGAACTCTGGCCAGAGAGGTAGTGTGCGCGCATTTCAACTGGCTGGGTCGCCAATGAGAGCGCGACCTCTTTAACATGCTTTTCTCAGGCTTTCTTCAGTAAGCGGGTGATCCAGACCAAAATTACTGCGCCCACGAACGCCACAATAATGGAGCCAATCATTCCGCCGCCTGGCCAGATTCCCAAAAGCCCGAAGATCCAGCCGCCTAACAGACCACCGAGAATTCCGAGAATGATGTCTACGATTACGCCGTAACCACCACCCTTCATCACTTGACCTGCAAGCCAGCCTGCGATTAATCCAACCACAATCCAAGCGATAAATCCCATGGTTTCCTCCTAGACGCAGTTCTTGGGGTGGATTCCAATGTGGAACTCTTGTCGGAGCAAAATATACGCCCGGCAGCGCGAGTCCGCACATCGCCAGCCAATTGCGCGCGAAACCGAGATCGGTAATCCGCAACAAACTCGGGAACAGACTTCCTCTGCCATGTCCTTGTTCTCTTCCCGCGATGTTTACCCATCCTAACGTGTCGGCCGGGCACGCTGGGCGAGGTACTGCGTGGCACGGTCGACACATGAGTCCAAGCTGGCTTCTGTGTCGATCACGAGTTTGGGGTGGTCAATCGGCTCCCAAGCTTTTTGGACTTGGTGATATAGGTCTGGCGTCCGATTCTTGGCTGGGTGGATCCGCTCGGCTGCCGCCTTTTCCAAGCGGGCGAGCGCGGTTTGTTCAGAGCAGACGCACTCCAATATTGCCCACCTTATCTGCAATTGCGAGCAGAATTCCAGCACCTGCTCACGCTGGTAGCGCCGTGAAAATGTCCGGCCATCCAAAACAACGTACGGCGACAAACTCCTCCCGAGCAGATACGCAGCCGTCTGCAGCATGATCTGCTGACAAAAATCGTCTTGCACCCGCGAATATTCGACATGTGCCGGAGTGAAGAGCGCGGCTCGAATCATATCCTTATCGAGTACTGTGCCCGGAAGTCGCTCGGCAAGCGAGCGCGCGAGCGTGCTCTTGCCCGTGCCGGGAAGGCCCGCTATAATCACAACCATCGGAAACTCCGAACTAGAGTGCGCAAGCACTCGAAAATCTCCACCACATTCCGCGATCGGAATACGAGCCATTCTGAAACGACGATGTCTGCCCCCGCGGGTTGATGCTAGCATGCGCGGATCGATTGGTGCACAGCACCGGCAGTAGTACTTCGTGTTGGCGGCGGCGGAGGGCTTGAGGTGACCTCGGAACTGGTCCCATCGACAACTCTAAGAGCCCCACCCTCCCGCAAAGAACGCGAGAAGAGTGGGGCACCCGCGTTTGTGGGTAGTGAAAGCGAAAGATCCGCTACTGCTTGTCGTACACTGAGGTGCTCTTGACCTTGTTGCCTTTTGCATCGGTTCCGGTAGTGGTAACCGTGCGGCTCTTGCCGTCAGCTGCCAGAACAATCCGGCCACTGATGGTGATCTTACCGCCTTTCTTGCCGTTGAATCCGTACGTACGATCGTCGATCTTCGTGACCGACCGCGTGTCCTGATTCGGATCGCCTTTGACGGCATAATCTTTTCCATCGAACTCGCCAGTCCACTCGTTATGCGTCGGCTTGTCGTCCTTGTCGGTGCCGTCGATCGTAACCTTCACGTTGTCACCTGCAGGCTCGTAGACGACGGTGCTATTCTTGGGTGCCCCAGGGCCTATCTTCGACTTGGCCTCGTTTAGCTTCCAGGTGCCCATCATGTCAGCATCGGCGGCGAAGCACATTGCTGCCGCGACGAAACATAGAGCCAGAGTCAATACAATTGTTCTTGTTTTCATGTCTCTCCTGACTGAGAAGCAAATTTTCGTGCGATTCAAGCGGCAGCCACTCTAGCAGTGCTTGGCGCGTTCGGCAAATCGCAATTTCTTCGCAGCTAGTAATTCAGGTTCTCCTGTCCTGCGCAAGCCATCGTTATGGGCATGTAACCCAGCCCATCTCGCTCAAGATTAATTGATGAAAAAGTCGCGACATTACGCCAAGAAAGAGAACAAGCTGGGTGTTATTCAGTCGGGCATTGCCGGAAATCAAATGTGAGCGCAACCGTCCCACTTCGTTCGTCTAGCGACTGGTGCTGGATCTTTGGATTGTCTACATCCACTCCCGGCAGGTGCTTTTGCAAGAAAAGCTCGACCAGACGCTCGTCGTAGATTTGACCTGGCGCCAGAGCCAAGTCCTTCTGCACTTGCGCCGGCGCGCCCTCTATGGTGATGCTGCTTACGCTAAACTGCTTGCCTTCGTCGACGTCGATATCCAGTGAAATTGTCTGAGCCTTTTCGTTGATCGCTGTATTAGGAATGGAGGTGAAGTTGATGTAGCCCAGCTGTCCGTAAGCCTCTTTCAGATTCTTGAGGCCTTTCGAAATCGTGTCGCGGTCGAAGATGTCGCCATCCTTGATCGGGAACAGATTGCGTAACACGCCTGCGCTCGTGATCGCCTGATTATTCTTGAACGCGATTTGTCCCAAACGGTATTGCTGACCTTCTTCTATGTGAACCGTGAGCACGATCCGCTCTCGGACGGGACTGATGGTCAATACGTTCCCATCGGAACTCACCTGCACTTTGAAGTATCCGCGATTCTGCCATTCAAGTCTTAGTCTCTCCTCAACGTCTTCTTTTACCTCATCGAAAGAGCCGACGTAAGACCGCTGCGTAATGGATGCGAAGATCTGGTCTTGCTCAGAGGCTGGCATCTGGAGAGGACCGGAGGTACCTAATATCCCGGCGATTGAAACCTCGGGGTCGGAGGCCTGACTGTCGTGCGACGGCCGCACTGGAGGGCAGGTCCCGGACCTTTGAGCGTCGTGATTGCTTTCGGAAATCGAACTCTGCGCGTGAACCGGCGTTTGGCAAGCCGCAACGCAGGTCAAGGCCAGGACAACTGCTCGTCCGAGGCAACGCATGGCAACATTAGACCAGCTCGAATTGTTGTTGTAAACTGCCCCGCCTCACAGGCCGGGCCTGGCTATTTCTTCACCAGCACCGCTATGCAGTTGATTTCCACCAGCGAATTTCCCGGTAGCGCGGCGACGGCCACCGTAGTGCGGGCGGGACCGCCGTTCGGGAAGTAGGTTTTGAACACCTTGTTCATTCCGTCGTAATACTTGATGTCGGCGAGAAAAACGCTGAGCTGAAGAATACTGTCCACGGTGCCGCCACCGGCTTCGACGAGTTTCTTCACATTGTCCATCACGATGGTGGTGTGATGTCCAATTTCGAATTGCTCGGCGGGACCGGAATCGTGTGCCCCCTGCCCGGCCACGTAGATCAGGCCATTGTGAACCACGATTGGCGTGATCATCTGTTTTCCATCGGCGGGCTTGCCATCGTCGCCAAGCTTGCGGATGCCCTCATCCGCCGTGGCTTCGGCGCTGCCCGCCAGCACCGCTCCGGTTAGACCGACACTGGAAAGCACTGCGGCCAGCCGCCCAGCGAAATTCCTGCGAGTGAATGTTCCGAAATTCATGAGCCCTCCTGTTTGAAGTTGTTGAGTCTAAGCCACTGCCGACATCCCGGTCAATGACCGCAATGGCGATAACGAGCCTCGCCGCGATGTGCAAGCGTTTGCACTGTTGACAATCATTTGTATTCCCAAAGGCCCTCGCTGCCAGCAACAAATAATGGAGGACGGGCGTCCTCGCCCGTCCGATAAAATGTAGGCGCGGGCGTCCTCGCCCGTGCAGGGCACACCAATTGAATCAAATCACCGAAATCGCAGATCTCGTAAAGCGGGCAGCTCTCGAGGCAGGGTTTGAGCTGGCCGGAATCGCCCCAGTCCGCGACTTCGCGGAACTGAAACATTTTCCGGAATGGATCGCAGCCGGACATGCTGGTGAGATGAAATACATGGAGTCCCGCGATGAAGCTGGGCAGCTCAAGCGCGCTTCTCTTCGGTCGGCTGCTCCGTGGGCGCGGAGCGTAATCGTCTGCGCCATCAACTACAACACGGCGCATCCGTACTCCACGCAGGTCGACGATCCTCAGCGGGGATGGATTTCGCGCTACGCCTGGAGCCGCGAAGACTACCACGAGGCGGTAATGCGCCGCCTGCGTGTGGTGGAAAACTCGTTGCGAAATGCAGTCGGCGAGCCAGGGCAGAATGCCCTCGCGACAGTCGGCAAGACGGCGCCGCTACAAACTCGGTGCTACGTGGACACTGGGCCCCTGGTCGAGCGCGTCTACGCAAAATATGCTGGCGTGGGATGGATTGGAAAGAATACCTGCATCTTGAATCAAAGGCTGGGGTCGTGGTTATTTCTCGGCGTGATTCTGACTTCGCTTGAACTCGACCCTGATCTGCCTGCTCCGGATCGTTGCGGCAGTTGCACCCGCTGTATTGATGCCTGTCCCACGGACGCGCTGATCGCGCCCTACCAACTCGATTCCAACAAATGCATCTCGTATTTGACCATCGAAAAGCGCGGACCTATTCCGGAGGACATGCGTGAAGGTATCGGCCGCCACGTCTTCGGATGCGACATCTGCCAGGATGTTTGTCCCTGGAACCGCAAAGCACCAGCAACCAGCACAGCTGAGTTTCAACCTCGAGAAGGACTGGTCAACCCCGCGCTAGAATGGCTCGCGGAAATCAGCGCGGAAGAATTCCGGGAGCAATTTCGCGGCTCTCCGATTCGCCGCACCAAGCGCACCGGCCTGCGCCGAAATGCGGCGATCGCCATGGGCAACAGCGGGGATCCGCATTTCATTCCAGCTCTGGAAAGACTGGCAGCGGACGATGACCCTGTGGTGGCGGAGAGCGCGCGGTGGAGTCTCGAACAGCTATCTACACCGGCAGCTCCGAAGTCCGAATCATCCGCCCGAAAATAATGAGCGGCGTTCTGAAGCACCAATCACGCGACGGCTCCTTACTGCGCAGAACTGCAACTCTTTGCACAATTGACAAACCACCGGAACGCGAACAATATTGTGTTCCCTCATCGCGTCGTCGGTCGGACAACTCTGTCTCCCGGAGGTTCGTATGAAACCCGTCCGCATCCTGACTTTGATTCTGGGTACGTGCTTCGCGTCCGTGGCATGGAGCCAGCAGACAACGTGCACGGCCCACACTCCTTGGGCCGAGTTCCACAGGTACAACATGCAGCGCTCGAACCCATGTGAGAAGGTCCTCAACGTCAACACTGTTGCGAACCTCGAACTGAAGTGGAGCTACGCCGCCATCGCCGAAGTGTGTTCCTCGCCCGCCGTCGTGAGTAGCGTGGTTTATGTCGGCTCGGATGACTACAACGTGTACGCGCTGAGCGCCAGCACCGGCGCCAAGCTGTGGAGCTTCCCCACGGGCTACTACATCTACTCTTCGCCCGCCGTGGAGAACGGGGTGGTCTATGTCGGCTCGTTCGACCACAACGTATACGCGCTGAATGCCAGCACCGGCGCCAAGTTGTGGAGTTACACCACCGGCGGCGTGGTGTATTCCGCACCCGTCGTGGCCAATGGCGTGGTGTATGTCGGCTCGGAGAACGGCAAGATGTACGCCCTGAACGCCAAGACCGGCGCTCAGCTCTGGAGCTACACGACTGGCGACGACATTGATTCCTCGCCCGCCGTGGTCAATGGGGTGGCGTATGTCGGCTCCTACGACAAAAACGTGTATGCCCTGAACGCCAGCACCGGCGCCAAGCTGTGGAGTTACACCACCGGCGGCGAAGTCTATTCATCGCCAGCCGTAGCCAATGGAATGGTTTATGTCGGTTCGGCAGACAACAAGGTGTACGCGCTGAACGCCAAGACCGGAGCCCAGCTGTGGAAGCACGCCACCGGCTCGTGGGTGTATTCCTCGCCCGCCGTAGCGAATGGGGCTGTGTATGTCGGCTCGTACGACGGGAAGGTGTACGCCCTGAATGCCAAGACTGGCTCCAAGCTGTGGAGCTACACTACCGGCAACTTCGTCGAATCCTCGCCTGCGGTCGCGAATGGCATAGTTTATGTCGGCTCGCATGACCACAACGTCTACGCGCTGGACGCCAGGACCGGCGCCAAACTTTGGAGCTACGCCACCGGCAGCTTTGTCGATGGCTCACCCGTCGTGGCGAATGGAGTTGTTTATGTCGGCTCGGCCGACGGCAACGCCTACGCCTTCGGCCTGAAGTAGTAGACGGCAACGTCAGCTTCTAAAACGCCCTGGGGATACCTGAAAAAAATCCTCGTTCCATGATCCGCTTTGCATCTTTTTCCCGCTTCTCTAGATAGAAGCAAAGTAGCCGGCCTGAGCATAAGAGGGGGATGCGGCAGGACAAGCAACCTTCGCTCCAAAATCAGTGCATCAGAGGAGTAACCCCATGAAAAAACATTGTCAACTGGCACGGCTGGCATCGCTTGTCGTGCTTTCTCTCGTTGTTGTAGTGGCCCTGACCGCCCAAAGCTCCGCCACAGGAAACATTGTTAAGGCGGATCTCTCGGGAGCCTGGCAGATGACTATCATCGGCCAGACCGGTTGTGGTTTTGGTACTACGCTTTACACGTTTACCCTTAACGCCAGCGGCTCGTCGTCGGACGTCACCGGAACCTATCACACGGCTGGATGTGGCGACGGCACCAGCAGCGGTAACACATTTACGATTCTGTCGCTGAATCCTGACGGCAGCGGCACGGCTGGTCTGAGCTGCGGCACTGGGTGCGGCTGGAACCTCAGCATCCAGGTTTCACCGGACCGCTCGAAGTTCAACGTGATCGACGTGTCCCCCGCAAACCCGGGAAACTTCATCGAGGGCGTCGCCATCCATCAGTATTGACATCGCCACCGGGGAGTCACGGACTCCCCGGCTTTTTGGAGGCGGGTGCCATGCCCCAGCGGGAGAATCCGTGGAAATGATACGTTTTCCCTTGATTTCATTCTGCGAGTCTAGATAAGATATTAAGAATTGACCTTAGCTATTTGAGAATGGCTAGGAACTCCCCATCTTTGACAATCTGATGTCGAGGCAAAAGGCCAGACCCTCGCGACCCAAAACGGGAGCGCTAGGACTCCGTCGGGCGCTAAGTCCTTATTCCGGAATATTTTGCGTATAAGTCCTTATTCCTCAAAGATTTTGATGGTAGTCCGTCCCTAACCCCATGATTCCAAAAAATCAGGGGGGAGGGGGGTATACCTAAGATTACTCAATAGTAAATAGCACACGAACCGACCTGAGCTTCGATCTGCCTGGCGACTTCCGCACCTCCGCAGCGTGGTAGCATTTCTTATCTCGGAAGCTCCCGACGGCTCATGACGGATCGCATCCATTCCCTTCCATCCCGGCTCATCTTTATTGCTCTTGCTCTTCTACTCTTGTGTGCTCCGCTCGCGCCTGCACGCTCTGACCAGCAGCACTGGATCCGCGTCAACTCGAGTCACTTTTCCGCGGTTACCGACGCGGACGAGAGCAAGGGACATGACGTGGTCGCGCGATTCGAGCAGATGCGCCTGGTCTTCGGCCAACTGCTGTCGAGAACTCGCATCAACATGTCGGAGCCGATCGACATCATCGCCCTGCGCAGCGACGACGAATACAGTAAGGTCGTGCCCAACCGCCAAGGGCCGGCGATTGCGATGGGCTTCTTCATTCCTGGCTCGGACCGTGATTACTTCGTCCTGAACCTTTCCAAGGAAGAGAGCTGGCGAGCGGTATCGCGCGATTTCGCCCTGGTGTTCCTGAACTACAACTATCCGCCCACGCAGCCGTGGTTCGACGAAGGCTTCGCCGAATACTTTTCCAGCCTGCGCTTCGATAACAAACAGGCGCAAATCGGCGCAGACCCGGAATCGTTCACCGAGATCCTGAACTCGACGCCATGGCTTTCGATCCCTGATCTATTCGCTACACGCCGCGATGCCAGTCAGGAGAGCTCGCGCCATACCTTGTTCTACGCGCAGTCGTGGATCGTGATGCACTACCTGTTAACCCAGGACAAGCTTTCAGAGACGGGAACCTACTTTGATCTGGTTCAGAACCAGAAGCTCCCGGTCGAGGAAGCGATTCAAAAGGCATACGGAATGAGCTCCGCCCAGTTCACGCAGGTGGTGCAGGATCACTTCCATTCACTGGGCCAGCCCTCAAAGCCGCCAGAGAAGGGTAAACAGCCGCTTCCTGCGGGAAGTCAGACGCTGGAGGTAACCCCGACCGACCAGATCGGCAGCAGCAATCAGGACCTTCCCGAGGCCGAAGGGCAATCATTGGTCGCGGAAATGAGCGTGCGTCTACCCGAGCACCGCGAACAAGCTGTGCAACAACTGGAGTCGATCACAAGCCAGCCAAAGATGGACAACGTGGTCGCGCGTCGTGCGTTGGCATGGACGCATATGGAGAAGAAGGAATACGACCGCGCAGTCGAGGAGTTGAGCAAAGCCGGAGACCTGAACCCGAAGGATCCCTGGCTGCATTACTATCTGGCGCTGGCAAGGTACCACCTGGCGCAAACCGGACAAGCCACCGGCGGCCTTCCCAATATGATGCAGGACCTTCGCCAGGTTCTGGACTGGGATCCCGAATTCGCGCAGGCCCGCAACATGCTGGCCATGGCTCAACTGGAGGGCGGGGGCGTTCACGCCGCCATGGATTCCATGCGAGTCGCCCTGACACTCAGCCCTCGCAATCAAACTTATCTGTTGAACATGGCGCAAATCTACATGGCGGGAAAAAGCTGGGAGCCGGCTACCGGGTTGCTCGAGCGGCTCAAGAGCAGTCCCGATCCGCAGGTTGCGAAGTCCGCGGGCGAGCAACTGGCGGGATTGCCCATGCTGAAGAAGTATGGGACGCTCGCGCAGCCACAGCAGACGGCATCGGCGTCCTCGCCATCATCGTCATCATCGTCTTCGCCAGCGTCGCCCTCGCCGTCGTCGTCTTCGCCATCCCCACGTTCTGCGACCGCGCCTTCTACAACCGCGCCTTCCGCAACGTCAAGAAAACCAGCCGCACCGCAGACAAAAACGGAGCCGCAGAGTCCTGAACCAGATGAAGTCACCGTCGATCGCGCGGACGAACCTCCGACTCCTGCGCAGCCCGACAAACGTGCGATCCAGTTTCTGAAAGGAAAATTAGTCTCCGTCGATTGTTCCCAGGCCCCTTCGGCGATCCTGACCGTGTCCGCGGGAGCGAAGGTGCTCAAGCTGCGAACCCCGGATTACAAATCGCTGACGCTCATCGGTGCGGACGATTTCTCCTGCGAATGGAAGGGCCGTACGGTAGCCGTCAACTACAGAGCGGGAGGAAAAGCTGACGGGGACTTAGTCTCGATAGAAGTACAGTAGCAATTCACCCGCAGCATCTGAATGGACGATTAAGTTTCGCAAGATCCAAATTCACAAGAACCAACAATCGTAAGATCCGGATTCGCAAGGTCCGCATTTGCGAGAACTAGGATCGCGGAGGCTGAGCCGCATGACGAACAAGCCGGACCAACCACAAACCTTCATCCACCGTCATTCTCTCGGCGTCGCCGCCGTCGTGATCCTTATTTTGTGGATTGTTCTGTACATCTTTTCCGATCCGAGCACGCACGTCGGATCATTCTTCGGAAACGCGATTGCCGATTGGTCGGGCGTTGTGGTCACCGTGCTGGCAACCAAATACATGTACGAGAAAGGATCGGCGGAAAGCCGGCGACCAGCGGACACTGGATTGAGTCCCCTTCACAAATGGATCCGCGATCATTCGCTGACCATCTTTCTGGTGATCACAGGGATCGGTTGGGTCGCGCTATACGCATACATGAATTCCGAAGCCAAGTGGGGCCAGGTAGTGGGGAACATCGTTTCTGAATGGACACAGATCTTCGGCATGGTGCTGTTGACGAAAAGGTTGATTGAACCTCATTCCAAGGAAAGTGCCAAAGCCAGCTGAAACAACAAACCCTCCCAGGGGATTCTGAGAGGGTTTGCGAATTCCGGACTCTTAGTTTGTACTTGAGTTCAGGCGCGGACGACGTTACCCGCCTGGAACCCCTTGGGGCCCTTCAGCAGATCGAACTCCACGGTTTCGCCCTCGTTCAGCGTGCGGTACCCATTCTCCTGGATGGCGGAGAAATGAACGAAGACATCTTCCCCTGTGGACCGCTGGATAAAACCATATCCTTTAGCCCCGTTAAACCACTTTACTGTACCCTTCTCTCTCACAATAAACTCCTTTCGCCTCTGCTGAGATTAGAAATCCACATTCTTCGCGAAGCGCGCGCGTACTTTACCCCCTCAAAGCCTGTGGACGATTGTGGTTTTGCCCTGCAATGCGATCGA
>Ga0210405_10002099_pt1 | contig 21140 bp, 20 predicted proteins | sample IncBWH11MmetaG_FD_155492 | JGI IMG/M metagenome (GOLD analysis project Ga0210405, IMG submission 155492) | Forest soil microbial communities from Barre Woods Harvard Forest LTER site, Petersham, Massachusetts, United States - Inc-BW-H-11-M | ecosystem: Environmental > Terrestrial > Soil >... | reverse complement strand
ACGATTTTGTCTGTCTGGGCACTGGCCTGTCCTGAGAGGAAGAGAGGCGCGAGAAAAAGAAAACAGGAGACTAAATGCGACAACCGTGCGTCGCGTTTCATACGTCACCTCCGCCGTAGACGAGAAGTGGAACGGCACTAGCAATAGCAGGCGAATCCTATCGCCGATTGCACTCCCGTGCAAGCGCGGGGTCACCCGGTCAACTATAAGTCGAAAATCGCAATCATTTTCCTCCGTGTCTCCGTGCCTCCGTGGTAATGAATCCTGCTTGCACTTCCGCTAGAGTAGAAACGTGCGTGCCATCCTCGGCCAGCGTCCGCTGCGATTTGTCTTTGCCGCCAACGTGATCTCCATGTTGGGCAGCGGGATGAATTCGGCTGCGGTGGCCTGGTACATCCTGCAGGCCACTCACTCCGAGATGGCGCTCGGCACCTTCGCCGTTTTGCAGACGCTCCCGGCGATGCTGATGCTTCCCTTCACCGGCGTCCTTATCGACCGCGAAGACCGCCGCCTGCTGGTCATGTGGCTCGACGCCGTGCGCGCCGTGATCATCGTAACCGTGGCGATTCTCGCTTTTCGGCATCGCGTGCAGATCTGGCAGCTCTATCTGATGAACACCTTGGTCGCCGCCGGCTTCTGGATGTTCTGGCCGACCATCACCGCGCTTATCCAGGAGCTCACGCCCGAAGGTGAACTCGTTCACTCGAATACTTTCCTGATGGCAGGCGTGCAGGGAGGATGGCTCATCGCCGGCTCGATCGTCGGCTTCATCTACAACCACATCGGCCTCGGCGGCGTGCTGCTGGTCGACGTCTCGACTTACGTTGTCTCGTTCGCCTGCTATTTCGCCGTGCGCAAAGGCCGTCACGTGGTGTTGCGTCCCGAGGAATTACGCGCGGACATTCGCGCCGCGGAAAATCAATTCCAGCGATTCTGGCGCGAGATGCGGGAAGGCCTGCACTTTCTTCGGGATCATCGCGCGGTCGTCCTGCTGGGCATCAGTTGGGCGTTGTTTCTTGGCGCTATGATTACCGGGGTCGTGGTCACGCCCTCGCTGAGCGAGCGCACGTTCCATGCCGGAGCGGTCGGTTACGGCTGGCTCAATGCTGGCTGGGGCACCGGTGCGTTCCTCAGCGCGTTGTACGCTCCCGCCATCATTGCCAGCCTGGGCGGGCGCCGCTCGGTTGCATTTTCGATGGCCCTGCTGTCGGCATGCGTGGTTTGCGCGCCGATCTCGCACTGGCTGGTCGCGGCGATTCTGCTTTATGGGGTGATGGGCTCCGCCCGCGGCGTCGGCGGCATCGCCATGAACACCAGCTTAATGGAGATGGTCCCACCGCATTTGATGGGACGCGTGCAGAATGCTTTCTATTTTTTCGGAACGTTTCTGCAACTCGTGCTGGCGCTCGTCGTCGGCACAGCCGCACACAAGATCGGACTTGTCTCCGCCTTCGCCATCTTAGCCTGCGTCTACGGGATGTCATTCGTGGCGGCTAGTTGGCCGGTGGAAGCCACCTTGCAGTCCGCACCGGCAGAAAAAGTCGTGGCTGAGTGAATTCACGCCACCTTCGTCGTCCCCGATTTCGCCTCCCAAGTCAGGTAACGTGAGCCATCGCCTTAGAACTTCAAATTGGCAGGGTAGACCAGCTTGCCCTTGTCGTCGAAGATGAGTTTGAACGCTTCGTCGAAGTAGGAGTCCACCACTTTCTGCGATCCTTCTATTCCCCTGGCTACCCACTCGCGCCACTGCTTCCGAATCTTCCTGTACTCGGACTCGTAGTACGCCGTGAACGCCTTCTGGATTTTCCTAGCTGGCATCCTCGTGTAGAGGCTGATGCCGGTAAGTCGGTCAATCTGGTTGTCCGAAAGCCTCCATTGATGGACGTGGCTGCCGCGAAGATCCACTATCTTCTTCAGCGCCTGCACGACGTAGTCTTCGAGCACAGGTCGGGCCGCCCCCATCTGTGTGTGGCGCGGGTCCTTCTTGTGCTTGCGTTCGATGAAAGTGGCAAACCGCAACAGCCTCAGCTGCAGGATGTAAATCTCTTGCAGGAACGCCTCGATGTGGAACTGGAGGTGTCGATGCTTGGCGACCTTGGCTCGGCTATACGGGAACCTCCCCATGTAGAACTCGATGTCGCTCATGGTGTCGAGAGTGGTCCGAATCTCGGATGTGTGATACGTCAGCAACTGGTGGTAGTTCCTGCGTCCGGTTCTTTTTCCGGGCGGATTGGGAGGGCCGAGGTGGAGATGTGCTTGTGAACCTCGTCCATCAGGAGCTTTCCTTTTTTCTTCGACTTGAGCCAGCGGATCATGTCAGGAAGGCCATCGTTCATGAGCGCCGTCTGGAACTTGTCCAGACCTTTGAGCGATGACAGCCTGAGTCTGCGCATGGCGCAATCTTACTCGCTTCTTCGTCGATCTTCCGGGGCTCCCGGCCTTTGCTCGCCGTGGCAATCGAATACTCTGGCCTGTTATTCTTTCCCATTCCAAGGAGCACTCATGTCCGCTGATCTTCAGGGCCGTACCGCCGTCGTCTTCGGAGTCGCCAACAAGCGCTCGATTGCCTGGTCCATCGCGCAAGGACTGCACGCCGCCGGCATGAAGCTCGCCATCACTTACCAGAACGATCGCCTGGAGCAGGAGGCCAAAGACCTGATTCTCTCCCTGCCCGGCGCCGAAGGCTACATGTGCGACGTCAGCAAAGACGAAGAAATCACCCGCCTCTTCGCCACGCTTAAAGAGCGGCACGGCAAGCTGCACACGCTGGTGCACTCCGTCGCCTTCGCCCCCGCCGACGAACTCAAGGGAGACTTCGTCAACACCACGCGCGAAGGCTTTCGCATCGCGCTCGATGTAAGCGTCTACTCGCTGATCGCGGTTGCCCGGGCGGCCGCGCCGTTGATGGAAGACGGCGGATCCATTCTTACGATGACCTACTACGCCTCAGAGAAAGTTGTCCCGCGCTACAACGTGATGGCCGTGGCCAAGGCAGGCCTTGAGTGCAGCGTGCGTTATCTCGCGTACGAGTTAGGCAAGAAAAATATTCGGGTAAATGCCATCTCGGCAGGACCGATCAAAACCCTTGCCGCACGCGGCATCGCCGGCTTCAGCGACATGCATAAAACTCACGCCGAACGCGCCCCGCTCGGCCGCAACGTCGACGTGAACGAAGTCGGCTCGACCGGAGTCTTCCTCGCCTCCGACGCCAGCACCGGCATCACCGGCGAAGTCATCTATGTTGACTGCGGGTATAACATCATGGGGTTCTAGCTGGCTATCGCGGCTAGGTCGCCCCTGCTCGGAGCTCAGTCGGAGACTAGGAACAGAATATAAATCCGCTCCTTGCGCCAACCAGCGTAATGGCGATGTATCGACAGTTGGCGTGGAGGAACGGTCAATCGAGTTCGTGGACTGGCTTTTCTGATTCATCTGCAACAGAATCATCAGCGCGCTTCTCTGTCTGAGTCCACTCTGGTTCAGGCTGCATCGGGCCACTGCCAAAGATTCTCTTCAATAAATCGCGCTTTGCTGCGATTGCCCCGGCGCTGTAGGCCAAGCCCGCATAGAAAGGTGCGACTACCGACATCTGTAACGCAACGCGGACCGGATCAACACCACCGAAGCCGGGAGTAAACGTAGGCGCAGTTCGCTGGATCACGAAAAAATATTGGAATCGCGTCGAAGGATGGACTGCCGCAAGGACCGAAACATGGGGCTCGGTGAACCTCAATAATTCATAAGCGAGTATGATCGTGGGCAGAATCCAAGCGCAGGTCGCCAACCTCCAGAAACGCTTCGACACGAGATAACCAACAAGAAGAGCCGGAACAATACTTACCAATTCAAAATGCTGTAGCCAATCGTGACCCGTAGAAGTGTGGCTTGACATTCCCAAGAGAGGTAGAATCCAAGCGTACCAGCGGCTGAGCAGCCACGGACTGAAGTGTATTCCACAAATCGCTGCAGCAGTGGTATGAAGTGCAAACGAGCCTATTGCTCCAGTTCCGGACCATACCAAACCACTGCGCTCTGCTACATCTTCGGTCTGGTTCACCTGTAGGCGGTTTCTTGTCAGCAAGCCTTTCCATCGGGGCAATGCCATCAAATACCACTGCCATGCGAGGGCTATTCCGCCTGTTACGTAATACGGCCACAGCGATGGACCGAATTGGTATAAGCCCCAACGGACCACTATCCAAATGATTGCGATTACAGGGAGGGTTATGGCCAGATGGCCGAGAACAACCGCTCGCGTAGTGGCATCACTGCTATCCATTTATGCGCGGGAGTATAGCAGTTGTCCGTCCATTCCACCATAGCTGTCGTAACCAGGCCATTACACTCACTGTACCGGCCAGCCCCCACTGCCATTAGGCTCAGCCGGTTATCCTTATCCGCTGGGTGCCCCGTTTCTCGCGTCTTTTGCGAGAAGCGGGATTCCACGAACGCTTGTCCCCCTAGCATTTTCGACTTCCACGCTCATGGGATAATTAACGAGTGCAATCCAATCGGTTGATCTTCTGCCTCTTCGCCGCCATCCTGTTCTCGATGGTGCGCGAGTGGAGCGCTCCAGTGGCGTGCGCGCGGTCGATTTTGATTCCCGCGGCATCGCGCCGCCTTAGTCCCTAGATCTAGCGCGTTGCTGAAAAACTCAAATTGCTGGCCGAAAGTATACTCGGCTGCTAAAGCCGCGGTTGAAAACAGGGCACTTATCGCAGCGCTGAAGCGCTGCGCCACCCAAAATCAAGGGCGACCCCGAGTTTTTCAGCGGCCCGCTAGAGGTATTGCAGCCACCAATCGCTCCTCCTCGCCTTGAGCGCAGCAAACCACCGGCATGCGGGATAGAGCAGCAGGATTGCGATCGCCCATACCAGGTAAAGAAGCGGAAGGCTCCAGACGTAACCTTGCGGCGGCTCCGGATTGCCCATGGGGTGGTTGGCGAAGAGCCAGGGGCTGACCACCCCTAGCCGAATCTTCGACACCACAAGAGCGAGCGCATGGATCAACGGGATGTGAAGCATGTAGAAGAAGAACGGCACCCGCCCGAAAAGTGTGACCGCGCGGGCGACTGCACCACCGAAGCCCTCGAGCAGTGGGATTAGCGCGATGATGGGACCCAGCGTCATCAACAGGAAACAGAGCGACGCCGGATATTTGGTGGTGTTCAGGAACGACAACAGCGCAGGCATGGGCGGCGCTCCGTTCCGTCCCAGCGCGGCGGCGTGCCACGGCCGCGGATCTCCGTATAAGTTGAACCCACGCAGCACGAGGAAGAGACCGATGGCCGAGAGCCCGATGGTCAGGCACAGGCGATTTCTTCGCGCTGGGTCCAGGGTCAGGATTCTGCCGAAGGCATAACCGGCCGCCATCACTCCGATCCACGGAATGATTGAATAAAGCACGATGAGGTTGGGGCCGTTGGGGCCAAACTGGATCGGTCCAGCGAAGAATCCAACATAGAAGATTTTCCAGAAACCGGAGAGCCGGTTTTGGTCGAGGCCATCGAGCAGCTTGCCCATGTGGGAATCCATCAGATTGTGACCCGCGACGATGACCATACCGATTGCGCCGACCATAGGCAGTGGCAGTTTTATTAATCCGGCCATCAGGATCATGCAGCAGCCAATGACCCAGATGACGCCTGCCATCTCGTAATGCATAAAATCAAAATTGAAAGTCCAGGCTACCCGGAGAAATGTGAGTTCAAGAAAAACGAGCCAGATGCCGCGGATCAGCAGATACCGTGACACGTCGGCATGCTTGCGAGCGTAGAAGAAGATGCTGGTCCCGGCCATGAAGAGAAATGCCGGCGCACAAAAGTGCGTGATCCATCGCGTGAAAAAGACCCCCGGCGTGGGCCCGCCGGCCGGGACGCCCGAATAGACTCGCACGTGATCGATTGCCATCAAGATCATAACCGCACCGCGGATGAGATCGATGGATCCGATCCGGGATTTCGGCGCGCTATCCTCCGCGAGCGGAGTCGGATGAAGGGCAGCACTCATCATCAGGTTGGAACTGCCGGAGCATGGTCATGCGCCCTCGCTCCGCCGATGGGACGATAACATGCGTCAAGAAACTCGCGCAATCCTAGGTGGCCCATTTCTTGGCACCCGCTGATTTCGCTATTTCATCAAGAACGAAAATCCCTCGAAGACATATTCATGCTTCCCGTCAGTAAGAACCGGCTTCACTTCTCCACGCCGAACCTGCTGGATGGCTGCAACCACCTTCGGCAGATAGCTGGGATCGGCAACCGGCGTATTGTGTGACGGCAAGAGAAGTTGAAGATGCGGAGCCATCGCAGCCAGCTTCTGCATTGATGCGACGTAGGCGTCGAGATCGGTTTCCGGACGGTAGAGATAAATCGGGCCGAGATAGAACGAGTCTCCGGTGAACAGCAGACCGTTTTTCTCGTCCAGCAACGCGATGGCGTCGGGTGTATGGCCCGGCGTGCCGATTACCTTCAACGTGCGTCCGCCCAGTTCAATCTTGTCGCCATCGTGCAGCCAGTGAGTGATGTGGAACGGCCTGGTCGCATATGCCTTGGCGTCGAACCCAGCAGGAAGGCTCCGCAGAGTTCATCTGAGGCAAGTTCCGCTTGCGCGTCCGCGGTCGATCCGCGAGCGTTAGTTCGCGTGAAATCCGTGTCCATGCCGTAGACTTCGCTGAACCGCCAGTTGTCCCCAACGTGGTCGTTGTGGGTGTGCGAGTTCACGACGCTCACGGGAAGCTTGGTCAATCCGGCAACCACAGCCTGAATATTGCTGATGCCCATCCCGGTATCGAACAGCAGCGCTCTGTCGCCGCCCGCTTTTTCGTCACCCGCTTTTTCGTCCCCAATGATCAAATACGAAATCACTTCTTCCAGTTGGTGCGGTTCGTAGATTGCGAATACACCCGGGCGAATCTTGTAAATTTCAAACCACGGGTCCGAGATCGGAACCCGCTCCAACTTGCTGTAGGCCGCGCGGGGCAGCTTCTTGCACCACTCTGGCTGTTGGGCAGCAAGCGACGACGCCAGACAGATTACGAGGAACAATATCTTGAAGCTCTGCATAGTCCGGTTCATTGTGGTCTAGCTCAGAATCGTGATCTTACGTGCATTCTCTCCGTGACGCTCCAAAGAAATCTCCACATCCCGCTCCCGGTGCAGACGCGGAAATTTCTCTCCCCACTCAATTAGCAAAATGCCGCTGCTGTCAGCCCGCAAATCATCCAGCCCTAGCGTCTCAAGTTCGCGCTGTGTGTCGATGCGGTAAAGATCGATGTGATAAAGATTAGCTTGCGGACTGCGATACTCGTGCACCAGCGTGAAGGTGGGACTGGTGACGTCTTCTTCTTCCGCCGCCCCGAAGGCAGCGGCGATTCCCTTAACCAGCGTGGTTTTTCCCGCACCGAGGTCGCCGCGCAGCAGCACCAGTTTCGGCGGCATGAGCATTTCGGCCAGGGTGCAGCCGAAGGCGATCGTCTCGTCGGCTGAGTTTGTGGTGATCTCCTGCGTCATCGCGCAACCCGGTCGCAGCATGGTTCACGGACCACGACCAGTATAGCGAGAGCGCGCTAGATCGTCCTCGGCACGTTGATGAGTGAGGATTTTCCGAGCCAGCTTCGGTCGGCCACGTGATCGAGCGACGTGCGCAGGCGGCGGTTGTCGTCATCCTCGAGCGCGACGAAACGAAATGGCTGCAGCACACCAGCCGTCGTCTTGCGCATAGGGCTGAGGATTTCGGCCATGCCGTGCACGGGGCCCGAATGCGTCTGAAACGCAAGTTCGACGAAGGCGCCGTTGCCGAGAGCGCGCGGCAATTGCAGGAGTCCGCCCGTCGCCGAAATGGATTGAAGTTTGGCTTTTGTACGCCGGCCATCTTCTAATCGGATCGCAGCCAGGACAGATTCGCCTAGCTGGACCCGGGCCGCGCGCCTCGATGAGTGCGGTTGGGGGAAGTGGGTCATAAGCTGATCGAACTATCTCACCGCAAGCGCAATAACTAATAGATTACGGAAGCAGATGGCCGAACTCCCGCGGTGCTGGCTTGGTTCGGAGGGTACAAGTCCAAGCGATATGGGTATTTAGCATGATGTTTACTGTTTGGATAATGTACTTCGGCACGAGTGGTTCACGGCAGAATAAAAGCGAGTGCGAGCAATTTCTTCTTCGAAGCAACTCCGTTTAATATGTTACCTTCCGCCATCCAGGTTCTGGAGAACAGTTCTCGGAGAACATCATGCGTTCTTTTTCGTTTCTAATTTCAGCGTTTGCTTTATTTGCAGTCGCGCATTCCCAGGGCCAGGTGCCTGCGCAGACAACCGCTCCGCTCCGTGTCGGTATTGTTGGCTTAGTTCACGGACATGTCCAAGGATTTCTCGATCATTCACTTCACAGTTCATTGATTGAGATCGTCGGCATCGCCGAACCAGATGAGAAACTCGCGTCACAATATGCCACCCACTACGGATTCGATCACAGCCTGCTGTTTTCAAGTCTGGAACAGATGCTCGACCGAATGCATCCGCAGGCGGTCCTCGTCTACACAAATACCTATGACCATCGGCGCGTAGTGGAAGTCTGCGCTAAACGTGGCGTACACGTCATGATGGAAAAGCCTCTCGCGGTCAGCCTCGACGATGCGCTCGCAATCAAGAAAGCTGCCGACCTCGGCAAGATTCAGGTTCTCGTCAATTACGAGACCACGTGGTACGCCAGCAACCACGCCGCCTACGACCTGGTGCACGAGCATGCGTTGGGCGACGTGCGCAAGGTCGTCGTTCACGATGGGCACAGCGGCCCAAAGGAAATCAATGTTACGCCGGAGTTCCTGGCGTGGCTCACCGATCCAAAACTAGATGGAGGAGGCGCACTCTTTGATTTCGGATGCTACGGCGCCGATCTGATGACTTGGCTGATGGATGGGAAACGCCCGGAGACGGTCACGGCCGTCACGCAACAGATCAAACCTGAGATTTACCCGCATGTCGACGATGAAGCGACAATCGTTCTCGCTTATCCGAAGGCCCAAGCCATCGTGCAAGCGTCGTGGAATTGGCCCTTCGACCGCAAGGATATGGAAGTGTACGGGAAGACTGGATACGTAATCACCGTCAAGCGGGATGACACTCGTGTGCGGCGCGCGGGTGGGCAGGAAGAACAGATCGCGGCCAAGCCACTGCCCGAGCCCTACGACAACTCGCTATCTTATTTGAGAGCTGTCGTGATGGACGGAATGAAATCAGACGGACCGTCATCTCTGGATACAAATGTCACCGTGACGGAGATTCTCGACGCCGCTCGGCGCTCGGCTGCTTCAGGGAAGACGGTACGTTTGCCAGCTTCGAGGTAAGCGTCGCACGATGGTGAAGTGGGTAGTGAAAGTGGCATTGCGTCAATCGCCCCAGCTGGCAAATTTTTCCTGAGCCATCTCCCGTGTGCGCCGGAAAGCCTGAGGCAGTCCTCGCAGCAAATCCGTCGCTACTAGAGAATGCTCGCCTAACTTCTCGCGCGCTACGTCGCCGGCCAGTCCGTGCAAATGCACCGCCGCGAGCACCGCCTGAAAAGCATCTTTCGGATGTTGTGCGATCATCCCGGCAACCGTCCCGGTCAGGATGTCTCCCGTGCCGCCGGTCGCCATGCCCGGATTACCTGTCGTATTCACCCACGCTTCACCGTCGGGCTGAACCACCAGCGTGCGATGGCCTTTGAGCACGACAATCAGCTCATGCTCGCGCGAGAACTTGCGCGCCACTTCCAATCGATCCTTCTGCACATCGGCAATGGTCAATCCTGTCAAGCGCGCCATCTCTCCCGGATGTGGAGTGATCACCAGGATGCGACCCTTGCCGTTCAATTCATCCGGGCCGCCTTCGAACGCATTGAGGCCGTCGGCGTCGAGCACGATTGGAATCTGAAGCTTTGCAATCAAATTCCGCACCAGCGCCGAGGTCTGGGGCTCTCGTGAAATCCCCGGCCCGATCGCCACGACGGTCTTACCTTTAGCCAATTCCGTGATTCGATCCAGCGCGCCGGCCGAAATCGTGCCCGCATCTGTCTCGGCTAACGGCTCAGTCATCAACTCCGGATGAAATCCGGCCACCGTTCCCAACACAGATTTGGCGGTCGCGACGCTTGAGAGGCCCGCACCCGCCCGCAAGGCCGCCATTCCAGCCATTGCCGCCGCTCCCGCTTTGCCAAGCGATCCGCCGACCACCAGCGCGTGTCCGTAACTGCCTTTGTTCGAATCCGCTGGGCGCGGGGCCACCAGCGAAGAAATATCCGATACAGTGATCACATTCAACTTCAGCAAGGAGACGATGGCCTCCGGCGGAGATCCGATGTCAGCTACGACTGTCGATCCTGTGGTCAAGGCGCTGAATACGTGGGCTGGGCGAGGTGCGGTAAAAGTGACAATGGCATCGGCCCGCGCAATCATCCCGGACTGCGTTCCCATCGCATCGGCATCCGCGCCGGAAGGAATGTCGATGGCGATCACGGGGACTTTGCTCTGGTTCATGATTGCAATTGCTTCCGCGTAGAGGCCGCTCACCGGGGGCTTGAAACCTGTTCCGAGAATTGCATCGAGAAACAGATTGCCCTGCAACATTGATCGCACGCGTTCACTTTTCAACTCCTCGGTGGAATGAACCGTGATGACCGGGAACGGCAACTTACCAAGCATCGCAGCGGCATCGCCGCGTAGATCGGCGGGGTCGGCCAGCAGTATCACCTCGAGCTTTTTCTCCTGCTCATACAGCCGGCGCGCCGCCACGAACCCGTCGCCGCCATTATTTCCTTTGCCGCAGACAACCACGATGCGATCGGCTGCTGCGTAGTGCGCGAGCACGTAGTCGGCAACTGCCGCGCCCGCATTCTCCATCAGCGTGAGAGAAAGCACGCCGAAGCGCTCGCTGGTAGCGCGGTCGATGGCTCGCATTTCTTCGGCGGAAACGATTTTCATAAAGGCGGCGTTAGCCGTCGATCGTTAGCAATTAGCCGTTAGCAATTAGCAAAACACCGTCACGCGCAACCCGCACTTTGCGAACGACTATCGACTAACGACCGATCTTAAAACAAAAGGCCCTCCGCGCGTGCGGAGAGCCCTTTTCGAAATTACTCGCCACTCATCACTGACCGCTGCCTTTTGTGAGCGCCTGCACTCGGCTATGCTTCACGCTGTAGGTGAAGTAGACGATCAGGCCAATTGCCAGCCAACCGATTAGGCGGATCCAGTTCCACAGTCCCAAGTTAAGCATCATGTACCCGTTCGCGAGCACGCCCAGGATTGGAACGACAGGCACCCACGGAGTTCGGAACGGACGCGGTTGTGAGGGATTCGTGTAACGCAGCACCATCACAGAAATCGACACAATCACAAAGGCCAGCAGCGTTCCGATGTTCACCATCTTTCCAATTTGGTCGATTGGGGTCACGCTGCCTACAATCGCGGCCAGCAGACCTACCAGAATTGTGTTCTTCCAGGGTGTGCGGAACTTGGGATGGACTGCCGCAAAGAACTTCTTGGGCAACAGTCCGTCATTCGCCATCGAATAAAGCACGCGCGTTTGCCCCAGCAACATCACCAGCATCACGCTTGTCAACCCAGCCAGCGCTCCCAGAGTGATGATGTTCGCCGCCACGGTTAGCCCTCGGTCGAGGAATGCGACCGCGACCGGCGCTTCGATATTAATCTGTTGCCAGTGAACCATCCCCGTCAGCACGCCAGCCACGGCAATATACAAGAAAGTACAGATCGCCAGCGAAGCGATCATGCCAATCGGCAAATCGCGCTGCGGATTCTTCGCCTCCTGCGCCGTTGTTGAAACGGCATCGAAACCAATGTAGGCGAAGAATATGTAGGCTGCGCCCTGCCATATCCCATTCAGCCCGTGCGGTGCGTAGGAGTGCCAGTCCATCCCCCAGTTAGCTCGGTCGATATAGTGAGCGCCCAGCCCGATCACGAAGAGTACGACCGACACTTTAATCACAACGATCGTTGCGTTAAAACGCGCGCTCTCCTTGATACCGACCACCAGAATCGCCGTAATTACCAGCGCGATGATGAAGGCCGGAAGATTGAAACCGATCTCCGATCCAAACAACTGTGGCGCTCCCAAGAGCTCATGCGCCCGCTGCAACAGTTCTGGAGATTGGGCGCTAATGATCGCAGTTACTTTGTCGAGGAACGCTTGCGTGGTTGTCCCCAGCGAGGGATCCGTAGCCTGCGCCATCTGCCGGGCGATCACATTTTCGGCCGTCTTCAGCGCCGTCCAGTGGTCATAGGCCAGCCATAGCGGCATCTTGATGTGAAAAATATTCAGCAGCTCGATGAAGTGGTTTGACCATCCCGACGAAACCGTGCTCGCGCCCATGGCGTATTCAAGCGTAAGATCCCAGCCGATAATCCATGCCAGCAACTCGCCCAGTGTCGCGTAAGCATATGTGTAAGCGCTACCGGCCAGCGGAATCATGGCTGCGAACTCGGCGTAGCAAAGTCCGGCAAAAGCGCAGCCCAAGCCGGAGAGAACGAACGACAATGTGAGCCCCGGGCCGGCATACTGCGCCCCCAACCCCACCATTACAAAGATGCCCGCCCCGATGATTGCGCCCACGCCTAGCGCGGTAAGCTGGAAGACGCCCAACGTCCGTTTAAGGCTGTGTCCGCCAGTTTCCCCGGCTTCTTCCATGAGCAGGTTCATGGGCTTTGTTGCGAACAGATTCGCCATGCGTCTCGTTTTCTCCTTGGTGGCTACGCGGATTCGCGCCTTGCGCCCGCGCTCCTCGACCACGCGTAATACACCGGAATCCCTATGAGAACCACAATCAGGCCCGGCCAAGTGTACTGCGGTTTGTAGCGCAATAGTACGACATCAATGAATAAAGCCATCACAATATAAATTGCCGGTAACACCGGATAGCCTATCGCGCGATACGGCCGATCGGCATTGGGATGCGTCCGCCGCAGCACAAACAGCCCCACGATCGTCAGCATGTAGAAGACGAGCACGGCGAAAATAATGTAATCCAGCAGCTGTCCGTAGCTGCCCGAGATGCAGAGCACGCAGGTCCACACCATCTGCACCATCAGCGAAACCGCCGGCGTCTTGTACGTGGGATGCAGCCGGGCAACGCTGCGGAAGAAAAGACCGTCTTTCGCCATGGCATAGTAAACCCGGGCGCCCGAAAGAATCAGCCCGTTGTTGCAGCCAAAGCTCGAAATCAAGATGGCCGCCGCCATCAGCAGGCCGCCAGCTGCTCCGAACATCTGCGTCATCACGGCCGTGCCGATGCGCTCCTCGGAGGCATACTTGATTCCGCGCCCCAGAATCGTGGCCGCGTTCGCAGTTCCGTCAAGCGGCAGCGCCATCAGATAAATAAAGTTGCACGCGATGTAGAGGGCAATCACAATCCCCGTTCCCATCGCCAGGGACAACGGCAGGTTGCGGCTGGGATTTTTGATTTCCCCGGCGGTAAAGGTAACGTTATTCCACGCGTCGGAGGAAAATAGAGAACCTACCTGTGCAACCGCCAGAATGGTTAACGCACCCACCATCACCACCGGGCCGCCTACACCCACCTGCACAGCGTGCTCAGCGCCCAGTCCCGCATTCCGCCAGAAATTCGCGCCGAAGTTCGCCGCCAGGGCTTGAGCATTTCGCCCCAGCGCCAGGCCAAACAATACCAACCCAAGAAGCGCCGAGACCTTGGCCACCGTGAAAACGTTTTGAATTCTCGCTCCGGTTTTCACGCCGAAGATATTGACCACGGAAAGAAAAATTACCAGCAGGATGGCGACCAGGTTCTGGGTGTTGATGCCGACATCCATGTTGCCGAGGACCATTGGCCCCACATGAATGGGCGGAACCTTCCAGAGGTGCAGAATCCAGTTGGAGGAAGAAACCGCGGGAAAGAAAACTCCGAGGAACTTGCCGAAAGCCACGCCCACAGCCGCGATCGTGCCGGTCTGAATTACGAGAAAAAGCGTCCAGCCATAGAGAAAACCCCAGAGCGGACCGAGCGCTTCGCGCAGGTAAACATATTGCCCGCCGGCCCGCGGCATCATCGCGGCCAGTTCGCCATAGCTGAGCGCGGCGACGATGGTCATGAATCCAGCAACGGCCCACGCGCCGATGAGCAGCGCGGGCGAATCCACTTCACGGGCAATCTCCGCCGAAACAATAAAAATGCCCGAGCCGATCATCGACCCCATGACCAGCATGGTGGCGCTGGTCAGGCCCAACTCCTTGACCAGTTCCTTATCTTGATGGCTGTGAATTTCCCAGTCGCCCGCAGCCGTAGTCGGTGTGCTCAGGTCTCCTCCGAAACTCTAAGGCGTCGTTGGTCGTTAGTCGTTGGTCGTTAGCCTGCGAACCAGCAAGGCTGCACTGCATAGCGAACGACTAACGACCAACGACTAACGACGAATTAATGCCCCATGACTTTACCTCAATACGCGGAAAAATTCCTCTGCTGATTTGCGGGGCTCCCGTAACAGATCGGATATCACGGCGACGGAATCAGCCCCGGCTTCGATTACGGAAGCGGCATTGGCACGAGTAATCCCGCCTATGGCCACCAGCGGCTTTCGGGTCAACTGCCGTGCCTGGCGGACGCCTTCCAGGCCAACAACAGGATCGGGCTTGTCTTTGCTTGACGTGGAAAATACCGGTCCGATTGCAAGGTAATCCGCCGACGTGAGATCGGCCTCGCGCAATTGCTCGGGATTATGGGTTGAAACTCCCAACCACCGCTCTGGCCCGATGATCCTCCGCACCGACTCGGAAGACAAGTCGTCCTGCCCGACGTGTACGCCGTCGAACTCCGCGACCAGAGCCAGATCAGCACGGTCGTTCATGATGAGTCGGATGGGACTGTCGGGATGAGGTTGCCCCGCCCTTATCGGCGCGGGCTTTGCGCCGATAGGGTGGGGATTTTGATCTCCGATGTTCGCTAGACGCAACTTCAACTCTCTCGCCTGTTCCAACATCGCTCGCGTATTGCCGAATTTGTTGCGGTATTGAATCAGGGTCGCGCCAGCAGCAGCGAGTTCCTCAGCCGCCGAAATCAAGGCGAGAGCGTTCGGAAAACAACCGGCGTCGAGGATGGGATATAAGCGCGGGAGAACGATCATGCGTGGTTCAAATTTACGCTTACCGCGACAGTTCGCAAATCCAATTGACTTCCCAGGTCTTGCCGCCGTCGGGTGAGTACGACTGCTCCATGCGCGCCGAGTTCGGAGAGATGTCGAGCCACACGTAACGCACGAGAATTGTGCGGCCTTTGAAGTTTTCCTGATGATAAAACTCGCCGCGCTTGCCGGTGAAGCCGCCCACGACGGGAGGAGCGTCGAGCGTCCCGTTGTCGAGATCGATGAGGTAGATGCTCCATTGCCGCGTCGCGGGGTTATAGAGGCGCAGCGTCTGCGCCTTGATGTGCAGCTTCTTATCGGGGCTGGTCACCTCGAACTGTTCGAAGTTCGCATTGCTGTCGAGGAGTTTGTGATGGTTCGAAATGCCGTCGTATACGTCCCATGTGTTGGAGTTGTTGAGCCGGTCGGGAAGCCGGCGCACGTGCGCCTTCCAGTCGCCGATGAGGAAGTCGAAGTCGTGCGAGCCGTCGCGCTGAGGAAGCAACGCTGGGTTGTCAGTGGTTTGAGCGTGAAGTGGGGCGACAAAAAGAGTAGTGAGAACTACGAGAAAGAGAAAGCGAAATCTAGCAGCCTTCATTAAGATTGAATCCTTTCCGGGTGTGAGACGCGCGGCGAAAGATTTCGTTGGCACAGAACAACTAGTCGAGGAATGACTTCACAGAGCACTCAACGCCGTTCAGCTTCAATACAGATGCAAAAGCCTTCGCGTAGGCCACCGCACGATCAACAGATTGACTGGGATGATAAGCAAAAATCGATGCACCGCCTTTGTGATGCCGATCGCCTACCTTAGACCGCACCACCCAGCGTGCAAAACCCTTGCGGGCATCTGGAATTCTGATTGAGGCAGACCCGCACATGCCGTCCATTTCTACTGGGTGTCCACCAACTTTCATTGGCGTGGGGACACACTCTTCTGCGGCAGACTTTCCCGCCTCGTCTGCCAGACGATATAGTTCTTTCCACCGTTCTTTTTCCGGCAGCAGAGCGGTAACGATGCTCGGCGGATCTGGTGGTACGCGAATGCCTGCCTCCGGTTCCTCCTCTGGTCGAGCCGTTACAAGCTGTGGGATCTGACCCGGATGCATTTTCCAATTCGTAAAGACTTGGGCGACTCGGCCGTTCAGGCCGGTAATTGGCAAGATACAGTTGAAACTTGCGCGGAACCCATCTTCTGAAGTTTTTATTTTCAGTTCAGAAAAATTCGTCGTCCGAAGCCCTTCATAAAATTGGGCGGCTAAGTAGCGCCAATCGTCAGGACCTATCGCGAGGACTTCGCGAAAAAACTTTGCCTTACCGGCACCATCCTTATGATCGGGACTGAGCAAATAGCGAACGAACTTAGCTTCCGGAAGATCGGCCTCGACTATCGCATCAGGGTTCGACGACGAAAAAGCAAATGTACCCTTGCCTAAGTCTGCTAGCTGAGATAGGGCGTAGATTACACGGTCCTCAATAGTGTAGGTTATCTTTCCTTCGTATCGCTCCTTAGAAACCCTCCCACGATCTGACAATGCAGTGAGTATTGGGAGGGGTGGTTTTTGTTCATGGAATTTGTCGGGATCTAGACGCCTCTCGCCCCCGGGTGTAAAGTTCAAAGCTCCCTCGAACACAGTATCGTTCACGCCAGACCAATCACGCTCCAAACAAACAGCACCGTCAGCAATGAAGGCATTGTCAACCAGATGTTCAATAAACAACTTCGATTGCAAAGGGTTTGCAAGATCAAGTTCTAAGCTACCCAAGTATCCTCTGGTTTCTCTCAGTGCCCGATCAACGGAGTCGCGAAGGCTGACAGGAAAGCTAGGTAAAACGATGCAGTGAACGCGGCTTTGAGCAAGAATGAGCGGAAATGACTCCAAATCGAGACTATTCCACTGTTTTGCAAATGCGTCCGCAAGGTCCCAAATGACCGTGCGGTATAGCTCCATGTCGTAACCTAAGGTCCAACCCACGTCCTTGTTAGACTTAGTCACACTTTTCACACGGCCGCATAGCATCTCGACCAGCGCATCACCACGCAGAACACGGGAACACACCGTAGCAGATGGATCGGCGTCCGAGAGCGCCTTGAGGAACGCGGGGTCAAAAACACCCCCGTAGTATGAAGGAACGCCCTCCGCATGGGCATCGAAGAAAAACACGTGGGGTAATATGCTGCTCACCTCACTTCTCGAATCCACACCCCAACCCTGTGACATCCAACCTTGCGGCAATCCCTAATCTACTCCATCATTGTTAAGCGCAATGATTGAACGCAGCACAGATTGGCATAACTGGTGGCTAATAAGTCCTTTGCTTCCAGGATTTTGAAGTTAGGTCCTTTAGATCACGGATTTTGCAGGCGCGCGCCAGGATCAACGAGCTGTAACTTCAATGTTTTGCGGATTTTGCAAAATTTGATACGGGGGGGGAGGGGGGTACACGAATCGTCTCATGGAAAAAGGAAGGGGCTAGGTGGGGCGACTGGCCGATCTTTGCCGTCCCGTGCGCACACCCGGAACGATTCAAGGTTTCTTATCGGCGGCGATCATCAGACGCCCGCGTTCCAGAATCTCTTTCGGAAAGGGACATGACTTGCGCGTCTTGCGGTTGAGATGAACCGCCGTAAGCGTTGTGGTCGCCGCGACGGCCTGCGTCTCTTCGTTCCGCATCTCGTGATAAAACCGGATGACCTTCTCTCGTACTTCCAGCACTCTGGACCGGATCGTGATCAGATCCCCCGCGAACAGCTCCTGCTTATATGTTGTGTCCTGTTGCACACCAGCCATCCCCCGCAGATTCTCGCGCATGTACGAAGGAGTAATTCCGATCTCATGGAACAAATGCCACGTCGCTTCGTCGAATCTGGCGGTATACCACATCACGTTCATGTGCCCCATGTGGTCGCAATGCGATGGGCGCACGACTCCGCGAGCCGTGAGGAGCATCTTATGAGGCACCTCAACTTCCTCTGAAGCCTTTGGTTTCTTCTTCAATCTTTGGCACCGTTCTTCCTTAAGAATCTCTCAATAAACCCAGTATCAAACTTCCCTGCCCGAAAATCCGGATCGGCCAGAATCTTTCGGTGTAGCGGGATTGTCGTGAAGATGCCTTCGACGATAAACATTTCCAGAGCGCGCGTCATCCGCGAAATGGCCTCGCTACGATCTTTGCCGCGCACGATCAATTTGGCGATCAACGAATCGTAATAAGGAGGAATCACGCCCTCGGCGTAGGCTGCCGTATCCACGCGAACGCCGGTGCCTCCGGGCGGATTGAACGCCGTGATCTTCCCCGCCGAAGGCGTGAACTTCTCGGGATGTTCCGCATTGATGCGGCACTCGATGGCGTGCCCGCGATGCACAATCGGCCCCAGCAGCACCTCCCGCATGTTCGCTCCTGCGGCGATCATGATCTGGCTCTTCACCAGGTCAACATCGGTCACCATCTCGGTGACCGGATGCTCCACCTGAATACGCGTATTCATTTCGATGAAGTGCAGCTTGCGGTCCTGATCCATCAAAAATTCGATGGTTCCGGCATTGGTGTAGCCGATGTCAGACAGCGACTTGCACAAGACCGCGCCAATCTGGTCGCGCAACTCGGGAGTGACTTGGGTCGAAGGCGACTCCTCCAGCAACTTCTGATGCCGCCGCTGGATCGAACATTCCCGCTCACCGAGGCTCACAACGTTGCCGTGCTCATCGGCCAGCACCTGGAACTCGATGTGCCGGGGATGCTCGACGTATTTCTCCATGTAGAGGTCGCCGTTGCCGAAAGCTCCAGCAGCCTCAGACTGCGCGGCTTTGAATAACCCCGGCAGCTCTTCTTCGCTACGCACAATTCGCATGCCGCGTCCGCCGCCGCCGGCCGAGGCTTTCACAATCACCGGAAAGCCCACCTGCCGCGCCCATTCCGCCGCTTCGCTTTCGGAGGCAATAATTCCATCCGACCCCGGCAGAATCGGCACGCCCGCCTGTTTCATGGCTGAGCGCGCTTTTTCTTTCTCGCCCATCAGGCGAGTGACTTCCGGCCGCGGCCCAATGAACTTGATTCCGCTGGTCTCGCACACCTCGGCGAAGTTGGCGTTCTCCGCCAGGAGTCCGTACCCCGGATGGATCGCGTCCACATTGGCGATCTCCGCGGCGCTGATCACTGCCGGAATGTTCAGGTAACTCTGCGCGAGTTGTGGGGGGCCGATACAAATGGCTTCATCGGCAAAGCGGACCGGCAGCGAATGGCGGTCGGCCTCGCTGTAAATCGCAACCGTGCGGATGCCCAGCTCCTTGCACGCGCAGATGACGCGCAGGGCAATTTCTCCGCGATTCGCAACCAGTATCTTCTTGAACATTTCAGATCAAATGTGGGGAGAGACGAGCATTTTGTAATTTGGTAATTGAGTAATTTGGTAATTTAGCGCGCGAAGGTTTTTCAAATTACAAAATTACCCGATTATCAAATTACTCAATTTTCGGTCGGCTTCACTTCTTCGGCCTTATAGAAAACAGCTCCTGTCCATACTCGATGGGCTGACCGTTGCTGCCCATCTTTTTCACGATTTCGCCGGCCACGTCCGACTCGATCTCGTTTAAGAGTTTCATCGCCTCAACGATGCACAGGACCTGACCAACCTCCACCGTATCGCCGACCTTGACGAACGGCGGCGCGCCGGGCGACGGCGATTCGTAGAGCGTTCCTACGATGGGAGACTTCACCACGTGCAGGTCTTCTGCCGGGGCGGGTTCCAAAGGCGCAGGAACTGCAGGAGAAGAAGATACGGCCGGTGAAGCGGCGCTGGAGGTTCGTCTCGGCTCCGGAACGGACCCCGCCATGGGCCGGTGCATCTCCGCGGGCGTATACACGACGGTATGCTCTCCGGCGCGCTTGATCTTCACCTTGACGTCGCCGCGTTCCAACTCAAACTCGGCAATGTCCTTTTCGATTAAGAACTCGATGAGTTCCTTCAGCTCTTTTTGATTCATTCGTATCGGTGGGACTACAAGCTTCTGGTCTTAGGTGTTAGGTATCGGGTGCTAGGCCTCAGGTGTTGGGTGTTAGGCTGGGGCGCCATTGTCGTTCCAACGCCTCTATCCAAGCCGAGAAGGCCTAAGACCCAAGACCTGACACCTAAGACCTTCCCTAAACTGCTAGAAAATCCTTGCTCGTTGGAGTCAACACCTCGCAGCCGCCTTCATGGACGGCCACCATATCCTCGATTCTCACACCCCATTTGCCGGGCAAATATACTCCCGGCTCAATGGTGATGACCATGCCCGGCTGCAACAACTCTTTTTGCCCGGCCGCGACCCTTGGCGTCTCGTGGATCTCCAAACCCACGCCATGCCCAGTCGAATGGGTAAAATATCGCCCCAACCCGGCTTTGCGCAATACCTTACGCGCCGCCGCATCGACGTCGCCCACGCTCACCCCAGGCCGAACCGCGGCAATCGCTGCCTCTTGCGCTTCTCTTACCGCCTCGTACGCCCGGCGGGCCGACTTTGCTCTTGCGCCAGAAGCTGAGCCAACCCACACAGTGCGGGTCTGGTCGGAACAATAACCAGCGAGTATAACACCGAAATCGCAGACCACGAATGCGCCCGGCGGGATCGCTTGCCCCGAAGCCCGGCCATGCGGCAGCGCAGACCTTGCTCCCGAGGCAACAATGGTGGGAAACGACATTTCCGCTGCGCCCGCCCGCCGCGCCGCGTACTCCATCTCCGCCGCCACTTCAGTTTCCTTTGCGCCCGGACGCAGAACCTCGAGCGCCCGGTCGAAAAGAGTGGCTCCCAGTTGCACGGCCTCGCGGATCTTCTCCAACTCATCAGCATCCTTCACCATCCGCGCACGCTCCACCAGCGACGGAGCACCTCGTAGCCGAACACCGGAGGGCAGAACGTCCGCCAGACGCTTCCGCTCAGCGACGGTTAGGTGTTCGGGTTCAATTCCAATCGTCCAGGACCGCGAACTCTTCCGGCGAGATCCGATCCAATCGCCGAGCGCGTCGAGCAGCACATT
>Ga0210405_10002098_pt1 | contig 21148 bp, 22 predicted proteins | sample IncBWH11MmetaG_FD_155492 | JGI IMG/M metagenome (GOLD analysis project Ga0210405, IMG submission 155492) | Forest soil microbial communities from Barre Woods Harvard Forest LTER site, Petersham, Massachusetts, United States - Inc-BW-H-11-M | ecosystem: Environmental > Terrestrial > Soil >... | reverse complement strand
GGAACGAGACCTCTCCGCGGAGTTGTTTCGCGAACTGCAGCACAGAACAGCCAACAATCTGCAGAGCGTATCGGCGCTGTTACGCCAGAACCGCAAGGCGATAGAGGATAATCCGGGCAAGGCCGTCCGCATCATTGACGGAGCCATGAATCGTTTTGAGATCATGAGCCGCATCAATCGGCGACTTTACGGCCCGCAGATGCTGGACGTGGCTATGGCGCCTTATCTCGAAGAACTCTGCCGCGATATACTGGCCGCTCTCGGCAGCGATCGGATATTGACCAAGGTTCGGTCGAATTCGGTCGTGCTGGACCGGGAGCGGGCAATGCTTGTCTCGCTGCTGCTGGCCGAATTGTTGATGAACGCGAGCAAGCATGCCTTCGATCCGGGCGGATCGGGATCTATCACCATCGCTCTGGAGCGCGAAGATTCCACTTACCAGATTAAATTTGCCGACGACGGCCGCGGACTTCCGGATGATTTTGATCCCTCGGCCGGCGCCGGTTTGGGAATGCGGATCGTGCAGGGGCTGGTAAGCCAGCTCAGCGGCTCTCTGCACACCGGCTCGGGTCCATCCGGCACAACCATCGAGGTCAGGTTTCCTGCGACCAGCTGAACGGTCTCAGCCCCCGCGTTTGCCAGCGGATATGGCACGGACGCGATACCCGAATGCTTTCCAGATCTTCTCGATGAGAACTTTTCCTCTCACCACGGCCAGCCTGCGGGTGCGCCGCTGCGTTGCCGCGACAAAAAATCGCTTGAATCAGCTCTGGCCTGGTTCGGTTCCGGGCGGTAACATCCCGATCGACAGGGGGTCAAAAAAAGGGGGCAAGGCAGGGAGGATACGAAGATGGTCGCCAGCGGAACGGTATTTCAGCCCGAGTTGATCGAGCTGATGAGGGCAGTCCTGGACGATGCCGCGGCAATGCTCCCCGAGGCGAAGCGCACCTCGACGATGAAAGCGGAAATCGCTTCGCATATCCTTGAATGTGCCGCGAAGGGCGAGCGAGACCCGGCCGCGCTGAGGACGGCGGCGCTCCTGGCGGTCGTGGAGTGCTCGCATTATTCGCACGACATTTCTCCGGAGCGCCGCGTGGTGTGAGTACCACGTGGTCTGAGCACCGCGGCAAGGTTCGCGACGCTGTTTGAACGCGCTGTGGCGGAAGGTCTGCGTTGCCGCGTTGGCATGGTCGATGCCTGAGCTTGATTGATGCGAAGAGGATCGCACCGAAGTCCAGCCATGCGACCCCGTTCCCAGGTCCCGTTCTTAGGTCCCGTTCTTAGATCCCGTTCTTAGGTGGAGTCTTCCGCAATGATGCAGATCATGTAGAGCCGGTTTCTGAATTCGTCCGTAACCTCAAGCTGCAGATCTTTCCCGGGCTTGAGTTTGCCATCGATATCCCGGAGTAACTCCCCGGCTATAATTGTCGCTTCATGCCAGGCGGCATGCTTGTCCCGGAGTTCTTCGCCTTCAGTGTCGACGTTTGAGCGCTCATGGCGGACATTGAAAAAATATCTAGGCATGATGGGAAAATGCGTTCCAAAACAGAATGTTCCAGGAGCCGCCAGGGCGGCATCAAGCTGCGGCAATGACCCACCGAGGCGATACACTCGATACGGTTGCCCTGCTGCCGCTTGGTCCAGGGCGGGCGGAAGATTGACAGCCGTCAACGCGACCTCCTGGGGTGCACGATAGGCTTCGCCGCGACGGCGAACCCGAACCTAACCAACTTCAACGGACTTCAACGAACGGGCGTCGAGAGCCATCCGCACCGCGGTGCTTTCGCGTCGGTAAAGGGAAGACGCCATGGCCGCGGTCGATCCAAGAACTCTGATGTGGGCCAGGGCCTGTGAGATGATCGAGCGCGCCGAGCAATTGCATCGCCAGTTCATCCAGCCCGCGGTCGCACCGATTCACGATCTGAGCTGGCAGCCGCCCGTCGATGTCATCGCGACCGACACTGAAATTCTAATGACTATCGCACTTCCCGGGGTCGACAGCGACGCTATTAAGGTGACGGTTGATGATGACGGAGTGTCGGTGGTCGGCTTCCGTCCGAGTGCGATACCGCGTGGCGATTTGGTTTACCGCCTCGAGATCCCTTACGGAAAATTCGAGCGTCGGATCGCCTTTCCGGCCGGACATCTCCGGCTCGGTCAGTCCGAACTTGCCAACGGATGCCTGATGTTGAGGTTCTACAGATAGCCTTCCAGGGAAGGGCGGATCGATGTCTGACGCAAATGCGAGCGAAGGCTCCGGCCCCGGAACGGAACAACGTCATCCGGTCATTCCTCAGGATGCCACAATTATCCTGCCGGTTCGAAACATGCTGCTGTTTCCCGGCATGATACTGCCGCTGACGATCGATCGACCATCCTCGGTTGCGGCGGCCCAGGAAGCAGCCCGAAGCGGACGCAAGGTTGGCCTGCTGCTGCAGGACGACCCCAGCATCGAACAGCCAGGTCCGGAGCATCTGCGGCGCGTCGGCACCATGGCGGAAATCCTGCGCTATGTGACTTCCGAGGACACTCACTACCTGATCTGTCGCGGCTTGCGGCGGTTCCGCGTCCAGGAATTCCTTCCCGGCTTTCCGTATCTGGTTGCGCGCATTGAGGAGATCGGCATCTCCGAGGTGATCACGCCCGATGTCGAGGCGCGCATGCGTCTGCTCAAGGCGCGCGCCCGGGACGCAATACAGCTCCTGCCGAACATGCCGCCGGAGTTGCCGGCGGCCCTCGAAAACCTGGAATCGCCGTCGGCGCTCGCCGATTTTGTTGCCGGCATTATCGATATACCGGTCCGCGACAAGCAGGATCTGCTCGAGACATTTGACGTGACCCAACTGCTCGACAAACTGCTGGGGTTGCTGGCGAAACGCATCCAGGTCCTGCAGCTTTCGAAGCAGATCGGCGAACAGACCCAGCAGACCCTGTCTTCGCAACAGCGCGAGCACATTCTTCGTGAACAGCTTCGCCAGATCCAGAAGGAACTGGGCGACGACGACGTCAAATCCGGGGAGATGAAAGAGCTCGCCGAAAAAATCGAGAAGGCGGGCATGCCCAACGAGGCCGAGGAACGCGCCCGGCGGGAATTGAAGCGACTTGAACGCATGCCGGAAGCCGCCGCCGAATACGCGATGACCCGGGCCTATCTCGATTGGCTGATCGAACTGCCGTGGTCAAAGCTTGATAGCGAACGCATCGACATCGCGGAGGCCCGGCGCATCCTCGATGAAGATCATTATGGGCTTGAGAAAGTGAAACGGCGCATTCTCGAATATCTCGCGGTGCGCAAGCTGAATCCCGATGGCAAGAGTCCGATACTTTGCTTCGTTGGCCCTCCCGGTGTTGGCAAGACTTCGCTTGGGCAAAGCATCGCACGAGCCACCGATCGCAAGTTCGTCCGGCTCAGTCTCGGTGGCGTCCATGATGAAAGCGAAATACGCGGGCACCGGCGCACCTATATTGGCGCGCTGCCCGGGAACATCATTCAGTCGATTCACAAGGCCGGCACACGCAATCCGGTGATGATGCTGGACGAACTCGACAAGCTCGGCGCAGGGTTCCATGGCGATCCGTCGGCAGCGCTGCTCGAGGTTCTCGACCCTGAACAAAACGCCTCGTTTCGCGACAACTATCTGGCCGTTCCCTTCGATCTATCGAAAGTCCTGTTCATCGGCACCGCCAACGTCGTGGACAACATTCCACATGCGGTGCGCGACCGTATGGAAATCATCGAGATGCCGGGCTACATCGAGGATGAGAAGCTCGCAATCGCAAGACGCTACCTCGTCAAGCGCCAATTGAAATTGGCCGGACTGACGGAAGAACAATGCAAGTTGAGCGACGACGTCTTGCTCGCCGTCATCCGTGACTATACGCGCGAAGCCGGTGTGCGAAACCTGGAGCGCCAGATCGGGGCCATTTTCCGGCACGCCGCGATGCGCATCGTCGAGGGCTGCGCCACGCCCGTCGTCATCGGGGTGGCGGACCTTCAGGCCATTCTGGGATCTCGGCGGTTTGAGCAGGAAGTTGCCATGCGCACCAGCGTGCCCGGCGTTGCCACCGGCCTCGCCTGGACTCCCGCAGGGGGCGATATCCTGTTCGTCGAGGCGACCAACGTTCCCGGCCGGGGCAGACTGATACTCACGGGCCAGTTGGGCGAGGTGATGAAGGAAAGCGCGCAGGCCGCACTCACCCTCGTCAAATCGCGCGCCGCCGAATTCGGCATCGATGCGATCGAACTGCAGAAATCCGACGTTCACATTCATGTTCCCGCAGGCGCCATTCCCAAGGATGGACCGAGCGCCGGCGTTGCGATGTTTATGGCCCTCACCTCGCTGCTGACCGGACGCACGGTGCGCAGCGATACCGCGATGACCGGCGAGATCTCGCTGCGCGGCCTGGTGCTTCCGATCGGCGGCGTCAAGGAGAAGGTCCTGGCGGCGATCCAGGCCGGAATCACCACCGTCATGCTGCCGGCGCGCAACCGCAAGGACATAGACGACGTGCCGGAGAAGGCGCGCAGCGAAATCCGCTTCGTCTGGCTCGAGCGGGTTGACGACGCGATCGATGCCGCCCTCAACGCTCCGCAAACGCATGAGCCGGACATGCCGCGAACGTCACACCCGGCGGCGGAGAGGCAGGCCGCACGCTCCCCATAGCCGGTACGACCGCCGGCATCCTCCCCACGGCCGGTGGTGGATGATCCTGGGCGGGTTGTTGTCCGTTGCTTATGGCGCGCTGCTCATCGCCACGCCTTTGATTGGCGCTATCGTGCTGACATGGTGGATAGGCGCATATGCACTCGCCTTCGGCGTCGCGCTCATCATATTCTCCTTCAAACTTCGTTCGCGGCAGCACCAGCGGGTCAATCGCTCTGCGGTCGGCACAACCGCCTGACCAAGGACGGCGTCCGCCGATGTCGCCCAGAACAGTGCAGCACGAAGGCCGCAAGGACCGGACTGCCGGCCGGCCCTTGCGGCAGGTTGAAAGTGACGCGGACGCGATCGCTGACGAAATCGCCGAGAGCCTGATCGAGACTTTTCCCGCAAGCGATCCTCCCTGATCGATTCCGCTCGCCGTGTCGGCGTTCCAAAACGACACCGGCTGTCCCGGCCACCTCGAAAGCCCCGGTATCCTGATCGATGCATCTCGAATCCCGCGAGCGACAACGACTGTCGGATAGCCGACATAATCCCGTTTGACACTGCATACGCCTAACCCCCGGGGGGAAGAACAGTTTGGAGTTGCTACCTCCGGGAACAGGTGTCAAATTTGCCAGAGTTGCCGCGAGTGTAACTCAGGACGCGGACCATGCGGTGCGTCAATTCGCTTGCGAATTCTGAAAGCGCGCCGCGCAGCCCCTGCGATCCTGCCGCCTGCCCGACACTGCACCGCGAACAGCCGACGGCGGACAGCGGGCCTCGCTTTGCTGTCGCCAGAACCGCAACTTCGATCGCGCGCGTGCCAATCATGCACGTCGACGATTCAATTTTTCCCACAAGTCCTGCCGACGTCGTCGGTCGAGTGCGAGCGCTGCTCGCAACCTTGCTACTTGCGCCGCGCCCCTGCCACAGAATTCTCTTTTGCATAGCCCCTCCTGCCGGCGGAGGGTCCAATGGCGGCTGAGCGGATTGTCTATGTCCTTGATGACGACGATGCCGTCCTTCGTTCGCTCGAACGTCTGCTGAGTTCAGCCAACTTCGAACCAATCCCCTTCGATCGACCGGACGTGTTTTTGGCAGCTGCAAAGACCTTCAAGGCGGGCTGTGTCCTGCTGGATGTCCGTCTGCCGGGCATGAGCGGATTGGAGGTGCAATCGCAACTAAAAAAGATACGAGACGACCTTGCGATCATCATCATGACCGGCCAGGGAGATGTCCAATCCGCCGTCCGCGCGATGAAGGCGGGCGCTATCGATTTTCTGGAAAAGCCGTACAGCGATCATGCGCTGCTGGGAGCAATCGAGGCGGCTTTCGCGAAGGAACATCGCTTCAATCGCGACCGCGATATCGATGACGCCAGCCGGCGGGTCGCAATGCTCAGTCCACGAGAGCGGGAAGTTCTTGACGGACTTCTCGACGGCCAGCCGAACAAGGTGATCGCTTATCATCTTGGGATCAGCGTGCGAACGGTCGAGGTTCATCGTGCGCGCATGATGGAGCGGCTGGGACTGCGTCAGATGGCCGAGGCCATACGACTGGGCGTCTTGGCGAGACTAAACACCTCGTCCATGGCGAGGCGCAGGGGTTAGGCAGCGATCGAAGCCTGCTCCAACCGATGTGAACCGGCAATTGAGGTTTTTGCGGAGCGATCTTCCAGCGCGCCTCGGTTCAGGATCTTGACCGTACGCTTTCCCGCCAGCGTGATGGCCCCCCGCTGCTGCAGATCCGTGATGGAACGGCATACGGTCTCGACCGACACGGCCAGGTAGTCGGCGATGTCATAGCGCGAAATCGGCAGCTCCACCTGGCCCCTTTTTTCCGCGACGCGCCCGTCAAGCGAAATCAGAAATGCACCGACCTTCTCCAGCGCGGTTACCCGGCCAAGGATCAAAAGCTGAGCCTCCGATCTGGTCAACGACTGGAAGGCGACGTCGCGGAGTTCCCGTGCGAATTGCGGGTCGCGCTCCGCCAGTATTTCAACGCGCTGGCCCGGATAGCTTGCCAACACGGTATTTTCGGCAATCGCCTCGACGGTCGCCTCATGGTGGCAGTCCGAGATAAAGAAAAAATCCCCCGGCAGCATCAGGTCGACGATTTGCCGTCGTCCATCGGAACGGACTGCGCAGCGCCGGACGGCGCCGACAATAACGTAATACCAGTGGCCCGAAGGCCCGGGATCGCCGGGAATTTCCTGACCCCGGTTGCATGGCATTATCTTGGCAAACGCATCAAGGCGCTTCAGGGCATGGGGCCGCACCGAGAGTATTCGCCGATAGTAGTCTGCTGGATGGTTTCTCGGTTTCATGTTGTTTCCCTTCTACTGAAGATTTCTTCGGCATCGAATGCCACGATCTCAGCCTGGAGCATCGTTCGATCCGGATGATCGAAATACTCCGCGAATCTGCGTACCGTAAAACTACGTAATGGTCGGAACAATCCCCGGCGCGATGGACCAAAATATCGGCGCCACAAATTGATTGCAGTCAACTCCAGCAGCGCGCGCCGGTCCTAACTTGGCAAGCCCAGACCGGAACACCGTTCGCAAGCGAGGAGAACATGTCCTCTATCTTGACTGCTGGAACCGTTGCACCGAACTTCACTTTGCGCGTCACTCCCGATCAGAACCTTACGCTCTCGACGCTTAAGCGAAGGCCGGTCGTCCTGGTGTTCTATCCCGCCGACTGGAGCCCGGTCTGCAGCGACCAGGTGACGCTCTACAACGAGATCCTCCCCGAGTTCCACCAACACGGGGCGGAAGTGCTGGGCATCTCCGTCGACGGCGTCTGGTGCCATGCGGCCTTTGCGCGAGACCGCCACCTGCACTTTCCACTGCTCGCCGATTTCGAGCCGAAGGGCGAGGTCGCAAGGAAATACGGCGCCTATCGTGCGAGCGAGGGTGTCTGCGAACGTGCGCTGTTTGTCCTCGACCGGCACGGCACGGTCGCATGGAGCTATTGCTCTCCGATAGCGGTTAATCCCGGCGCAGACGGAATCCTGAATGCCCTCGAAAATCTCTCAGCTCCGGAAAACTACCATGGCTACCTTGAAAACGCCGATCACGCGAAATGATCACATCCTCGGACCGGCGCAGGCCCCGGTCACGCTCGTCGAATACGGCGATTACGGATGCCCGCATTGCGCGACGGCGCATGCTGTCGTCAATCAGGTCGAATTGACCTTTAGTGGACGCCTGCGGTTCGTTTTCCGTCACTTCCCTCTGACCGAAATACACCCGCACGCCGAGATTGCCGCGGAGAGTGCCGAGTTCGCTGGCGCGACCGGCCCGTTTTGGGAAATGCACGACGCCCTCTACGAAAACCAGCCGGCGCTCAGCCTTGCGACGATCTTCATGATCGCTGCGGAGCTCGGGCTTCCTGAAATGTCTTTGCGGAATGCGCTTGAGACCGGCCAGTACCGAGACAGGGTGCGGAGCGATTTCATGGGTGGCGTACGCAGCGGCGTCAATGGCACGCCGACCTTCTACATCAACGGCGTACGCCACGACGGCGCCCACGATTATGACTCCCTGGCAGAAGGTATCCAATCGCGCCTTGCCGCTGCTGCGAACTCGTAGCCGGTCGAAAAGCCGGCCGACCCGATCAGCCGGAGCAGGCAAAAAGTGAACTGCGAATTGACAATGATCAGCGTCGGTTTGGCGTCCGGCGACTATCCCTGCAACCGGGACCATGTCGAACGGAGTCCTGAAGATCAGCATTTCCGAAGCCGGCCAAATCGGAGCCGAAGAAAATCGAGGTCAAGGAAGCCGCTTGAGATTTCCCTGACGGTTGCGGGACGCGTGTGCCGTTTCCTCCAGCGCGCTCGTGCGTCCCGCACACCAACCAGGACGGTGTGAGAAGGCGGTGTGATCTGAGGCGGCTTCCTGGTTCCGCTTCGCCTTGGTGACGATCAACGAGGTCGCCGCAACACTCGAAGCAACTCGCGCATATCTGGAAAAAAGGAGCCTGGTCATGGCGAAGGCAATTGGAATCGATCTTGGAACCACCAACTCTTGTGTTGCCGTGATGGAAGGAAGCAAGGCCAGGGTCATTGAAAACGCCGAAGGCGCCCGCACCACGCCCTCGATGGTCGCCTTCACCGATGATGGTGAAGTCCTGGTCGGCCAGCCGGCCAAGCGCCAGAGCATCACGAATCCGGAAAACACGATATACGCCATCAAACGGCTGATCGGCCGTCGCTACGACGACCCTATCGTCGCAAAGGACAAGGGGATGGTGTCCTACCACATCGCGCCGGGTCCCAACGGCGACGCCTGGGTTGAGGTCAAGGGAAAGAAATATAGCCCAAGCCAGATCAGCGCCTTCATTCTCACAAAGATGAAGGAAACCGCGGAAGCCTTTCTCGGCAACAAGGTAACGCAGGCCGTGATCACCGTACCGGCCTATTTCAACGACGCCCAGCGTCAGGCGACCAAGGACGCCGGCCGGATCGCCGGTCTCGAAGTGCTGCGCATCATCAACGAGCCCACCGCGGCGGCGCTCGCCTATGGGCTCGAAAAAAAGGGAAGCGGCAAGATCGCCGTCTATGACCTCGGCGGAGGCACGTTCGACATTTCGATTCTCGAGGTCGGCGACGGCGTGTTCGAAGTCAAGGCGACCAACGGCGATACCTTCCTCGGCGGCGAGGATTTCGACAAGCGGATCATGGACTATCTGGCCGACGAATTCAAAAAGGAGACTGGCATCGACCTGCGCAAGGATCGCCTTGCGCTGCAACGGCTCAAGGACGCCGCTGAGAAGGCCAAGATTGAGCTCTCGAGCGCCACGCAGACCGACGTCAATCTGCCGTTCATTACGGCGGACCAGAACGGGCCGAAGCATCTCAACATCAAGCTTTCCCGGGCGAAGCTGGAAGCTTTGGTCGACGATCTGATCGAGCGCACCGTCGAGCCCTGCAAGGCTGCATTGAGGGATGCCGGCCTGCAGCCGTCAGATATCAACGAGGCCGTGCTGGTCGGCGGGCAAACCCGCATGCCCAAGGTCCAGGAAGTTGTGCAGAAGCTGTTCGGGCGCGAGCCGCATAAGGGCGTCAATCCGGACGAAGTGGTCGCGATCGGCGCCGCCATCCAGGCCGGCGTGCTGCAGGGCGATGTCAAGGACGTGCTGCTGCTGGACGTGACGCCGCTGTCGCTCGGACTCGAAACACTCGGTGGCGTCATGACGAAGCTGATCGATCGCAACACCACCATACCGACCAAGAAGAGCCAGACGTTCTCAACGGCCGAGGACAATCAGACAGCGGTCACCATCCGCGTATTCCAGGGCGAGCGCGAGATGGCAGCCGATAACAAGCTGCTCGGCCAGTTCGACCTGGTCGGAATACCGCCCGCGCCGCGGGGCGTCCCGCAGATCGACGTCACCTTCGACATCGACGCCAACGGCATCGTCAATGTGTCGGCCAAGGACAAGGCGAGCGGCAAGGAACAGAGCATCAAGATTCAGGCTTCCGGCGGTCTGACCGAGGCCGACATCCAGAAAATGGTGAAGGAGGCCGAAGCCCATGCCGAAGAGGACAAGCGCCGCAAGGAGCTCGTCGAGGCGCGCAATCAGGCCGACGCGGCGATCTATACCACCGAGAAGGCCCTCAAGGACGCTGAGACAAAGGTCCCTGCCGACGTGAAGCAGCAGGTCGAGCAAGCCGTCGCGGATGCAAAGCAAAATCTGACATCGGAGAACCCGCAATCGATCCGTCAGGCGACGGAGCGGCTCATGCAGGCGGCGTCCAAAATAGGCGAAGCCCTGAATCGCGCGGCCTCGCAAGGAGCCGGGCAAGCGGGATCTTCCGGCGACGGCAGTGGCTCTTCCGACGACAACGTCGTCGATGCCGAATTCGAGGAAGTCGATCCTCGCGACCAGAAAGCGTCTTGAAAAGGCTTCACGCAGGCGTGCCGCGGCGAGACATCGGCTGGGAGTATAAGCTTGGGAGCATAACATGGCGACGAACACCGTGGACGACGACGTCAACCTGTCAGCTACGGGCGAAAGCAAAGAGAGCGATCCGACACAGGACAACAATCCCTCGTCGGAAACCGATCTCTCGTCCGAACTTGACTCTTTGCGCGAACGCCTGGTGCGGGCGCTGGCCGAGACCGAGAATACCCGGCGTCAGGGTGAACGGCGCGAGCAAGACGCCCAGCAATACGCGATCGCTAAATTTGCCCGTGAGTTGTTGCCGGTTGTCGACAATTTGCGTCGTGCCATCGACGCGGGTGCGACCGATGCAGAGGCGACAAGGGGAGCCGCCGGCTTGATCGAGGGCGTTGCGGCCACCGACCGCATCCTGACACAGATTCTGGATCGCTTCGGCGTCCAGGAAATAAATGCCCTCAACCAGCCGTTCGATCCCGAAAAACACGAAGCGGTGATGGAGAGCGATGAGACAGAACAGCCGCCCGGCCGCGTGGTTCAGGTCTTGGAAAACGGCTACATGCTGCATGACCGTCTGCTGCGGCCGGCGCGTGTTGTGGTAGCCAAGCCCCAGCAGTCGTCGTCGAGCGCTGCACAACAATGACGCCACATTGGCTCGGCTTCGCCGGCGGCGTGCAAACAGGAGGGGGCATTGGCTGCGGACCCTTACACAACGCTGGGCGTGAAAAAGGACGCTACGCAGGACGATATTCAAAAAGCCTATCGCCGCCTGGCGAAAAAGCTGCACCCGGACCTGAATCCCGGCAACAAGGTTGCGGAAGATAAATTCAAGGAAGTTACGGCCGCCTACGATCTCTTGGGCGATCCAGACAAGCGCGCGCGCTTCGACCGCGGCGAAATCGATGCTTCGGGCACGGAGCGGCCGCGTCGGCAATACTATCGGGATTTCGCCGATCAGGATAGCTGGTCAACCTACACGAACACCTCTGGCTTTTCCGATTCCGGTGACTACGCCGGGGCTGAGGATATTCTCTCGGAGATTTTCGGCCGCACGGGTCGCGCGGGCCGCCGCAGGCGGGGCCAGGACGTCCGCTATCATCTCGATCTTTCTTTTCTTGATGCCATTAACGGCGGCAAGCAATCAATTGTCCTGCCAGATGGCACTACGCTGGACGTCACCATTCCACCGGGGACGCGGGACGGCCAAATTCTGCGCTTGAAGGGCAAAGGCCGCCCGGCGCCAGGCGAAGGTCCGCCAGGCGATGCGCTGATCGAGATAAGCGTTCTGCCGCACCCATTTTTCACCCGCAAAGGCGACGACATCTATCTGGATTTACCGATTTCCCTGAAGGAGGCGGTGCTGGGCGCAAAGGTCACGGTTCCCACTCCCGGCGGAGCGGTCGCGGCGACGATACCAAAATGGTCAGGCACCAGCCGCATTCTTCGGCTGAAAGGACGCGGCGTACCGCGTCCCGATGGCAGCAAAGGCGATGAATATGTCACGCTCAAGCTGGTGCTTCCGCAAAAGCCCGATCCGAAGCTCGAGGCTTTCGTCGAGCAATGGCAACCGGAGGCGGACAGTCCGCGTCAATCGATGGGAGTGTAACGATGGAGACCCAGGAATTCGTCGCCCGGTCGCATCTTGATACTCCAACGTTGAATGCCTGGATCGAAGCAGAATGGCTGGTGCCTCTCAGAAGGGGAAACACCTTTCTCTTTTCGGACGCTGATCTCGCGCGGGCCCGGCTGATCCAGGATCTCAAGGCGGATTTCGGTGTCAACGACGAGGGCATTGCGATCGTTTTGCATCTGCTTGATCAATTGCACGGGCTGCGTTGCCTGGTGAGGGATATTCAGGCGATGGAAATGTCCGATCGAGCCAAAGACGTCGGCTGAGGGGAGCCGGGCGAATTGCGATGATGCCTAAGGCCGAGGTCTCAGTGGAATTCGTAGCGAAGGATAGCGGCCAGCGGAGCCCGATCCGGCAATTCTTCCTTCCGCGCTCCCAGCACCCTGGCGCCGGTACTCAACGCGCGCCGGGCGATTTCGTCGACGACGCTATAGGTCTCGGCATCGTCAGAGGCTGAATAGGTCACGCTGCCATCGATGTCGCTGACGAGGCCGGGAACGACCGCATCGAGGTCGACCAGAAGCTGATCAATGACGCCCGCCGTTGCTGCATGCGCGGCGTAGGAAACATCGGTCGTCGCACGTCTTGGCTTCAGCTGATCGTAGAGTGCGATCACCGCCTTCAGTTCGCGGGAATACAGACGATCGAGAATCGGGATCGCGGCGTCTTCCAGTTCGGCATCCGTTATCAGGCCCGGATTTCCTTCGATCATTTCGTCGGCCAGCCTGGGATGCGTATTGACCGAACGGAACATAGACGCGATCGGCTCCTCCGCCGCAAGAACCAGCGGTGCATTCTGCCCGGCCAGCACGCTGTGGATCGCCTGCTCGACTTTCCTCACGTACTGATGCAACAGCACCTTCTCGCCTTCAAGGTTCTGCAGCCTGCGGCGCGGAGCCCGAACGTGAAAGGATGGACGTCGTGTCGCTTCCTCCGCGTTCCTGGGCAGGTTTGGAACCTGCAGCCGCTCCGGCGGAAAGTCGACGAACGCGTGGATCAGCCGAACGCTTTCTTCCGCTAATGCCAGCACGAAGACATCGTGCGGGGACGTCATGGCCCGTATCAGTGGCGTCAGATGAAATCGGTCCGCCACTTCGGCCAGCGGTTTTGGCGAGTCAGGCAGACGGAACATTCGCATCATGTCGGGGGTAGCGAGCACCGCCAACCCGTTCGCCTGATAGTGCCAGAACTCATCGATCGGGTCCGGCTTCGCGCGCTGGAGCTTTCTGATCTTGTCTTCATCCTGAACGTTGCGCTCAGGGCCTGCGAGATGCTCGAACCGCGCTTCGAAAATGGCGATCTGGCCCTTGTCGACGCCGGCTTCCTTCAACTGCGACAGCGCCTCCTTGGCGAGGTCCTTGAACGCGACGCGATTGGCCCGGATGTGCTCGACCAAAGGAGAGGTTGGCAAGTACAGGGAAACGCAGGTTTCACCCTTGATCTGCGCGAGCGCCTTGAACTCCGCCAGGGTCGGAATATCGATGTGGAGCATCGACCCCTCATTTTGCTATTGTCGGCCCGAGAACTCTCATTCGATCCGGGTTACGATACTGGCGTCGGCGCCGGACATCAGCATTGACGGCCATCAATCACGGCGGCCAATCGAGCGCCCAGGCGAATACGCAGGTGGCGGCAAGTCCGATCAAGGCGTGCCCCCATTCCAGCAGCCCCCAGTCCCGCATCAGTTTGCGCGCCGGCGAGATGGCTCTTTCCGGTGGAATGGCGCAGAGCCAGAGTTTTACCGGTACCATGACAAAATAGGCATATGGCCAGCTCGCCAGGATGATGGTGCCGCCAATGAGCCAGCGGACGTCGCCGCCGTCCTGCTCGGGCATCGAGAACTAAGAATGTAGCCGCTCGATATAACGCAAAGCCGCGCTCACGCGAGAGGATCTCGCCGCGCTCGACCGCGGGTTTCCCGCGCCCACCGAGGCGATAGCATTGGCGATGCTGTAAAGGCCTGTTTCGTGCGTGCGCATCTTGCGCGAACGAGGCGGCAACGCAATCATCGGCCCGCGGCGATCTTACGGCTTCCGGCTGACGCCGCCATTTGAACGGCTGCCAGCCAGTCTTGCCACGTCGTCGGATCGACTGGCGACCCATCTGCCCATTTCAAGCTACCAAGCAAAAACGCAACCTCGTCGATCGGCTTGCCATGGCGGCGCCAAACGATCTCGAGGAAGACGCGCATCGCGTCATAGCCTTCAATCACCGTAATCGTGTCGGTCGCTTTGATCATGGCTGTCGAGTGCCCCCGAGTTGCGCCCAAGCGTCATGCGGATTTCCGCTGCGCGCCGCCGCTGCCATAGCCTTCAGAACGAGAGGCCTGCAAGATGGAGGTTACGCTTCGTGCGCCGTCGTCACATTGACGATTGTCACCCATGGCGACTGCCAAAACTGGCATTTTTCAAGGATTGGCGGAATTTGACGTCCGTCAAGGCCCCGACAAATTGGTACGATACAGTGAGCGCGACGCGCATCGGAGCCGCGCATGGCGGACGCCCTGTTGGTCAAGACGCTAGTCGTGATCCTCGCCTCCGTCTGCGCCATCAGCCTGGTCGCGCATATAAGGCTTCCGACGGCTTGCGCGGGCGGGAGCCAACACGGTGTTTCCAGAGAACGTCGCAGCAGGCCTGGCGCTGGCTGATCAAGTGCTTCTCGTCTGCGGCTTCTCCAAGATAATGCTGCAAACGTCGTCACTACGATTCGCGCCGAACTCCATCCGGAACTGCGCGGGCGCGTGGGACGCTGAGCTGGTATCCTGTCCCTTGTCTTTGCACATCGACAAGGCACAGATCGGCTTGAACCATCGCCCGCCGCGTTTTAATCGTCTCGTCGCATTGACGGTGGTCAATTGAGGCGGATCGCTTTGCTCCTAATATCTCGCAAGGCGGACGGTTTTGGGGTTCCCAATTTCCCGGAAGGAAAAAATATGGACGAAATCGCCACCGCTACGCGAACACGCGCCGTTCAGGCGCCAGATACGGACCTACTGTTCCAGCCGTACCGGCTTGGCCCCTTCAATCTGAAGCATCGCATCCTCATGGCGCCACTGACCCGATCGCGGGCACGCCAGCCGGGCAATGTTCCAAGCTCCCTCGCCGCCTGCTACTACGCGCAGCGCGCATCCGCAGCGTTGATCGTGAGCGAGGCAACGCAGGTGTCCATGCAAGGCCAGGGTTACGCCTGGACCCCCGGCATCCACAGCCGTGAGCAGGTGGACGCGTGGCAGCGGGTCACCAAGGCCGTCCATCAGGACAACGGATTAATCTTCAATCAGCTTTGGCACGTCGGGCGCATTTCGCATCCTGCGCTGCAGCCCGACAACATGCTGCCCGTCGCGCCCTCGGCCATCATCCCGGAGGGCAAGGCCTTCATCGAGAATGAGCGCGGCGAAGGTGAACTTGTTCCGTTCGTACGGCCGCGCGCCCTGAACATCGAAGAGATGCCCTACATCGTGGCACAATATCAGCGAGCGGCCAGAAACGCAGAGGCCGCCGATTTCGACGGCGTCGAGATCCACGCCGCCAACGGCTATCTGCTCGATCAGTTCATCGAGACCGGCACCAACCGGCGCGCCGATGCATATGGCGGCCCGGTGGAGAACCGGGCGCGACTGTTGTTCGAGATCGCCGAGGCCCTGATGCCGATCTGGGGGCCGGATCGCATCGGTGTGCGCCTGTCGCCGATGGCCAAGCTGAACGACATCCACGACGATAACCCGGAAGCGACCTTCAGCTATATCGCCGAGCGGCTCAGCGACTACGGCTTCGCCTATTTGCATATCGTCAACCCGGCGATGGAGCAGATGCAGAATGGAAAGGAGCCTGATCCGCGGGCGCTAAGCATGGCCGAGATGATCCGGAAGAAATTCAAGGGAACCCTGATCGTGGCGGGCGGCTTCCAGGCCGACACCGCGGAGCAGTGGCTTCGCGAACGCAGGGCGGACCTGATCGCTTTCGGCCGCAAATTCATCGCCAACCCCGATCTGCCCGAGCGGCTACGCGTTGGCGCTCCGCTGAACGTCGACGATCCGACGACGTATTACGGCGGCGGCGAGAAGGGATACACGGACTATCCCTCGTTGGCGCAGGACCGCGGCGAGCAGCCGAAGGCCTGCGTCGACCAGCGCTGGCGGTGAGCCGCGACAGCTTGGTCCCGGCCCGACGTCATCAGGTTCGGCTTTCCGGTTTCTTTAAACGGCGGCGCCCAACTCCAGCGCTTGCCGCTCCTCGCCTGACATTTCCGGTTCGAAGGTCCGAACTACGCCCTCACTTCCCACAATGCTCGGGAGGGACAGAGTGACGCCAAACCTGTCATTGTAACTTCCGATCGGTATGACCGCTTGGGGTTGTCACGGCAAACTCATCCGCACGCATAGTCCCGCATGCCGTACGGAACGCGCCGCTAGGCTCCCGGTTGCAGCCGGTGAAATCGTTTGCCGCCAATCAGGCGTGCAAGCCTGCTCAGGAACGTGGCCGTGGGTCGCAGGATCAACAGGTCAGCAGCCAACGCCGCAAGCATGGCGAACGCGCTCAACCAGCCGAACAGGCGCAGCGACGGCAAATCAGAGAGGACCGTTACTACCAATCCGCAGGCAAGCACCACGGACGTCAGGATCAAGGGGCGGACCAACAAGCACGGTTGCCCGCTCCACAGCCAGCGCGGGGTCCTCGTCCGGCGGTTCCTCCTGCCGCAGCCGGTTCAGGAAATGAATGGTAGCGCTCAGGCCCAATCCGAAGGACACCGTCAGCGCCACGACGCTGGCTAATTGCAGGCCCTCTCCGATCGCCCACAACAATGTTCCAAAAAAACGACCGGAAATATTCCCGGCATGATGCACGCCAGCATGACGACGAATGAGCGAAAGGCCAGGCCGATGAACACGGCGACAAACAGGAACTCCAGCGTCAGGCCCCGGTTCAATTTCTCGATCATGAGGGCACTGTTGCGAGCGGCGATCGCCGACAGGCCGGTCACGGCTATCTTGTAGCCTGGATGACGTGCGCGGACCTGATCCAGCGCGCCTTGTCGAGGCTCTGAATGATCGGCAGAAGCTGGCTGGCATCGCGTCCGGGACGCGGCCGGAAACCACGACCGAGCGGCGCTCCGAGCGCGCGGGCAACCTCGTAGGCGACAGGCACGCCGCCGCGCGGCAGCGCCAGCACGTCTGGGCGATGGGCATAGGCTGCGAGCTTCTCAGCGAGCAGCCGGCCCGCTTCGCGACGATCGCGAAAGAGTCCTGGCTTGGCGCGTCCAGCATTCATGTCTCGTGCCCGCTTGTGGAGCCAGCCGATGCGACTTATTCAGCGCATTCGCGAACCGTTGGCCGAAACCGTTGCACCGCAGCCGCGATGACCGACGCGATGCGGATCGCGCTCAATTTGCGCGAACGTTCGGACGCTAGCCGCAGCTGACAGACTTTGCCGCTCAAGGGCGTTCGCGACCTTGACGACCGTCAACACGGGATCACACGTCTGTGGCGCCAGCCAAGACAGAGGACGTCCCGATCCACCTGTCCGCGCCGGGCACCGTGCAGGCCTGGCACGTTGCCGCAAGGCAACCTGCGACATACGCGAGGCCGTACGGCCTGGGCCGGTCACCACGATAGCTTCTGACCTTGTTCACCACGCCGATTTATTTATCTCTATCTCGACCGCCTGCAAGATCGGCTGACCTCGCCGCGCAAATGAACGCGCTCACGCTGCTTCAGTTTTCGATTTACCCGGCGATGCCGCAGCGCCATTTGCCAGAACGGCGTGCAGTTCCGCCGCAGCCACCGCGCCCTCGCCGATCGCGGCGCCCACCCGCTTGACCGATCCGGACCGCACATCGCCGGAGGCGAAAACGCGGCGCACGCTGGTTTCGAGCGGCAGCGGACGGCCGGATCCATTGTTCGACCGGCGGACCTTCGGCGGAATATCCGAGCCCGTCAAAACAAAATTCTTTGAATCCAGGGCGACCCCGCTCCCCTTAAGCCAGGCCGTTGCAGGATCCGCGCCGATGAAGAGAAAGACGTGGCGAATCGGCTTCTCCCTTTCCTCGCCGGTCAAATTATTGCGCCAGCGCACGCGCTCCAGTTGCTTTTCCCGGCTGCCGAACAGGGCAACAAGTTCTGTGTTGGTCAATACCTCGATATTGTCGATCGCGCGGATGCGCTCGATGAGATAATGCGACATGCTCTCCTCGAGACTTGGCCCGCGCACCAGCATCCAGATTTTCGCAGCGAAATTGCGCAGGAAGACGGCGGCCTGGCCCGCCGAGTTACCACCCCCGACCAGAACGATCTCCTCGTTTCGACACAGGCGCGCTTCGATCGGCGAAGCCCAGTACCAGACGCCGCGCCCCTCGAAATCACCAAGGTTCGGAATGTTAAGGCGCCGGTAGCGCGCGCCGGTGGCGATGACCACTGTCGAGGCCTTGACGCGCCGGCCATCGTTGACGTGAACCGCAATCGGGGTTTCGGTCAGATCGAGGCGTGTCACTTCGGAAGGTATCGCCATCCTGGCACCGAATTTCTGCGCCTGCACATAGGCACGCCCGGTGAGCGCCTGGCCGGAAATGCCAGTGGGGAAACCGAGATAGTTCTCGATGCGAGCGCTTGCTCCGGCTTGTCCGCCGAAGGCGCGCGCGTCGAACACGATGATCGAAAGACCCTCCGACGCGGCATAGACCGCGGTCGATAGGCCAGCCGGACCCGCGCCGACGACCGCGACATCATAGGTTCGATCCCATTCGTCGATCGGCACCATGCCGAGCGCGCGCGCCAATTCGGTCTCGTTCGGGTTTTTCAGGATCGCGCCTTTCGGACACACGGCCAGCGGCAGGTCCGCGGGATTCGGAGCATATTGCTCGACCAGTTTCGCGGCGTCCGGATCCCGCGTCGGGTCGAGCAATTGATGCGGGTATGCATTGCGGGCCAGGAAGCCTTGCAGGCGAACCACGTCCGGACTGTCTTCGGCGCCAATCAGGACCGGACCGCCGGCACCAGCCTGGACCAGAGCGACGCGACGCACGATCAGCGCCCGCATGATCCGCTCACCGAGTTCCGGCTCTTCGATCATCAGGGCACGCAGATTTTCGGGCGGAATCAGCAGCGCTTCCACATCGTCGATTGCCTGAACGTCGACGAACGCCGGCTGGCCCGACAATTGTCCTACTTCGGCGACGAACTGGCCGGGTCCCTCCTCCACGATCGGGGCGCTGTGCCCCAAGGGATCGCGTCGGGTGACGCGCGCCGAGCCCTTGATCAGCACGTACATGCCGGAAGCGATTTCTCCTGTCACGAACAGCGGCTCGCCGGCGGCGTAGTGCCGAACTTCGCCGAAACGGCGAAGCCGATCGATTTCCTGCGGTGTCAGCTTCGGAAACATTTGCTCGTTGCGGATATCGATATCGGCGTTTGACATGTCGATCCTCGCTGTTAGGGCGACGTAAGCCCATTAATGAGCCATCAGTAGCGGAACAGGCGACTCTTGCATCAGATTGTAGGTCACGCCGCCGAGCAGCCGCTCACGCAGGCGGAGATGACCATATCCGCCCATAACGATAAGGTCGGCCTTTCGCCGTTCAGCCTCTTCCATCAAGTGGGCTCCAACGTCGGCAGGCCGGCTCTTGACGCGATGAAGCACGGCGTCAATCCCGTGATGCTTGAGGTGATTGACTGCATCGGTCCCCATGATGACCTCCTCTTCGGCCGGGTGCTCGTCGGTGATCACCACGACGACGGTGACCTCATTTGCCCGGTGCAGAAACGGCATGGCTTCGGCCATGGCTCGGGCCGACTCCCGGCTGCGGTTCCAGGCGATGAGGATACGATCGAAGGCGATCTTCGGCCGCTCCGTCTCGGGAACCAGATAGATACTCCTGCCCGATCCGAACAGAACGCCTTCGACCAGCCGTTCGAAATCCATTGCCCCATTGGGACGCAGCGCGACGAAGGTATCGGCGGAGCGCGCCTCGCGGGCGGCAACACGGGCGACGTCGTCGGCCAGTATATCGAACCGCCGAATCTCGATTGGACGGTCAAGCTGTCTGAGCCGCTTGGCCAGCAACGCCTCGGTTTGATCGCCAGCCTCGCGCGCAAGGTTCAACAGCTCGGCCGTGGCGAGCGCACCACCAACGTCCGCGTCGACCGGTCCGGGCAACGGCAAGAGAACGAGAAACAATCCGATGACCATCTGGCTGTCGAGTTGCCGGGCAATTGCGTCGGCAGCTGCCAGACGAATTTCGTCGGAGATACTTCCATCCAGCCAAACCATGACATCCTTGATCATCGCTACCTCCTGGGCTTGACGACAAACGCCGCGACGAAACCGTTTGGACTGCGCCGCCGATCCGACCGGACCGACGTGATCGGCTTGAAGCGGAATGTCTCGAGCAGAGTTACATCAGCAGATCGAAAATGCGGAAGCACTTCTGCCAATGCTCGGTTGCCGGATTCTTCAGATTACCATCAATGATCTTGAAGGTGCGCGCGAGCGCCACGCTCAGCCCGCCGACGACCTCAGGCAGTTGACTTTCGGTATCTTGGTCATAGGCGAGGTCGAGCGGCGGCCGTGCGGTGAGCTGATCGAGAATCGGCTGCAGTTCAATCTGCTCGTCGATCTTTTTTAATTCGTGGATGCTTTCCTGCAGGCCCTTGGTGATCGGCAGGTCGCACGGCTCGATGATGAGCCGGCCATTTGCCTTCGCGGTGGCTTCGGCCCGAAGCACGAGGTCATAGACCTTCTGATTGATGAAGTCGCTGTAGCGCTTGAGGTCCTGCTTGTCGACATCGAGTCCGGCCGCGATCCGCAAGAAACGCTCGAACTTCGCCACGCTCATGACGTGAGTGGTCGGGCTTCTGTTCAATTGCACCGCGGCGGTCATGGCTTTTGAATTCCTTCTGCGATCTTGCCGTGCCCGGGCCGTGCTCCAATTGACGATTGTCAGATTCTTTCGATTTTCTCGGTGGCGCCGAAAAT
>Ga0210405_10002096_pt1 | contig 21157 bp, 15 predicted proteins | sample IncBWH11MmetaG_FD_155492 | JGI IMG/M metagenome (GOLD analysis project Ga0210405, IMG submission 155492) | Forest soil microbial communities from Barre Woods Harvard Forest LTER site, Petersham, Massachusetts, United States - Inc-BW-H-11-M | ecosystem: Environmental > Terrestrial > Soil >... | reverse complement strand
ATAATCCGGAATGTTGGTCCGCGGAAACTTGTCGAAAACCTTGCAACGGTAAGACTTCAACCCGGTATTCATGCCCAGCCAGAAAGGCGAGTTGGTCGAAAGCGCCAGGATGTGCGGCAGAAAATAACGCGCGTGATTCATCAACTGGATGGCTATCTCGCGATCCTCAATTCCGATATGCACATGCAGGCCAAAAATCAGGTTAGCCCGCGCCACGAGTTGCATGTCCTCAACAATGTGTTTATAACGCTCGTCGGGCGTGATTTCCTGCACACGCCAGTCGGCAAAAGGATGGGTCGCGGCCGAGGCCAACCTGAGACCATTGTCCCGGGCCAGCTTGATCATGTCCCGGCGCAGAGTTTTCACCTCGGCCTTGGCATCTTTAATACTGGTGCAAACCGAAGTCCCCACCTCAACAACCGCCTGGTGCATCTCGGCCTTCACCCGTTCCTGCAAGCGCATCCGTCCCTGCTCCATCATTTCGGTATGGATGTGCGAGCGCAGATCGCGGGTGACCGGATCGACAGTCTGATATTCCTCTTCGATCCCGATAGTGAAGGTAGGTCGCATCGTCAAAAACTCAACTTGATCACACAGTATAACAATCCGACCCCGGAATAAGCCGATGATTCTGCTTGAACTCAGAGAATGGAGGACGAGCGTCCTTCCACTCCAGACCGGGCGAGGACGCCCGGTCTCTATTAAGCCCGAATTCGCTTCCGAGCCGAAGGCTTCGCCGCAGGAACGGCGACCGGCCCTTCGCCCGCCAGAAAGGCCGCCCAGCGCAACTCTCGAGCCGGATTCTCCTCACTAAGCGCCTTCTTTACAGCCATTTCCGCTACAGCGTTCACGACCCACTCGAAGTTCTCCTGACCCACCGAAGTGGCTTCCGCATCCGGCGCGGGATTCATAAAATCAATCGCGTAGGGAACGCCACCTTCAACCGCAAACTCGACAGTATTCAGGTCATAACCCAGAGCACGGCAAAGCGTCAGCGAGTCCTTCTCCACACGTTCCAGCAACTTCGGATCGGCAGGAACGGGATTCCGCACGTACCGTTCATGGAATGGCAAACTCGGATCGTAGTACATAATCCGCACCTTTTCCTGCCCCACGACATAGCAGCGGAAATATTCCTTGAACTCGACCCCATGCTGCAAAGTCATGCACAGATCGCCGGTCTGGTTGTAATGGTAGAAGAACTCGTCCGGCGAGTGCACCTTGTAAACGTGCTTCCAACCGCCGCCTGAATATGGTTTCAGGAAGGCAGGGAAGCCGACATACTCAAAGATCTCGTCCCAGTTCAACGGAAAGATCAAGTTGCGCATGGACTGATCGGTAGTGCCTTCAGGATGTTTGTTGTGAGGCAAAAGCACGGTAGGCGGAATCGCCACGCCCAGCTTGGTAGCCAGGGCATAGTTGAAGAATTTATCGTCGGCCGTCCACCAGAACGGATTATTGATCACGATGGTCCCGTTCAGCGCGGCGTTCTTCAAATAAGCGCGGTAGAAAGGGATGTCCTGCGAAATCCGGTCAATGATCACCCGATAGCCGCTTGGATCCGCCATCTTCACCCCACCCAGCTTCACGAACTCAGCCGTCACGCCATCAACCTTCATGCTGTTCACCTTGTCCACGAAAGCGGGCGGAAAAGTATTTTCCATCCCAAACAAAATCCCAATTTTCTTCATGACAATCTCCTGTGCAGACGTTGCTTGCAACGTCTCTTTCCGTTCAACAGAGAGACGTAGCGAGCTACGTCTCTACAGGGCTCCTAAAAATACTTCGCTGCCATCCTCTCCCACAACGGCCAGTCATGCTGCGAATGGTCGCCGTACACGTCCAGCCAATTCGGCACTCCTTTTTCGTTCAGCATCGCCGACATCTTCACGTTCTGATCCAGACACATATCCCAATCCGCCGACCCCAGGACGATTTTCATCTGCCGCCAGTGGCTCAGAAACCAGTCGTCGCTCATCTTCGGCACATAATCCGTCGGACAATTGAAATAGCAATCGTCGTCGTAGTAGCCGTCCAAAAACTGGTGGATGTCATAGGCTCCGCTCATGGGCACACAATGGGTCACCACATCGGGATGCTTCAACGCAAAGTTGACTGCGTGATATCCACCGAAACTGCACCCCGTCACCGCCAGCCTTGGCGTCTGATTCTTCCAGCGGACAAAGGGAAGAAATTCATGGAGAATGTAGCGCTCATACTGCAAATGCCGCAGCACGCGCTGTCGCGGATGAATGCTCTTGTTGTACCAGCTCTCGGTGTCCACCGCATCGGGACAAAACACCTGCAGCTCGCCGCTCTCAATCTTCGGCGCGAGCACCCTAATCATGCCGCGATCTTCATATTCGAAGAACCTGCCCATGGATGTCGGAAACACAAGCAGCGGCGAGCCGCCGTGTCCGAACACCAGCGCTTCCATGTCGCGATGAAGTTCCTGGCTATAGCCTCTGTGATATTCACGATTCATTTGTCAGCGGACCGAACGACGAAGTATCTTACCTGATTCCGCCGGTCGTGTGGTGACGGGCGACGCGCAGCCCGTCCAGGCCGCAGAGCTCCGTCTTACAAAAAGAAAAAGCCCGCTTCCTGAGAAGCGGGCCATGCCTAACCGAACTAAATCCTAGCTGCCATTCTGACAAACGCCCAAAGATTCACCCTGGAAAGTAAAAAAGTCATTTACCGAGGTGCTTGGAGGCGCCCCGAAGTAGGGCAACGTAACCAGATCCTGCAAGTTGTAAGTAAACCCGTTCAGGACGTATGGAAAGCCGCCGAAGTTGGCGTTGCCTTCCAGCGGGTCCCCATTCTCCAGAATTCCGCAAGGCGTGTTGTTGCCGTTGGTATTGACCACCAGCGGATCATCCGCCCATTCGCCCACTTCATGCGACAGCGCGGAAACATCCTGGGCAAACTCGCCCGGATGATCCACATAAGTGGCATGCGCATAAGCCTGCGGATTGCTGATGCTGCCTTCCGAACTGTGATAGCCGCCAATGCAACACTGCCCACTTTGCGTGAGGTAAACGTCATAGGTCAAGAAGATGGGAAAGGTGTTCGGCTGAATCTGTGTGAACTTGGTGATGATGCTCTGCAGCTGCGCGTCAAACCAGTTGATATCCACCAGTCCGGCCTTGAACCCGAATACGGTTCCGGTCGTCCCGTAGCGCGAAGGCGGGCTGAGCGTCTGCTCCGCCAGCACCGTCGGTCCGCCCAGCAGCAGATGATAGTTGGAATCGCTTTGCACCGTGCCCCAGAAATTAGCGCGCTGGTAAGCATCAATGTACTGGGTGGTGCCCACGTTGACTCCGCCCTGGACGTAGGTCGTGCTCGAATTGAAAATCGGCGATCCGACTGTGTTGTTGGTCACCGTCTTCCCGTTCGAGAGCACGTGTGATGGGTCATAGGTAGTTTGCGATCCTCTCCTGGGCGTGATCACCACTTTGAGCGGAATGACATAGACCTGAACCGTGGTCGACGCATTCGTCGAAGGCGCAGTGCCGACCATGTTGTAGGTATAGTTCGTCCCCCCGTAGCTGAACGAACCATTCCAGGTTTGCAAAGACGCGGCTGGAGCCTTCAGGTCATACCGCAGCCGAGCCGGCAGAACAACATACCTCCCCTTTGGCTCTGCCTTAACATCCTGAGCTGAGGCAACGCTGGCTATGCCAATGCAAGCCAGCAAGGTAACCACAACCATAACCATAACCATCGAACTGAGGTGAGCAAAACGTGTCTTCATAGTTTTTCTACTCTCCTTAAGAATTGGCTAGTGGCGAATGAACATCTCGAAACATCCCAGCCGTTCCTCGCCATCCAGGAGGAACTGGATGAATCAGCAACGACCGGGCACGATTCTCGAACCGCGTGCTATGGATGTCAATGTTAATTCGCTTGGTTGCACGCCCGCGATTTCAAATCAGGACACTTAGAAGATTTTTGACTGGATTCCGGCGTCTGAATTTTAGACAAACAGCTCGCTTGATCGCAAAGCTCAGGGTTCCCGCGAACCGCGTAGGCCCGGACGCGCTCGTCCGGGCAGCCGAGCGAGGCTCGGCCTGCAATCACTGTCGAACCTTTCACGGTCCAGTTAAAATCAACTGATGCGCTCCATGGTCCTCGAACGTCCGCGACCTGTTGCAGACTCTCCGCTTCAGTTGCGAGATCTTCCTACGCCAACTCCTGGCCTCGGAGAAATCCGCGTACGCGTGCGCTTTTGCGGGCTCTGCCACACTGATCTGCACACGGTCGAAGGCGACCTTCAATTGCCCAGGCTCCCCGTCGTGCTCGGCCACCAGATTGTTGGATTTGTGGATGCCCTAGGTCTGGGTGCCCAGGTGTTCAAGAAAGGAGATCGCGTCGGCATTCCGTGGCTGCACTCCACGGACAATCAATGCGACTACTGTCGGCGAGGGCTGGAGAACCTCTGCGACCAGGCGCAGTTCACCGGATATCACGTCGACGGCGGCTACGCCGACTACACCGTGATCAACCAGAATTACGCTTATCGCATCCCGGAAGTTTTCTCCGACGAGAATGCCGCCCCGCTGCTCTGCGCCGGAATCATCGGATACCGTTCCTACCGCCTGAGCGGCGTGCGCCCAGGCCAGCGCCTCGGACTCTACGGCTTCGGAGCCTCAGCCCACCTGGTTCTACAATTAGCGCGTCATCAGGAATGCGAGGTCTATGTCTTTACCCGCACACCGATCCATCGCGAACTGGCCACACGACTAGGGGCCGCATGGCTGGGCAGCGCGGAGGATGCGCCGCCTCACCAACTCGATGCCGCAATCATTTTTGCTCCCGCTGGCGCTCTCGTTCCCCATGCCCTGCGCGTTCTGCGCAAAGCCGGCACGCTCGCACTAGCCGGCATCACTATGAGTTCCATTCCGTCCATGGATTACTCGCTGCTCTACCATGAGCGCGTGATTCGCAGCGTCGCCAACAGCACCCGTCAGGATGCCCGCGAATTCCTGCGGTTGGCTGCCGAGGTTCCTCTCGAAACCGAAGTTGAACTGTTCGACTTGGAAAAAGCCAACCAAGCCTTGCAAGCCTTGAAGAAAAGCGAAATCAAAGGCGCAGCCGTTCTGCGGATGTAGGCGCGAGCGTCCGCGCTCGCGCGGAACCTATTTGAAATTGAAGTTCAGCCGGACTGTTGTTAGTCCTTCCCCGCATCGAACGGCCGTAAGAAAACCGCGGGCTGAAACTCGAAATATGCCGGCAGCACGTGAACTTCCTTGCCATTTACCGATAACACATTGAACGTAGATCCCATGCCCTTGGCTGCTTTGTTCAGCACAGCCGAACCAAGCCCGGGCCACTTGCCAGTATCCAAACGGCTCATAAGAGCTGCGAAGGCGACGACGGTTTCAGCCGGAGTGAACTCACAATGCCCCGCACGATACACAAACAGCTGACGGAGGAACGCACCGTCATGCTCCTCGTCGACGACATCCTTGTAAGCGCTCTCGTCTTCCACCACGACCAGCCCGTCGCCCTTGGTGTGCAAAGTCAGCACCGGAATATGAATCTGGCCATTGAAGATGATGTTTTGCTCCAGGTAAGCGACCGAGGATTGCTTCGCCTTGATGCGCGCGGCATTGTTCAGAGCCTGAATATCATCATCCAGACTAAGGCCAGCCTTCTGGTAAAGTGCCTGAACCTCAGGATAGTCGACAGAATTCTTGAGCTGTTTCTCGTAGTCGACGCCATTGTTCCACGACGGATTCCCGGCTGCGCGATCCTCAAGTTCAGCTCGAAAATCGAAAGCAAAAGGAAAGTCAATATTCGCCAGCCAAAGATATTGGTTCGCTTCCTGGGTAACGTAATCTGTAGGGGATGGTTCGGGAGACAGCGGATCGTACCAACCTGGCGTGTCGTCAAGCGCCGCGGTCAAAGCGATTCGCGCCTTCCCCTTGGCGGTTTTTTGTGCGTCGGCGAGGAGCCGTTCCGCGATGTCGATATTTTTATTTGGGTTGGTGATGTTCACCACTTGCAATCCCGAATTCGCCCCGAGCAAAACATCGAACGCAAAAGCCGAGTCCAGAGCCTGATTCCAGGTGCCGACCCCTCCCGCTACAACTCCGCACATAGGAAGCGCCGCGTCAAAGCGCACGGGATATCTCTGCACTAAACCAGCGGTAACCATGCCGCCTAGGGAATGTCCCCACGCAATGGTTCGCGTGGGCGTGCCGACCCGAGTCTTGAACGTGTCCAGCACTTTAATCTGATCCGGCAACGCCTGTTGAATCGCCCACCCGGTTGTGGCGTAAGAAGATCCTGCCAGGGCATAACCGTTGGCGAGAAGATACGCGCCTGTGATCGGATCCCCAACATCCTCTGCCGGATTCGGAAATCCCGGCACGACATATCCGTGGCTGTACAAGACCAGGGTTCCGTTCCAGTTCGAAGGCACTTGTATCAGGTAGGTCGCGCCATCCGCGAATTTGCCTTTGTAAGTCTTAACGCCCGAGGCCTCGGCAACTCCGACGGATAGCGACAGCAACATCGCCGAACATGCCACCAAGAAAATTGTCTGCCTGATCGTCCTCCACATGGCGCACCTCCTGGCGGGAAAAGTCACGGGGTCATGGATGAATCGGAGCCAAACTTTATCCTCGATGAGAAACTTTGTCAACGGGACTTCGAAGTTGAAAAATGCAGTTTCTGGGTGCGTGGTTCAAGAAGAATATTTGTAAAGAGCGGCGAATCGGCTCCGCAAATCACTTTCCTTCCGACACAACCCCACTTCCGGTAACAGCGCCCGACTGGGGTTTGGGTGGACCTTGGTTAGGAAGCTTCGGCGTCAATTTTTTGATTACGAATTCCTGCAGGATATTGGCGGCGGCACCTTGGCCAATTCCAATTAGCGCATTTTCGAAGGTCAATCCAACTCCATCGCGATCTGTCGATGGATAATAAAGATTCGAGAGACCCCCGGAGGCAAGTGCTCCGAGGATGCCCGAGTAATTTGCCTGCCAGCGTCGATTGTCACCTTTGCAAATCACTGAATTGGCAAGCGCGTACAAAATCCGCGATCGCGTACTCCCGGTTCCCTTGTAGAAATAACGAGGGTCTTGCTTCAGCAGCGACGGCAGAATAGCGCCTCCGATGAATGTGCTTGAAACGGTGTCCGCATACGAGGCGCCGAAGCGCTTGGCATAACCTTGCGCGCCTTGCCCATACCCACTGAACTGATTTGTCGCCTGTTCCACTCCCGCAAAGCCCCCAGTCAGCACGAAAGTGACCGGATCGATTGTCGTCTTCCAGGCAAGCCCAAACTTCTGCTTCGCGGTGAGTGGAACGGGATCGGGGACATAGGTGACGTAGAAATTTGGAATGACGCCGAGCACACGCTGTTTTTCTTGATCCTTGATCTGCTCTTCCGCCACCTCCTCAGGCGAAAGGACGACCTCCACATCAGTAATGGCCGTTGCAACTGCCAACGCGATTGGGGGCGATCTATAGATCTCTCCCGAATGCAGCATTCCAGGAGAAGTCTGGGTTGCGAACCCTGCGCAGGTAATTGTCAGTTGGAAGGGCCCGGGAGCGATGTTGGCAAAGGAGAATTGCCCATCTTGGCCTGTTAGCACCACTTGGGCAGGGGAGTGATCTTCACGGGTAAGGCTTACATGGGCCGCAGCGACGACGGCTCCCGTTCGATCAACAACCATTCCGCTGATGCTCCCTGGCAATTGTTGATCGGGCGCCTGCTGGCCCATAGGGTGGCCCACCCCTTGATCTTGGGACCCGGGCAGAGGGTTTTGCTGAACGGCCTGGCCGAAGCCCATCGACGTGCAACCCAAGGTTGCGAGCGCAAAAACTATGAGTCCAGATTTAAAACGGAGAGCCATGAATATTTCTTTCCACTGTTCTACTTCCATCCAGATCCAAGTTCGTTCAAGCGAATCCGTCCCCGCGCTCCGCCCCAAAAAGTGTAGCGCTGGTTACAGAATACAAGAATTGTTGGCTGTGAAGCGGACACGTAACGAGGCCAGAAGGTTACCCTTGTGTGACGCGAGCACCCGTCGGGCAGGTTCGTACGGTAAACCACGCGCCCCAGCCAAGTTGAATCCGTCGAGCCTTCGATGCGCGACGCGGTTTCCTGGTCGCCATATGGCTCTCCGCAAACGTAAAGCCGCCCCGCCCAACCGCCAACTCCTTAGGTCGATCTCGCTGGGGCGATTACAATTCTTGAAATCTAAAAGTTAACCGCTAAACGTGCCCGCTAAAGTGCTGATCAGCGCGCACTTGGAGACATAACTAAAGCCCGACTCCACTCATGACACTGCTGCCGGAGGGGTAGTTGGTGAGGAGAAGATCAGCCCCAAGTTATCTCCATATTTCTAGCTCGAAATAATTTCTTGTGGCAAATGCGTGAAAAGACCTTGGATTAAGGCGAGGGATGGTTTATCGTGGCCGACACGAAAGTAAGGAACAGGATAGGTCAGCCGAACTCGGGTGAGGCCAGGATCATTCGGTTCCTCGGTTTAGTCAAAAATTGGCCGTAACGTAGCGAAGGTTCGGAGAGGGACTCCAGCCATGAAATTTCCTCGTTGTCTGCCCACCTTTCCTGTAGCTCTTCTATCGATCTGTCTGTACACCTGGTTCTCGGCAACGGCGTGGAGCGCAGATGCCTCTTCTCGGGCAGATGAGCCGGAATCAAAGCCGTCCGAAGCCACAAGTGTCGTTATTCCTGGGCCTCTCCGTTCTTTCATGCGGATGGCCGGCATCAGCCAGAAGGTCACTCCTGAAGAAGTTCTGCCCCTGCTCGCTCACAACGTGTTCGCGCAGGGCTACGAGGGCGCTCGCGACGGCGGTCGGCCAACAGAATTTCTGATTCTATTGAGCCGATATGTCCATCAGGCGAGAGAACTGGCGGCTCTGGCCGGTCCAGACGGGAGTATCCACGTCTCGAATTGTGATGAGGCGAAGGCTTTGCTTCACACCCTTGGTTACCGGGCGCGCCAGGACTGTGGAGCGAAGAATACCGCCCTGGTGACCGCCGATCCGGAACGGGCTTTTGTCACGATCGACTCTGGCTTCCCTCTGCCCGAGCTGGAACTCACGCTCCAGGGAGGCAAGCCGTTCACTTATGCATTTCCCGCTTCCCGGGTTCCTTTGCTGTTTACGGAAAGCGACTGGACAACACTGAATAGTGAAAGCAGAAAAGGTTCGAGAGATTTAATCGAAACCCTTCTCCACGATCCTTTGCTATGCCGTCTCTACTGGGCATTGAGTCGAACCGATGCCGAAAGCCGGGTTGCGTTGCAGCGATCGGTGGGGCTCGGGACACTACTTCCCGTCGCCGCTGTGCTGGATTTTTACGGAAGCCATATTTGCATCCGGTCCGGTCGTGTGATCGTGCCGGGAGGAGCGGGCGCGGCGTCTGCGTGGAAAGATCTGACGGGGGCGAGCCCAGATTCGCCAAGAGAGTTTGTTGCCCGGTTGCTCGCCAAGGACAATGGCTGGCTGGCGGCTTATTTTGATGCCTTGTCGCGGGTCAATCAAACTCAACAGGCCCACTTTACCGAAGTCCGGCTGCGGCGTTTCTACGAGAGTTTTCGCGGCCAGTCGATTTCTCCCGATGCGGCCAGACCAGCATTTCGGCCGGCTCCGGCACTCCTGCTTCTAATGACCCGGCTGCAGTGGCAGCCTAGCGGCGAACCCTACGTCCCCGGGAGTCTGGACGTTTGGAAACAAATTCTCCAGCAGAAAAGCGATTCCAAAATTATTCGCGACTCGGGGAAGCGCGCCGGTCACATCAAAAACCCCGAACAGCTGGCGGAAACAATGTTCGCCCTTTGTCGGGTGGAGACTGAGACTGGGCCGCTGCAAATCTATCTCATGCTGGGTGAACTGGACAGCAAACGGTCTCCGGAGCATCGCTTGAGTCCGCAGACCGTTCTCTTGATGGCCAGCCGGTTCGCCGACTTCAGCAATCAGTATTTGATTTTCTCCGAGTTTCCGGAGTTGAACGATACATCCATCACTCGCTTTCTGAATGTAGCCGAAAGCCTGGGCAAAATTCCCAACCACACGTTGCGCGGCAACGCTATGGGGACCTTCCAGGCAAACATCGGCATGTGGCAAATCCTGGCCCGTCAGGGGCAGATCCAAAGCTCCGCGCTGAATGATTCCTGGCAGAACGTGACTAAGCCTTTTGGCAAGGTCCTTTCGTCACCCCAGCTCTTCGATGCTGGCAGCGACTCACTGGGTGAGTTGCTGCTGGCGGCAACCGGCCAGCGGAGCGGTTCTCAGGACGAAATCATCGACTTGCTCGCGGGTCCTCGGCAAGCGAGCCCTGATGGCCAAAGGATGCATCAGGAAGTGGCGAATGAAATTCGATCGGTGATGGACGGCCAGCGCCTGGTTTCTCTGGATACGATCCTGGGCCTGGGCGACGGGTTAGATGCAATGGCGCGCGGAGCGGCTGTGGGCGATAGTTTGGTCCCGTTGGCTGGCGAGCTTCGCGAATTTGAGATGCCGCGCCCGATTTTCAGCAGTGGTGAGAGAACTCAATGGGCAACCGGAGTCTACAACAACCGTCACACCGATCTGCAGATGCGGACGGATTTGACGAAAGTGATCAAGACGCCCGGTTCGAAGCAGCAATTAGAAGACGCCCGAGGTCAGCTCTGTCCGTTTCTGCGGGACACCCTTGTGGGCTTGAACTACGCCTATTACGAACCTCCGGGGGCGCAGATTTTGCACATCAATCCACTCTTCGTTCGGTCTCATGACTTTTCGGGGGATACGGTCGCGGGCGTGGACCGAATCTGGCAAGCTCCCCAGTTGTTCGGGGAGGGCTCTCCGGCGGGAGGCGGAGCTCATCTGGTTGGCTCGCTAGCTGACTTGCCGTATGTGCTCGCACAGGTGGAGCAGGACTTCATCGCTCCGGAAAACGTCCAGGCCCTGATCTGGAGAGAGTTGGTCCCGGGTCTTTTGATCAACGCAACCCTACCTCGTTGGTGGGGCGTAAGCCAGAGTGAACTTCATGCCATCACCCTCTATCAGCGATCCGGAGAGGAGCTTTTGACGGCCTCGGTGGGAGATCCACAACTGCGGACAAAGGTGATGACGATCCTGTCCGACCGCATGAATCCGCAAGTCTCCGCCCAGGTAGAGACGGCCCTAGTCACAGGACGTCTGGCTGACGTAGATCCTCAAATGACGCCGGCTGACTCGTTCTACCTGGCGGCAGAGTTTCGTCGAAGATTTTCTGGACAGACCGATTCCCTGGGACCCGCTAATCAGGAGTTGGAGAGCCTGAGTAGCCGGAATCCCACAGAGCTTAGCTGGGACCGGCTGTCGCAAGACTTCGGCGTACCTCATCCAATCCTGGCGCAGAGCTATTCCCGCGAATTGCTGAATCTGAAACCGTTTCCCGCTTTCGAGGGCTATTCCAGCCGCTTGCTGGCCGAGACTTGGGATTCGAACAATTTGTATTGGGCCCGGTTGGCGGATGAAATGGGCTACTCAGCAGTGATGCTGAATGCCCTGGTTCCCCAACTGACGCATCGTATGGTCGAAAAGATTTTTGCCAGCGACTTCGAGGATTGGCCGGCTATGCTTCGCGCCATGAGAGAAACTGGAGAAGAATTTCGGCAGGGCAAGATCGCTTCGTTATCAACCGGCGTCGCGACCACCCAGCCGTGAACTGTTGTTTTGGAGAAAGAAGTGACGCCTTAAGCTGTTCGCCAACACGAGGCCACCTAACGGACAGGTATATATTATGATAAAGAAATCGTTTTTGTTTCTCGCGTTAGTTCTGACCCTCTTCTCCAGCCCCGGGATCCGAGTGGTCGCTCAGGAAAGCGCTCCGAACATTCGCGTCGTCGTCGACATGGTGCAGTTAAATGTAGCGGTAACCGACAATAAGGGGAACTACGTTACCGGGCTTCATCCCTCGGACTTCGCCATCGTCGAGGACAGCATTCCGCAAAAACTCGCGACGTTTGGCGAAGGCAACGAACCCGCTTACAGAGTGGCGGACACCTCGTCGACAGGCGAAAAAACCTCGGTGAAGGCTGGCGGACAACAACCTCAGGCGGATCCCAAGTCCCCCGGAGACGACGCCTCTCAAAGCTTGGGTTCAATGGTGGCTGGCGCTAACGTTTTCTTGCTCTTCGATACCAGCAACTACATGTACCGTGGTTTTGTCTTCGCGCAAGACGCTATCGCTGATTTCGTGCGTTCCCTGGAAAGCGCGGACAAAGTGGCCTTCTACTCTTACAGTCGCGATCTTTCCCGGTCCGCTCCGCTGACCCCTGACCGCGAGGCGGTCCTGCGAGGGGTCCGCGCAACCGTGGCCGGAGACGATGCCGCGCTCTACAACTGCCTGTTGCTGACTATCAAAGATGCAGCTCACTTTACCGGAAGAAAAGTGGTGGTAGTTTTCTCAAATGGCCCGGACAATTCCAGCATGGTGCCTCCGGAGGATGTGGCCGAGTTGGCGCAGTCCACGGGGACGGCTATTTACATGATCAGCACGCAGTTGGCTAGACTGGAACCAGTTTCCACGGCAGTTTTTGAACGTATGACTGCGGCCACGGGAGGCAAGGCCTATTTTGCCAAGAACTGGCGAGACGAACAACGAGCGTTTGCCTCGATCCGGGATGACCTTGCGCATCTCTATTCGGTCAGCTACTATCCTCAGCCAAATCCCAACCGAGGCTGGCGCGGCATCACCGTAAAACTGGTGGGAGAGCGTCTGAAGAAATACCACATCCGAACGCGAAATGGGTATCGTCCGCAACCCAACCGGTTCGCGGCAGGAACTACCACGGCCTCTGCGTCGGAGGCCGCTCCGAATAATCAGTAGTTGGCATCGCTGACTTCTGCGCTTCATTCAAGTCAGATTGTCTCGCGACAGTCTGATCTCTCGCAATTTCTGCGCCGCATATTCTGGCGTGATATCACGCTGCGGCGATCCCAGCAGTTCGAAGCCAACCATAAACTTCCGGATACTGGCAGACCTGAGAAGAGGCGGGAAAAAGTGCGCGTGGAAATGCCATTCACCATGCTTCGTTTCGTCGGTCGGTCGCTGGTGAAATCCCATTGAATACGGGCAAGACACCTGAAACAAACCGTCGTACCGGCTGGTGACTCGCTTCAAAATATCGGCCAACGCGGATCGGCCTTGTTCATCGAGGGCACCCATGTTGCCCACGTGTTGCTTGGAGACCACCAGGACTTCATAGGGCCAGACCGCCCAGAAGGGCACTACCGCCAGAAAATGGTCATTGCCGCAAACCAAGCGGTCTCCGGAAGCTTCCTCCAGGCCGATGTAATCGCACAGAAGACAGGTGCCTCGCTGTTTTTGATACTCGGCAAAGGCTTCTTGCTCTTTGCGAGGTTCATTCGGCACCGTCAAGGTCGCCCAGATCTGGCCGTGCGGATGAGGGTTGCTGCATCCCATCATCACCCCGCGGTTCTCGAAGATTTGCACATAGTTGATACCGGGACGTCGACCCAAATCTTCGTACTCCTGCACCCAGACGTCGATCAAGGAACGGATTTCCAACGGCGACATTCGCGCGAGGGTTAGGTCATGGCGCGGCGAGAAACACACAACCCGGCACACGCCACGCTCAGTCTCCGCAAGAAGAATTCCCCTAGCTTCGAAATCCACGTGCGCCGTTGGTGTGTCGGGTTTCAATGCGGCGAAATCGTTATCGAAGACAAACGTATCGGAATAGGGCGGATTCCGCGCCCCTCCGGCGCGGACGTTCCCCGGGCAGAGATAACAATTCGGATCATACGGCGGGACGGAGTTCTGTTCTTGAGGCTCGGTCTGCCCTTGCCAGGGCCGCTTGGCCCGGTGGGGCGAGACCAAAACCCACTCTCGCGTCAGTGGATTGAATCTTCGATGGGGAGAACTCTGCATCACCTGGTTGGTCAGATAGGATGTCGGCGGATAGCTCATTTTTCCGACACAGCTCCGGCGCCATCCGAGGTTTCGCAGATCAAGATCGTGGGCCTCAGTCCCGTTCTCGCTCCATATCTTTGTTCCAGTCTTTGCTGGACTTCTTGCGCGTGAGCAGCCTCTACGAGGTTAATCGTACATCCTCCGAAACCCCCGCCCGTCATTCGCGCGCCGTACACGCCTTCCTGGCCATTCGACAACTCAACCATCAAATCAAGCTCCAATGTGCTGACCTCGAAATCGTTGCGAAGGCTGCGATGGGAGTCCGCCATCAGCCGACCGAACTCAGCAATATCGCCCATCTCTAACGCGGTCGCCGCTTTCTTCACCCGATCATTTTCTGTCACGACATGACGCACCCTTTTGTAAATAACATCACTTAAATGGTGCGAATGGTTTTCGAGATCATCGAGAGTCACATCGCGAAGGGCACAGATTCCAGGAAGAGCCTCGGACAGTGTACGGAAACCGACTTCGCACTCGTGCCGCCGGGTATTGTAGCCGCTACTCGCGTGCTCATGCCTGACCATGGTATTGCACACCATCAGCCGTATGTGGGGCGGTATGGGAAGGAGTTCAAAATCCAGAGAACGGCAATCCAACATGAGGGCGTGCCCCGCGCGGCCATGGCACGAGATGAATTGGTCCATGATTCCGCATCTCATCTCTGCATAAAGATGTTCTGCCTTCTGGCACATTTTCGCGACCGTCGTGAGATCGACACTGATCTGAGAGTTGCTCAGAAGTGCGAACGCAGTGGACACTTCGAGGGCAGCCGAGGAACTCAACCCGGCTCCCAATGGCACGTCGCTAATGATGGCCAGATCAGCACCACGCAGTCGGTATCCGGAGGATTCAAACACTCCGGCAACGCCACGAACGTAATCGCTCCAGTGACCGACTCTTCCTAGAGGGATTGAGTTCAATTCAAGGTCACACATTTCACCGAGGTTCTCGGAATAGACTCTCAGTTTCCTGTCGGCGCGCGGGCTCACTGCGACATATGTGTACAGGTTAAGAGCGGCTGGCATAACGAAGCCATCGTTATAGTCAGTGTGCTCGCCAATGAGATTAACTCTCCCGGGCGCTCGGTAAATAGTAGGAATTGCGCCATACCGTTCCGCGAATAAAGCTTTCAACCTGCGCACCAGGGCGCCCCCAGTGGGTCTGGTTGGAGTAACCGTATCATCTGCCGGTCTGTCGATTCGTCTCACAGAGAGTTAGGGCTAAGGCTTAACATTGACCATCACGACGCCATGGGACGGAACCGAGGCAGTCAACTTGCCGGTAAACCTGCCCACGTCCTGCTTTAGCCATAGATCGCGGACAGCCGCACCCAAATGATTGGGATAGCCCAGATCCTCCCAGTTCACGGTGATCTCATGCTCGGCACTTCCGCGATTGAACAAAACCACGGCGCGGCTGCCATCCTTCAATTGCTTGGCCCACACTTCCAAATCGCCATTCTTCCGCACGCGCTTGCCTTCGTTGCCGAGCGGGTCCTGATCGACGGCGATAACTTCCTTGTTAATCAGGATCTCGCGAATCTCCGGGCGCATGTCACGCAAATCATTACCGGAGATCAGCGGGGCAGCAAGGATGGCCCACAGGCTAAAATGGGAGCGGTATTCGGTATCGGTCATCCCACCATTGCCGACTTCGAGCATATCGGGGTCGTTCCAATGACCGGGGCCGGCAAAGCTTTCGAGACCAACCTGCAGATCGACGATGTCTACGACGCCGTTTGAACAGCAGTCGCCATTTGGCCACTTGACGCGGCCTTCCCACCTGTCCTGGATATCGCCAGTTGTGCGCCACAGATTCCCGCCCGCATCTTTGCCCCAGAGCCAGGGTTTATGGGTGCCCCACTCGCAGATGCTCAGCACGATTGGACGGCCGGATGCATCGAGTGCCTGACGGATCAGTGAATAACTTGCGGGCGCATCTTGCGTGGTCGTATTGCACCAGTCGTATTTCAAGTAATCCACGGTCCACGCGGCGTATTGTCGGGCTTCCTGGTATTCGTGTCCGAGGCTCCCCGGTCGGCCGGCGCAAGTCTTGCTTCCCGCATCAGAATAAATCCCGAACTTCAAGCCCAAAGAATGGATGTAATCTGCGAGTGCTTTGATCCCGGAAGGGAAGTGCTGAGGATCAGCGATGATGTTGCCGTCTTTGTCACGTGCAACCTGCCAGCAATCGTCGATCACAACGTACTGGTAACCGGCATCCTTCATGCCCGACTTCACCATGGCGTCGGCAATTTGCCGGATGAGCTCTTCGCTTACATTGCACGCGAATTTGTTCCAGCTATTCCATCCCATCGGCGGCGTGGGCGCGAGAGTGCTTACCGAAAGCTTGCCTTCTTGGGCGAGGAGGCTTGCACTCGCGCCGGTCAAGACGAAAATCATCAACAGATTTCGCATTGTTGTCTTCGTCGCGTACCGTTTCATCGCGGTTGCTTACGCCTGACAAGATGGACTGCTGGCACCGTTTGCGAGTATGCTATGGCGCAAATCTTGCGATGTGCGACTTCCATGAAATTCAAATCATCTTGGCCCAACCGTATAGTTCTCTCCTTCGCCGTTTTGGCTTTCGCTTCTGACGTACTTTCGCAGGATGCGAAGGCGCAGTTGCCGTCAAACCAGTTGAGCCGGTTCGAAGCCCACGCTAATGTGGGCGCTGCGCCGTTACAAGATGCGGTTACTTTCAGTGCTGCCGCTGGCAAATATCGTATCACTGGAGGCGGGGCTAACATGTGGGGCCAGGCCGACGCATTTCAGCCGCATGATGCGAATGAGCTTGAAGCGGCACTGTCTTCGAACGTTAGCGCCCAAAAACCTACGCCCGTCGAGCAAAATCAGAATCCCAGCAATGTGCGCAGCAAAATTTCGCTCTATGATCTGGACAGCAAGAGCATCCGGGTCGTTTACACGGCGGACAAGCTCTGGGAGGCGCCGAACTGGTCCCCCGATGGCAAATATCTGCTGGCGAATTCTGGCGGTGCGCTCTACCGGTTCACGCTGAACGCTGACGGAAAAGCGCAGCCAGAGAAGTTGGCTCTTGACGCCGCATATGAGTGCAACAACGATCACGGCATCACACGCGACGGCAAGCTGCTGGCGTTTTCCGCGAAACACGGCTCTTCCCAGGAATCGCAGGTGTTCATCGCTTCTTCGGAGGGCGTGAACCCACGGTTGGTTACGCCGAACAGTCCGAGCTACTTCCACGGTTGGTCTCCCGACGGGAAGTGGCTGGCCTTTGTCGGCAAGCGTGGCGACTACTTCAACATCTTTCGGATTCCTGTAGGAGGCGGAAGCGAACAGCGGCTGACTTCCAGTCCGGTCGCCGATGATGGACCCGACTACTCGCCGAATGGCAAGTGGATCTATATCAATTCCAACCGCTCGAGTGGATGGGACATTTGGCGATTTCCCGCCGAAGGCGCAGGTCCCGGTGATGCTAAGGCCGAGCGCATCACCAGCGATGAATTAGAAGATTGGTTCCCGCATCCTTCGCCCGACGGCAAATGGATGGTCTTTTTGTCCTTTCCCAAGGGCACTCCGGGGCACAATGTCAAAACCAACGTTCAGCTTCGCATGATTCCTATGCCTCAAGATGCTGCGGGCAAGGGAGCAGCCAGTTCGATTCAAGTTCTGACGCAGATTTTTGGCGGCCAGGGCACCATCAACGTCAACTCGTGGTCACCTGATTCCAGGAAATTTGCGTTTGTCAGCTATGAGTTGCTGCCGTGACAATTGGGACAGTCTGAGAAAAGCTGGCCCTTGATAAGATTAAAAACAACTCGAATGTTGAGCTTTATACTTTTCGCCATGGCTTTTTTTTGACTGAGCCGGAAGTATAAAGGGAGATCTTACGCGGAAGTGGTGGAACTGGCAGACACACCATCTGCCCATATCGCTTTAGCAATTCTCTGCAAACTTCAGATAATAAACCTTCTTCCTTCCGCCACAATCACTTCCGGTAACCTGCTGCTGAACGGCCGGTAGACACCAGTAGGCCGTGGGTGCAGGCAGTCGGTGCAAAATCCGGTGCAGGTTGCGCGTCACGGTCGTGACTGATCTTCTCAATCGGAACGTGCCCCCCAAAGAGATTCAGTATCTCTCGCGGCATCGAGCTGATAGTGGGTTCCAAACCCCTGATGCTCTGCCGTTCAAAAGCGCGACGGAGCCTTTTTCATGCTGACAACTCCCGGGGACGGCGACAATTCCATTCGCTTTGGTGGCGGGCGCTGGGGCGCATATTTGCGGAGGAACATTCGAACGTAGTTTACGAGCCGGGACACATTGTCGGCTCTCATGATCACGCATGTTTTGAAGCACAACGATGCATCCGAAAGCGGCTTTACGACCACACCGTCAGTATGAAACCCTCGCGCTATAGGGTGCGTAAGGATGGCGATGCCCACGTGGTCCGATACTAGGTCCACTGCCTGCTCTGGCGCAAACACATCGTGAGCATGTTTGGGGGCGATGGACTCACGTCGGGCCGTATCCATAATCGCCTCGTGCTAAAATGGATTGTCGCCTGACGGCCGCTGGCTCGCTTATCTTTCTAACGAGAGTGGCCGTTTCGAGCTCTACGTTGTGCCGTTTCCCGGTCTGAATGGCCGCTGGCAGGTTTCCAACAACGGAGTTTCAGTCTCAAACGTGGCCTGGAGCCGAGATTTCTGTCAGTTGACGAAATCAATTTCGCTCATTGAGAAATTACAGGGTTTCGAGTGCGTTATTCTGCAAAACGGTCGATGATCGTCGAGCATGCGTCGAAGATGTGATCGCGAAACCGCTGATTCGTAGCTTCGAGCGTAATGTCCTTTTGTTGCTAAGGGGTGATTTCAAAGACGATGCCAAAGCCTGCCCCGCCCAGATACGTTGTACCGTAAAGGTTGCCACGGCTGTCTCTCACCAGGCCGTTCTCGGGGTAATGTCCCTCCTTGGGACCCGAGCCAAACGAGTGCAACACCGTTTCATGGCCATTGGGCTCCAGCTTGAAAACTGTTCCGCCATTGTAAATACCTCCGTTTTCCGTCGTACCGTAGAGATTCCCGGATGCGTCGCGGACCACGCCTCCGAGAGGATTTTCTCCATCAGCACCGCCGTTAGCGCCGGTAAAGCGGTACAGCACGGTTTCACTGCCGAACTTATCCACCTTGAACACCGTGCCCTTCCCCAAGCCACCCAGGTAGGTCGTACCGTAAAGGTTGTCCTCAGCGTCGACAATGAGCGGGGACATGGGCTGGGCCCCGTCCGTACCGCCCTTGAACCTATAAAACACCGTCTCCCTTCCAGTTAGAGTCATCTTGAAGACTGTGCCGTAGCTTTGGAAGCCATCCCCACCGGTTGTCCCATAAAGAAGGTTTGAGACACGGGTCAAACCAGCATAGGGAAACTGACCGTCGGCAGCGCACCCGAAGCTGTGCAGCACGCTCTCCGCACCCGACCGGTTGATCCTGAACACGGTTCCGCAATTGGAAACTCCACCCATCACTGTGGTTCCGTAGAGGTTTCGTAATTCATCCGATACCAATCCGCTCTGGGGTTGGTCACCATCGGCAGCGCCGGTAAACCTGTAAAGAATAGTATCCGTCCCTGTAGCGCCCAGTTTGAACACTGTCCCGCTGCCGGCGGAGCCGCCTAATTCGGTGGTGCCGTAGAGATTGCCCTGCGAATCCAGCATCAGCCCCCTCATGGGGTGCGCACCATCGGGAGAGTCATGGAAGCTGTACAAAACTCTTTCGGTTTTCCCAGTCAGCTCAAATACGGTTCCGCTGTTATGAGCGCCACCATCGCGCGTCATGCCGTAAACATTTTCGTTGGTGTCGAGAATCAGGGTTCCGTATGGAGAAGCTCCATCCGGGCCCGTGAACCGGTAGAGCACGGTGTAGGTTTGGGCGCGCAGTGGTGGCGAAGCTGCAAGTGAAAGCAAGGCAGCAAATAGCGACATGCGTAATGCCCGCGATACTGGAGTCTGGTTCATTGTGGTCCGCATGGAGACTCTCCCTTCACATTCGGATCATTGTTCTTTCGGATCATTGTGTTCTTTCCGGGCGTCATTTCCGGCAGCCGCCACTTTTGCCCGCGCTTTTGTCCGCGCTCTTGCATACGCGCCCAATGCCAGTGAACCCAGGCTTCGAGGCTGCGCGTCGGGCAGGTCGGTGATGGCGCTTTCATCGGCATCGTCGGGGGTGAGATTGCCATTCCCAATCAAAATTGGCTCGTTGACGACGGTCTGATAGGCATAGCCGGTTAAAGTTGCAGAGATCCCCTGACTATTGGTTTTGACCGTAAGGCGCGCCCAACCGTAATGCGTTTGCCCGTTGATTAAGAAACTTACGCCCATGTAGCGGTTTTTTACGTTGGGCCATTGACCGAATAACTGCGTTCCCCCGCATCGACCTGAAACGGTGCAGGTATTCTCGAATAGGGCCATGGTGTTGGTGCCGGCCACGCCGAATTTCCCCTTGTTATTTCCGATAAGAAACCGCGTAGGGAGCGCGGACACAAATCGGCCGCTAGCAAAGTTGGTTCCCCAAATACCCCCGCCGCTGGCATACAGTCTTTGGATATTGGTGCACCTGTTCGAAGTGCAACTAGAAAAGCGATACGTAGCCAGATAGAAATCGGTAATCCCGTCGTTATTCAGGTCAACCGCAACCCGTCCAACGATCGGCTGGTTTGTGGCCGTGAAGACGATTTTGGCTTCGGCCCGTGGAGCAAGCGCGAGAAATCCTACGCCGGCCGCGCTGGCAGCCAGCGCATACATTTGTAATTGCTGCTCAATTGGTTTAGGAAACAGATGAACAATTCGAGCGGACCGTGGTGAGCGTTGCATGTTAACCTCGCTTCGCAACCAGGGAAAATGATAATGCGGATACGTGTTTTTTTGGACAACGAGAGACGGCAGCATTATACGTTCTCTTGCCTGTGCAAGATTATTTTTTATTTTGTAGTGTCGTAAGTTCATCAACCACTCAGCTTAATGACTTACGCGCTGTTCATGAGATTTCGCGGGCACTTAAGGCCCTACGCTGACCTGTTCTCGACACATTTGAGCTCTCATAAACCCAGACTGACCCATGGCTGCCTGTTCGCCTCCGGACATCAAGGTCCGACTGTGAACACCGTTGAACCAGAGCGATGTTCTCTTGTCTCTGTACTATCAGTGGTTTAGGCCCTGCACTATATTGGTAAGAGCATTGCA
>Ga0210405_10002095_pt1 | contig 21163 bp, 16 predicted proteins | sample IncBWH11MmetaG_FD_155492 | JGI IMG/M metagenome (GOLD analysis project Ga0210405, IMG submission 155492) | Forest soil microbial communities from Barre Woods Harvard Forest LTER site, Petersham, Massachusetts, United States - Inc-BW-H-11-M | ecosystem: Environmental > Terrestrial > Soil >... | reverse complement strand
CAAGGCCAGGATCGAGGTGATGGAAAAGGCTATTGTCACGCGCATGGAGGGAGAATCCACTGCGCTTTACGCCACGGCCCGGCTGTGGGACGACGGCTTGATCGATCCGCGCGACACGCGCAGGGTCTTGGGCTTCTGCCTCTCCATCTGCCGCGAGGCCGAAATTCGCCCGCTCAAGCCCAACACTTTCGGCGTCGCGCGCATGTAACGAGGAGCAACGACGATGGCGTTCACGCCCGAGCATGACGAGCTGCGCCGCAGCCTGCAGAAATTCATCGCCGCGGAGATCAACCCGCACGTGGACCAGTGGGAGGAGGACGAGATCTTCCCCGCCCACGAGGTATTCAAGAAGATGGGCGACCTCGGTTTCCTCGGCCTCACCAAGCCGGTGGCCTATGGCGGGCAAGAGCTCGACTATTCCTACGCCATGGTGATGGCCGAAGAACTCGGCAACATCACCTGCGGCAGCGTGCCGATGGCGATCGGCGTGCAGACCGACATGGCGACACCGGCGCTCGCCCGCTTCGGCTCCGACGAGGTCAAGCGCGAATTTCTGGCGCCGTCGATTTCCGGCGACTTCGTCGCCTGCCTCGGCGTCTCCGAAGTCGGCGCCGGCTCCGACGTCGCCTCGATCAAGACCACGGCGCGGAAGGACGGTGGCGAGGGCGGCGACTACGTCATCAACGGCGGCAAGATGTGGACCACCAACGGCACCCAGGCCGACTGGATGTGCCTCCTCGCCAACACGTCCGACGGTCCGGTGCACAGGAACAAATCGCTGATCTGCCTGCCGATGAAAACCAAGGGCGTGCAGATCGCCCGCAAGCTCGACAAGCTCGGCATGCGCTCCTCCGATACCGCGCAGATCTTTTTCGACGACGTGCGAGTGCCGCAGCGCTATCTGATCGGGGAAGAGGGCAAGGGCTTTATCTATCAGATGCTGCAGTTCCAGGAGGAGCGCCTGTGGAGTGCGGCGGCATGCCTGAAATCGTCTGAGCGGCTGATCGAGCAGACCATCGACTACACCCGCAACCGCAAGGCCTTCGGCAAATCGATCCTCGACAATCAGGTGGTGCATTTCCGGCTGGCGGAGCTGTCGACCGAGATCGAGCTGTTGCGCTCGCTGGTCTATCGCGCTTGCGAGCTTTATGTCGCCGGCACCGACGTGACCCGCCTCGCCTCCATGGCCAAGCTCAAGGCCGGGCGCATGCGCCGCGAGGTGAGCGACGCCTGCCTGCAATATTTCGGCGGCATGGGCTTCATGAACGAGACGCCGGTGAGCCGGGCCTTCCGCGACGGGCGGCTCACGTCGATCGGCGGCGGCGCCGACGAGGTCATGCTGACCATCATCTGCAAGCTCATGGGAACGCTACCAGGCACCTCGAACGCTCCGGAGCAGAAGGCAGCCAATGCCTGACCTGCCGCGGACGTCGCACATCAAGCTCGAACGGCGCGGCCCGGTCCTGCACCTCTGGCTCGACCGCCCCGAGGTCCGCAATGCGCTCAGCGCCCAGATGGCGCGCGAGATTCTGGCGACCTTCGCGGCTATCGCTGACGACCGTTCCGTGCGCGTGGTGGTGCTGCGCGGGGCCGGCGGCACGTTCTGCGCCGGCGCCGATCTGAAGAACCTCGCGGTCGCGGGCGAACCGACCGCGGCGGCTGCCGCGGGTGCAGCCGACGAGCTCAAGGAGAGTAACCGGCGCTTCGGCACGATGATGGAGACGGTGAACGCCGCTCCGCAGGCAGTCATCGCCGCCGTCGAAGGCTACGCCATGGGCGGCGGCTTCGGCCTCGCCTGCGTTGCCGACATCACTATCGCCACCGTCGACGCCCGCTTTGCCATGACCGAAGTGACGATCGGCGTCGTACCGGCGGCAATCTCGCCGTTCGTGGTCAAGCGCATTGGCCTTACCGCCGCGCGGCGCTTCGGCGTCTCCGGCGCGCGCCTCACCGGCGCCGAGGCGTGCGCCATCGGCGTCGCGCATCTCGTGGTGCCGGATGCCGCCGCGCTCGACGCCGCCGTGCGCGACGCGAGCAATCAGATCCTCAAATGCGCCCCGGTCGCCGTCGCCGCCACCAAGCGGCTGATGCTGCGCGCCGCCGGGCCCACCCCGCTGTCGGAGCTGCTCGACGACGCGGCCGACTGCTTCGCCGCCGCTGTTCGCAGCGACGAGGGCCGAGAAGGCACGAAGTCGTTCGTCGAGAAGCGCAAGCCGTCCTGGGCGGTGCAGGTGGAGTGATTGAAGTGGCACGCTCACTAGTTCTTCGTTCATTCCCGCGCTAACGGGAATCTGGAGAGGCACTAACTTCTGGGCGGCAAGCCTACGAAGAGCGATAGCCGGTGTGAGCGATCATGATATCTGCGACAATGCGCGCGCGCCGCAGGTGCTCCGGGTCGGTGGGTTCAAGCCGACCATCCGCGGCGATCATCAGGAGCCCATTGTCCGGCGATCGCTCGGACTTTATTTCCGGCGGGAGTTCGATGCCGGCGGCAAGCGGTGCTGAAAGATAGGCAAGCCACGGGATGTGGAAGCGCGAATAGGGAAACAAAGCGGCGCCGGGGAACAGTGGCACCTTGTCGTAGTCCATCCTGAAGGCATAGGCGCAGGCCCAAGCGGAAGGCCAAATCGCGTTGATCGCGAGCAGCGCGGCCTTGAAGACTGGATACGTCACCACCGCTGGATCGGGGAACATATCGTACTCTCCAGCCTCCAGATCAGTCTCGCCCGCGTTCTTTCCGCCGGCGCGTATCCTCAGATTCATCCCACGCGGGCTGAAGCTATGGCTGGTATAGGCACCAGCGCTGTAACCCCCATATGGCTCCGGTTGGCCGAAATCGTCGCGACTGACATTGTTGTCGATTATGGCAGCGATGCGCGGTCGCGCTGTCGCGAGTGGCAGTGACTCGATGGCAGGAAAATCCATCACCTCCCAATTGGGGAAAACCATCGGATCGATGCGGCTCAAAGCCTCGAGTGTGTCCACGAACTTCGCGCCAATGGAGGCCGGGCTTTCCGGATGGGCTGGAAGGTTGGAGCGAATGGAATACCTGAAGTTTAGACTACTCATTGCCTTTTTCCGGCCAGGGTAGGACCTTGATGTCGATCGTCTCGCGACCCTGATCTGTTGTCCTGAAAAGATCCTCGGCAAAAGCCGCCGTCGCCGGCTCGGCGAAGTACCAGCACAGCCGGCGCCAGCCGCGCGCAGCGACCTGCCGCCCGGATTGATTCGACCAGTCTTTGGTGATCGACTTTCTACCCTCCGGGAACTTCAAAACCCCCGCATATCCCCCTTTGGCTTCGACCATCATGCCGGTCGAACGCTGGCAATCGTCGTAGAAAACCAAAGCGCCGTTTTCCGCGGGGTTGGCGAGTTGCACGCCGTAACCGCTTGGGGTCCTGGGCTCCGGATTGACGAACTTCTTCACATAGTCCTCGTATTTTCGGCCCATTTCGCTCCCGCCAGCCTTGTCTGGTCCCGGTTCGGGACAGAGTCTCGGCTCGTTCTCATCCACCAAATCTGGCGAGACCGCTGCCCGGTCGATGGCGATGCTCCCTCCGGGAAGCACGCGCCCAACGACCCGGCCATGCGGATCGCGAAACAGATCGTCCTCCAATTGCGCAGTGAAGGCGCGCCGCCTCCCGTCAGGGCTGTCGTACGTAAAGTGAAGCAATGTCTCGTCGCGATTCCAACCGTATCGCAGCCCGGGCAGGCCGGGCACTTCGCCTTCAACACCAAGGTTGTTTATGGATGGGACAAACAACAGCCCGAATACTGCCGCCCACGCGCTGAAGCGCGCCGCGAACACATCGAGTTCCGCAGCCTGCGCGGCTGTGAGATTGCCAAGCCAAGAGAGAAGCCGCGTCCACTCGCCGCTTATCCTGCCGCTACCGGCCGGCAAGCGAGGCTCTGCTGGGTTGTAGCGCTTCTCAAGGGCGTCGATGAACGCGGCGTCGAGATCGAGAATTTCAAAAATCGTCCGCGGCTTTCCGCCCGCCTTCATCAGTTCGTCGGCAAGGAAGAGCCGCCGTGCCGCGTTGCGCGGCTCTTGCAGTTCGGGCAGACCCGCATGCGCAAGATGGATGTAAGCCAGCGAATCGTCGCCTTCCCTCCAACTCTTAGCGGCGCGTTCGATATTGCCCAGCACTGAGGGCGGCACGGCTCGATTGTAAGCCGCGGACAACAGCGCCAGGACGCGTGCTTCCTGACCTCTCAGGCTGCTCAGTCCTCGCGCCACATCGGCCGCGACTAGCAATGTGCCAGCCCCGAGCACCAGGCCCTCTGAAGTAAGGTGCAGCACTGTGCTGATAGGGACGATGCTCCCCGGCACACGGGCCGCGTCACCCAGCTGGCGGTCCGGCAAGCGGTTTCCTCGTTATGTTGTCTCTGAAACTGTGACGGTCACCATATCAGGGATAGGAAAATAGTCAAGAACAAAGGAGGAAATGACCGATTGTCATATTCTCCCCAGTCTACCCCGTCTATCGTATTGATATTATTGTCAATTCCTCTTGCGGGCGTGCGGTCGGAGCTGCTATGGCTTTGTCCGCTGGCACAGCGGCCGCTACAATGATTGCTTTCACGAAAATCCTCATCGCCAACCGCGGCGAGATCGCTTGCCGTATCACGCGCACCGCGAAGGCGCTCGGCTACCGCACGGTTGCAGTTTTCAGCGATGCCGATGCCGGCGCCCTGCATGTGCGCGCGGCCGACGAAGCCGTGCGCATCGGCCCGCCGCCGGCGCAGGAGAGCTACCTCAACATCGAGGCGTTGCTGGCGGCCGCAAAGCTCGCGGGCGCCGATGCGGTACATCCTGGCTACGGATTCCTGTCCGAGAATGCCGCGTTCGCCGAAGCCTGCACCAAGGCGGGCCTCATCTTCATCGGCCCGCCGGCGGCAGCGATCGACGCCATGGGCAACAAGGCGCGCGCCAAGGCCTTGATGGAGGCGGCCGGCGTTCCGGTCGTGCCCGGCTATCGCGGCGCCGACCAGTCCGACGAAACGTTGATCGTGGAAGGCCGCCGCATCGGCTTTCCGTTGATGGTCAAGGCCGCGGCGGGCGGCGGCGGCCGCGGCATGCGGCTCGTGACTGCTGCCGAGGACCTCCCGCAGGCGCTGGCGCGCAGCCGTTCCGAAGCGGCAAGCGCCTTCGGCTCGGACGAACTGATCCTGGAGCAGGCGATCGCCGGCGCCCGCCACGTCGAGATTCAGGTTTTTGCCGATCGGCACGGCAACGTCATCCATCTCGGCGAGCGCGACTGCTCGATCCAGCGCCGGCACCAGAAAGTCATCGAGGAGACCCCCTCCCCGGCTGTCTCGACCGAACTGCGCGAGCAGATGGGAGAAGCCGCGGTCGCGGCGGCACGCGACATCGGCTACGTCGGCGCCGGCACCGTCGAGTTTCTGCTCGATCAGTCGCAAAAATTCTACTTTCTGGAAATGAATACGCGGCTGCAGGTCGAGCATCCTGTGACCGAGGCAGTGACCGGTCTGGATTTGGTTGCCTGGCAGTTGCGCATCGCCGCCGGCGAAAAGTTGCCGCTGACGCAGCAGGAGGTTCGCTTCGACGGCCACGCCTTCGAAGCGCGCCTCTACGCCGAAGACCCGCTCCAGAATTTTCTGCCGCAGAGCGGCGTTCTCGTTGATTGGCGTCCGGCCTCGGGCGAGGGCGTGCGCATCGACCATGGACTTGCGCGGGGCCAGAATGTGAGCCCGTTCTACGATCCGATGCTCGCGAAGGTAATCGCCCATGGGGCGACGCGCGAGGAGGCGCGACGGCGGCTGATCGCGGCGCTTGAGGATACCGTTGCGCTCGGACTGACTACCAACCGCAGTTTCCTGATCGACGTTCTCCGCCAACCGGCGTTCGCCGCCGGCGAGGCGACGACCGCGTTCATCGACCGGCATTTTCCTGCGGGAAGCGACGCCATGCGCCGCGCGGCGCCGGACGCACGCCTGCTCGGGCTCGCGGCGGTACTGATGTTCGAGGCGCGCGCACGCGCGACGGAGGTTTCGAGCGCGTCGGCGCGCTGGTTCTCCACCGGCGCAGCCGCTTGGCCGTTGCGGCTGACGCTCGATGATACGCCCCATGTCGCGAACATCGCCACCGCCGGGATCGATCGCTACGCGGTGACGCTGAACGATCGCACCATCGACATCGCCGTCGTCGAGCGTCAAAACGGCAGCGTCCGCTTCACGGCCATGGGCCTGCAGCAGACCGCACGCTTTGCCTTGAGCGATGACGTGCTGCATCTCGACCTTAACGGCACGACGATCGCAGTGCGGGAGACGCCGCTCGAGGCCGCAGGCGCCGCCCGCCGCGAAAGATCGGGGCGGTTGGTGGCGCCGATGAACGGCGCGATCGTCGCGGTGTTCGCCAAACCGGGCGATCGCGTCAGCCGCGGGCAGCGTATCGTCGTGCTCGAGGCGATGAAGATGCAGCACGAGATCGGCGCCGAGCGCGACGGCACGGTCGGCGAGATTTTGGTCAAGCCGGGCGACCAGGTGGCAACGCGCCAGGTCCTTGCCGTGCTCGCGCCGGAGCCGGCCACGGCCCAAGAACGCCGGACGGAGGAAACGCCATGAACGACAAGGCCGTGATCACCTGCGCGCTCACCGGCGTGCTCACCGATCCCAAGCAGCATCACGTGCCGGTCACCCCGGAAGAGATGGCGCGCGAGGCGAAGGCCGCGTTCGACGCCGGCGCCGCGGTGATGCATGTGCACTTCCGCCAGCAGGGCCCCGGCAAGGGCCATCTGCCGTCCTGGGAACCGGAGCTTGCGGTCGCCATCATGCAGGCGATCCGCGACGCTTGCCCGGGCGTGATCCTCAACGAGACGACCGGCACCATGGGGCCGGACATTTCTGGCCCCCTCGCCTGCCTGCGCGCCGTCAAGCCCGAGATCGCGGCCTGCAACGCCGGCTCGCTCAATTATCTGAAAGTACGTTCCGACGGTTCCTGGGCGTGGCCGCCGCATCTGTTCGACAATCCGGTGGAGAAGGTCAACGCCTATCTCGAGGTGATGCGGGAGACCGGCACGCAGCCGGAATTCGAATGCTTCGATGTCGGCATCGTGCGCTGCGTCGGCATGTACGCCAAGAACGGCATGTTCGCGGGCCGGCCGAAATACAATTTCGTCATGGGCGTGGAATCCGGCATGCCGGCTGATCCTGATCTGCTCCGGATCCTGCAGAAGCTCACCATCGCCGACGCCCCGTGGCAGGTCACCGCGATCGGCCGCGCCGACATCTGGCCGCTGCACCGCCGGGCCGCCGAACTCGGCGGCCATCTGCGCACCGGCCTCGAAGACACCTTCTATCTGCCCGACGGCAGCAAGACCGGCTCGAACGGCGCGCTCGTGGACATGCTGGCGCGCTATGCGCGCGACGCCGGCCGTGCCGTCGCGAGCCCCGACGAGGCGCGTGGCCTCATGGGCCTTGAGGCTGCCTGAACAAGAGCTCCGCCCGCTTTCCCCGCGTAAACCGGAACGCGGTTCAGAGAATCCGGACAATCCGTCGTCATTCCGGGGCGCGGCCGCAGGCCGCGAACCCGGAATCCATATTCACGGATGCTGGTTATGGATTCCGGGCTCCTCGCTTCGCTCGGCCCCGGAATGACTTGATTCCGCTTTCGCGGGAACGAGCGGATGAGCCTAATGAACTTGGCGCTCCTGCCCGGCCCAATACGGCTTGCGCAGCTCGCGCTTGAGGATCTTTCCGGTCGGGTTGCGCGGCAGCGCATCGACGAAATCGACCGAGCGCGGCACCTTGTAGCCGGCGATGCGCTCGCGGGCGTACACCATCAGCGCCTCGGGCGTGAGCTCGACGCCGGGCTTTCTCACCACGACCGCCTTCACCGCCTCGCCCCATTTGTCGTCAGGAACGCCGATCACCGCCACGTCGGCGACGGCGGGGTGGCTGAACAAGGCGTTCTCCACTTCGGCGGGATAGATGTTCTCGCCGCCGGAGATGATCATGTCCTTCACCCGGTCGTAGATGTAGAGATACCCGTCGCGGTCGAGGTAACCGGCATCGCCGCTGTGGAACCAGCCGTTGCGGACCGCCTTGCCGGTTGCCTCAGCCTGGTTCCAGTAGCCGAGCATGATCTGCGGCGAGCGGCAGATGATCTCGCCCACCTCGCCGACGGCGACGTCATTGTCGAGCGCGTCGACCACGCGCAGCTCAACGCTGGTCATAGCCTTGCCGCAGGACTTGAGACGCGCCGGCACGTGCTCGTCGTGGTCTTCCGGCGGCAGATAGGTGATGGCGCCGGTGGTCTCGGTCAGCCCATAGACCTGCGCGAGGCCGCAGCCGAACACCTTGACCGCGTTGCGCACCAGGTCGACCGGCGCCGGGGACGCCCCGTAGACGATGAGTTCGAGCGAGGAAAAGTCAGTCGCGCGGAATTGCGGCGACTGCAGCATGAACAGGATGAGCGCCGGCACCACGAAGACCTTGGTGATGCGAAACTCCGGAATGAGCCGCAGAATGGCGGCAGGGTCCGCGTCGCGCATCAGCACGCTTTCCACGCCGCGATAGAAGCCGATCAATCCCCAGCCGCTGCCGCCGATATGAAAGAGCGGCATGCAGACGAGATTGACGTCTTTCTCGTGCCAATCACCAAACTGGCGCAGCGCGCCCGGCAGCAAGGTCAAGAGGTTGGCGTGGCTCAGCTGCGCGCCCTTGGGGTGACCGGTGGTGCCGCTGGTGTAGAGCTGAATGGCGCAGTTGCCTGCCGCCACCTCGACCGCAGGGTCACGGTCCGATTGGCGCGCGACCCAGTCGGTATAGGTTTCCCAGTCGCCGTGCACGCCGTCGAGCGCGATGATGCGGCGCACCGATTTCAATTCCGGCGCGACCTTGTCGACGAGCGGATAGAAATCGGCGCCGACAAACAGGAGTTCCGCACCGGCATCCCCGACCACAAACGCGACCTCGGACGGCGCGAGGCGGAAATTCACCGGCACCAGCACCACGTCGACCTTGGCCGCGCCGAACCAGAGCTCGAAGAAGGCCGGCCCGTTCTTGGAGAGGATGGCGATGCGCCGTTGCCGCCCGATGCCCTCGGCGATCAACCCGTTGGCCACCTGATTGGTCCGGCGATCAAGCTCGCCATAGGTGAGGCGCTGTCCCTCGAAATGGATGGCCACCCGATCGGGACGGGTTCTGGCGTGCTGGCGCGTGATGTCGCCGATCCGGGAAATGTCGGCAACGCCGGTGACATCGTGCATGCGTTTCTCCTCGAAAGCGCTGCGGATTTGCGTGTCGCGGGCGCCTGTGGCGCCTCGTGGTTGTGGCACGATGGTAGGTATTTTCCGAACTGATGGGAAGCGCGAAGCCCCTCGCGCGAGCTGGAGTTCCAAGGAGGGACGCCCCCGCGCCCGAGTTCCGCGACAGTCGCCTCGGCGCCTTCACCCGCTCATCGTCAGGCCGCCCGAAACCGAAATGGTCTGCCCGGTGATGTATTCGGCATCGCTGCTGGCGAGGAAAGCGACGAGCCCCGGATAGTCTTCAGGCTGGCCCAGCCGGCGCAGCGGAATGGCCTGCTGCAACCGGTCCACGAGCTTCGCGCCGCCAGACATGCCGTCGGCGAAGGACGCAAAAAGCGGCGTCTGCGTCGGTCCCGGGCAGATGGTGTTGACCCTGATACCGTGCCGCGCGTGCTCGCGGGCGATCGTCTTCGCGAAGGCGATCATGCCGCCCTTGCAGGCCGAGTAGACCGCCTCTCCGCTCGAGCCGACGCGGCCCGCGTCGGAGGCGATGTTAATGACGTGGCCCGAGCGGCGCGCGACCATGCGCGGCAGCACCGCATGATGCAGATTGAGGTGACCGACCAGATTGATGTCGATGACCTTGCGCCAGAACGTCGGGTCGGTGTCGACGAAATTCATCATCCGGTCCCAGCCTGCGTTGTTGACCAGGATGCCGATGCCGCCGACTTCGTTTTCGACGCGCTCGACCGCGGCCGTGACCGCGGCATGGTCGGTGATGTCGACCACGAAGGCGGCGGCTGTGCCGCCGGCAAGGCGAACGCTTTCTTCGGCGCCCGCGGCGTTGAGATCGAACACGGCGAGCCGGCAGCCCTCTTCGGCGAGCCGCAGCGAGATCGCCCGGCCGATGCCGCTGCCGCCACCGGTGACAAGGGCGACCTGATCCTTCAATCCGCGGAATGCCATGCCGTTCGCTCCGCAGCGGACGCGTCAGCGCACGAACTTGCGGAATTCGGGCTTACGCTTCTCCAGGAAGGCGCGCACCCCTTCGCGCGACTCCTCGGTGTCGTAGTAGAACGACAGCGTCTGCATGCCCATCCAGCTCAGCGCGCGAATGCTTTCGGTATCGGCGTTGAACGAGCGCTTGGCGATGGCGATGGCCGAGGGGCTGCGTTCCAGAATCTCGGCGCACCATTTCGCCACTTCGGCGTCGAGCTGATCGTCGGGCACCACGGTATTGACCAGGCCCATGGCGAGCGCCTCTTTCGCTGTATAGCGCCGGCACAAATACCAGATCTCGCGCGCTTTCTTCTCGCCGACCACGCGCGCGAGATAGGCGGTGCCGAAGCCCGGATCGACCGAACCGACTTTCGGCCCGACCTGGCCGAACACCGCGCTCTCGCTGGCGATGGTGAGATCGCAGATCGTCGCCAGCACATTGCCGCCGCCGATCGCATAGCCGTGCACGCGGGCAATTACGGGCTTGGGGACGTCGCGGATCAGAGATTGCAGCGCCTCGATCGGCATGCCGATGGTGCCCCGGCCGTTGTATTTGCCTTCGTGGGCGCTCTGGTCGCCGCCGGTGCAAAAGGCCTTGCCCGTGCCGGTCAGAACGATCACCCCGATCGATTTGTCCCAGCCGGCCCCGTCGATGGCGCGGATCAACTCCTCGACGGTCTCCGCCCGCATCGCATTGAGGACTTTCGGGCGATTGATCGCAACGGTCGCGACGCCACCTTCGCTGGTGACGATCAGATCCTGATAGTCGCTCATGGCACCTCCGACATTCGCGCCCCTCGTCCCGCGGACCATACGCCCAACTTGCCAACGCTTCGGCTAGGCTCCACCATGGTCGCATCGGAAATTCGTGACGGCAACGGCAATTGCCGTCGATGGGATGGAACGGAGCCAAGTAGGAGTCGTGGCCGGCGAAGAGAGCCATATCGTTGCCGAAGCAGCGGAGCGGATTCTTGCCGATCTCGCCGATCCCCAGAGCATCAACCAAGCGAACAACGGGGCGTGGAAAGAGCCACTGTGGGGCGCACTCAGCGAGGCGGGGCTGCCGCTCGCCTGGGTCCCGGAACAACTGGGCGGCTCGGGGGCAAGCCTCGCCGACGGCTTTGCGGTTCTCGGTGTCGCCGGGCGCTTTGCGCTCGCGGTGCCACTTGCCGAAACGCTCGCGGCCGGCTGGTTGTTGGCACGTGCCGGTCTCGAGGCGCCGGCGACGCCGATGAGTGTCGCCCCGGCGCGGCCGCACGATCGCATCACGCTCGACGCCGGCGGCAGGCTCAGCGGTCGCGCGACCGGAGTGCCGTTCGCGCGCGATGCGCAACATATCGCCGTGCTCGCCTATCGCGGCAACGAGCCGATGATCGCGCTCGCCGAGACCAAGGACTGCCGGCTGGCCGACGGCCGCAACCTCGCCGGCGATGCAGCCAATGTTGTGATCTTCGATGGCGTCAAACCGCTCCGCAGTGCGCCGGCGCCGGCTCACTTCGAGCAAAAATCCACGCTGCTGATGGGCGCGGCCATTCGCAGCGTCGAGACCGCGGGCGCGCTGGAAACGGTGCTGTCGCTGAGCGTCGCCTACGCCAATGAGCGCGTCGCCTTCGAGCGGCCGATCGGTAAATTCCAGGCGGTACAGCAGAACCTGGCGCGGCTCGCCGGCGAAGTCGCCGCGGCGCTCGCGGTTTCCGGCTCCGCCGCCGATACACTGGCGCAGGCCGGCACTGACGACGAGGCGGTGTTTCTGGAAGCCGCTTCCGCCAAGATTCGCACCGCTGAGGCGGCGGCGGAAGGATCGGCGATCGCGCATCAGGTGTTCGGCGCCATCGGCTTCACCAAAGAGCACGTGCTGCACCGCTTCACGCTGCGCCTGCTGTCCTGGCGTGACGACTTCGGCAACGAAAGCTATTGGGCAGCCGAACTGGGCCGCCATGTCGCCCGCCGCGGTGCCGACGATTTTTGGCCGCTGGTGGCGTCGCGATGACGGCACATCTGCAATTCGATCCGATCCGCCTGCCGCCAGAATGCGACGCGCTCCGCGCGGAGGTGCGCGCGTTCCTGGCGGAGGAGAGCGCGGCCGGTACGTTCGATCCGCATCAGGCGATGGATGGCGATGCCCACAGCCGCGCCTTCAGCCGGCGCGTCGGCGCCAAGGGCTGGATCGGCATGACCTGGCCGAAGCGCTACGGCGGCCATGAGCGTACTTACCTGGAACGCTACGTGGTCACCGAGGAATTCCGCGTCGCCAACGCGCCGGTGCGTGTCCACTTCGTCGCCGACCGCCAGAGCGGCCCGATCCTGCTCAAATACGCGCCCGAGCACATCAAGCAGGATATTCTGCCGCGCATCTGCCGCGGTGAATTGTGCTTCGTCATCGGCATGAGCGAGCCCGGGTCCGGCTCCGACCTGTTCGCGGCCAAGACCAAGGCGACCAAGACCGACGGCGGCTGGCGCATCAACGGTTCCAAGATCTGGACCAGCAATGCCCATCATGCCGACTACATGCTCGGCCTGTTCCGCACCTCGCCGCCGACCAAGGAGAACCGCCGGCACGGGCTCACGCAATTCCTCGTCGACATGAAGACACCGGGCATCACCGTCAACCCGATCTATCAGATGACCGGGCTGCACGATTTCAACGAGGTCGTGTTCGAGGATGCGTTCGTGCCGGACGACCACGTCATGGGCGAGATCGACGGCGCCTGGAAACAGGCGACGAGCGAGCTCGCCTACGAGCGCAGCGGACCGGAGCGCTTCCTCGAAACCTTCTACGTCCTGCTCGAGCTGATCCGCGCGCTTGGACCCGAGCCCGACCTGCGCAGCGCCGAAGGGCTCGGCCGTCTGGTCGCGCAGCTGCACACGTTGCGGCGCATGTCGGTATCGGTCGCCGGCATGCTGCAGGCCGGAAAGGAGCCGGTGGTGGAAGGCTCTATCGTCAAGGACCTCGGCACCATGTGGGAGCAAAAGCTGCCCGGCCGCGTGCGCGACCTGGCCGCCTTCCTCGAACCCGAGGTCATGAACCGCGCGACGCTCACGGAGCAGCTTGCCTTTGCCACAATGATCGCGCCCAAGCTCACAATCCAGGGCGGCACCACCGAGATCCTGCGCGGCATCATCGCGCGCGGGCTCGGCTTGCGGTGAGAGGCGCGGCGGCCGTGCCGGACATCGGCAAATTGCTGTGGCCGCGCTCTGTAGCGGTGGTCGGCGCTTCGTCGAACACGCACGGTCTGCGCGGCCGGATTTTCGAGATCATGCGCAGCCATCCGTTTGCCGGGCAACTCTATCCGGTGAGCCGCAGCGCGGCCGAAGTGCAGGGTGTGAAGGCCTACCCATCGGTCGACGCGCTGCCGCAAGCGGCGGACCTCGCCATGCTGATCGTGCCTGCCGAATATGTGCCGGCCGAGCTTGAGCGTTGCGGCCGCGCCGGCATCAAAGCCGCCGTCATTCTCAGCTCCGGCTTTGCCGAGGAGCCGGGCGGCGCCGGCGCGCACATGCAGCGCGAGATCATCGCGACTGCGCAGCGCTACGACATGGCGGTGGGCGGGCCGAACACGGAGGGTTTTGCCAATATCGCGGCCGGACTGTGCGCCAACTTCAGCCCGGCCATGGACAAAGATGCGGGGCCGCTCCTGCCCGCCCGCCCGCTCGGGGACGGCCAAGTGTCGATGATCTCGCAGAGCGGCGGCCTCGGCTTTGCGTTCTTCGACCGCGCACGGCCGCGCAATTTCCGGTTTCGCTACATCGTCACCACCGGCAACGAAGCCGTGCTCGAGAGTGCCGACTTCATCGACTATATGCTGGACGAAGGCGAGACCGACGTCTTTCTGCTGCTGGTCGAAGCAGTCAAGACACCGGAAAAATTCAAACGCGTCGCGGAAAAGGCGCTCAAGGCCGGAAAACCGCTGATCGTGCGCAAGATCGGGCAGTCGGCGCCAGGGAGCCGCGCGGTTGCTTCGCACACCGCCGCACTCGCCGGCTCGCAGGCCGCCTACCGCGCCATGTTCGAGCGCTACGGGTTGATCGAAGGCGGCGATTTCGAGGAGATGCTCGATCTCGCCTCAGGCTTCCTCGCCTGCGGCGACCGCATGCCGGCCGGCAATCGCGTCGGCATCTGCACTTCCTCAGGGGGCGCGGGTGTTTGGATGGCCGATGCCTGCGCCGCGGCAGGGCTTGAAGTGCCGGTGCTCGATGACGCGACGCGCGCGACGATCGACGTTCACCTGCCTTCCTACGCCACCTCGCAGAACCCGGTCGATTCCACCGCCCAGGGCGTGCAGAAGCTCGGCTATGCGACGTTCGCGCGCCTGGTAGCGCACTCGCCATCGGTCGACGGCGTCGTCGTGGTGATCACGGCGCGCCGCTCAGCGTTTCTTGAAGCCGATCTGCCGAAGCTCAAGGACCTTGCGCGGGAGTCGCGCAAGCCGGTGTTCATGTGGACTTACACGTTGCCGTCCCCGCGCACGGTCGAGATACTCAACGAGGCGGGCTATCCGCTGTTCACCAGCGCGCACGGTTGTGCGCGCACGCTGCGCGCAATGGCCGACTATCAGATTTTGCGCGAACGTTTGCTGCGCCCGATCGAAATCGTGCCGGCGGGCCGGGAGGCGCATGCCAATGCGCGGGCCATGCTGGCCGAGCCTGGCCCGGTGCTATGCGAGTACCGGGCGCGGCCCTTGCTGGCGGCCTATGGCATCGGCAGCGGCGATGCGGGGAAGCTCACTCACTCGGCCGAGGAGGCCGTTGCAACCGCTCAAGCAATCGGACGTCCCGTTGCGCTCAAGGTTCAATCCGCCGACATCCCGCACAAGACCGAGGCCGGTGCGGTCGCGCTCGGTCTTACCGGGGCTGAAGCCGTGCGCGCGGCCTATGATCGCGTGCTCGCCGCAGCCAGGCAGCACGCGCCGAGGGCGCATATCGATGGCGTTCTGGTGCAGCCGATGGCGCCGTCCGGTCGCGAGGTCATTCTCGGCGTCAACCGCGATCCCACCTGGGGATTGTTGCTGATGGTTGGCCTCGGCGGCGTTCTGGTCGAGGCGCTCGGCGACGTGGCGCTCGCGCCGGTGCCGCTCGATCACCCTGCCGCCCGCGCGCTCATCGACCGCCTCAAGGGCGCGCAGGTGCTCGGTCCTTATCGCGGGCAGCCGCCGGCGGACGCCGAGGCGCTCGTCGACCTCATGGTGCGGCTGTCGCAGTTCGCCGCCGATCATGGCGACGCGCTCGCCGAAATCGATCTCAACCCCGTCATCGTCCATCCGCGCGGCGAAGGCGTTTCGGTCGTGGACGCGCTGATCGTCAAACGCAGTGCCGAGCCGGCACAACGGCGCGGCGCGGCCGAGTAGCAACAGGCGAGGAAACTCCCATGGGTCCGTTCAAGGATATCGCCGTCGAAAAATCCGGCCACGTGGCGCTGGTGGAGATCAGACGCCCCCCGCACAACTTTTTCGATGTCCCGCTGATCAAGGAGATCGCCACGGCCTTCGAGGCGCTCGACGACGACGCCGATTGCCGCGTGCTGGTGCTGGCGGCGCAGGGAAAGGCGTTCTGCGCCGGCGCCAATTTCGGCGACAGCAGCATTCTCGACCGCGAGGGCGCCCGCCCCGGCGAACGGGCCCCCGGCGTCGCGCCGCTCTACGTCGAAGGCAACAGGCTCTTCCGCACCAAGAAGCCGATCGTCGCGGCGGTCCACGGCCCTGCGGTCGGCGGCGGGCTCGGGTTGGCGATGGTCGCCGATTTCCGCGTCACCTGCCCCGAGGCGCGCTTCTGCGCCAACTTCACCCGGCTCGGCTTTCATCCGGGATTCGGGCTGACCGTCACTTTACCCGCGGTGATCGGCCCGACCAAGGCAGCGCTGTTGTTCTATACCAGCCGCCGCGTCCCTGGCGACGAGGCGCATGCCATGGGTCTCGCCGACGTGCTGGTGCCGCAGGACCAAGTTCGCACCGCCGCGCTGTCGCTTGCCGCAGAGATCGCCGAGAATTCACCACTCGGGCTTGAGGCGACACGAGCGACCTTGCGCGGCGATCTTGCCGACCGCGTCCGCGCCGCGACCGATCACGAGCTCGAGGAGCAGAACCGGCTGCGCAAGACCGACGATTTCAAGGAAGGCGTCAAGGCGATGGCCGAGCGGCGGGTGCCCGTGTTCGCGAACCGCTAGCGGCTCAGTGGATAGCGGATGTCAAATCCGCTCCGCTAGAATGTTGCGCTACGAAGCCAAAGAAAGCGGGAGGAAAAGCAATGGCGCTGCCACGGCTGAAACATTTCGGATGGGGCCGTGAGGGCGAGGGCCTGACCGCCGACGAAACGGCCTTCGTGCTCGGACGCATCCAAGCGCGGTTCGGCCCGGGGGCGGAGCGCGAAGTCAAACCGCCACCGCTCGAAGACATCAAGCTCGAACCGCCGCGGCTCAAGGTGCCGCCATCGCTGCCGTTCTGCACCACCGAACACTATGATCGCGCGGCGCACGCTCACGGCAAATCGTTCCCCGAATACGTCCGCGGGCTTCTCGGCGACTATTCCAGCGCGCCGGATGTCGTCGCCTATCCGCGCACCGAGGCGGACGTCGCGGCGGTGCTCGATTGGGCCGGCGGTGCGCAGGCGAGCGTGACACCGTTCGGCGGCGGATCGAGCGTCGTCGGTGGCGTCGAGCCGGTACGCGATGCGGTGCGGCACAAGGCGGCGGTGACCGTCGATCTCCGCGAGCTTGGCCGCGTGCTCGAAGTGGACAAGACCTCGCGCGCGGCGCGCATCGAAGGGGGCGCTTTCGGACCGGCGCTCGAGGCGCAGCTCAAACCGCACGCGTTGACGCTACGCCACTTCCCGCAGAGTTTCGAGTGCTCGACGCTCGGCGGCTGGATTGCGACCCGTTCGGGCGGTCATTTCGCAACGCTCTACACCCACATCGACGATCTCGTGGAATCGCTGCGCGCCGTCACGCCGAAGGGCGTGATCGAGACGCGGCGGCTCCCCGGCTCGGGCGCGGGACCGAGCCCCGACCGTCTGCTGATCGGCTCGGAGGGCATTCTGGGCATCATCACGCAGGCCTGGATGCGGCTGCAGGATCGGCCGAAATTCCGCGCCGGCGGTGCGGTGCAATTCCCGGATTTCTTCACTGCATCCAAAGCCTTGCGAGCGGTTTCGCAAGCGGGGCTTTATCCGGCGAATTGCCGCATCCTCGACGCCGAGGAGGCGTTTAACACCGGCGCTGCCGACGGCAGTGTCGCGATCATGGTGCTTGCCTTCGAGTCCGGCGACCATCCCCTCGAGCCGTGGATGGCGCGCGCCCGCGAATGCTGCGCCGCCCACGGCGGCAAGGCGGGCGCCGGCGATGCCGCCGATGCTCATCGCGCGGGCGCGGCCGGCGCCTGGCGCAACGCGTTCATCCGCATGCCCTTTGCGCGCGAGCGCACCATCGAGCGCGGCGTCATCAACGATACGTTCGAGACCGCCATCACCTGGGAGCGGTTCGAGGCCTTCCACGACAACGTCAAGGCCGCAACGGAGCGCGCTATTGTCGAGGCGACCGGGCGCACGGGGCAGGTCACCTGCCGCGTCACCCACGTCTACCCGGATGGGCCAGCGCCGTATTTCACCTTCCACGCGGCCGGGCGGCACGGCCAACTGAGCGCGCAATGGGACACCATAAAATCGGCCGGCCTCGATTCCGTGATCGAGAACGGCGGCACCGTTACCCATCACCATGCGGTCGGACGCGACCATCGGCGCTGGTACGACCGCCAGCGGCCGCCCTTGTTCGCCGCCGCGTTGAAGGCGGCCAAAGCGACGATGGACCCGCAGGCGCTGCTCAATCCGGGCGTGCTGATCGATCCGTAGAGTTTTTGCGGACGTGAAGGCGAGTAGGCGCTGCGCCGGTCATCCGATACTGCGCTCGTCGGCGATGATTTTTCCGTCGTTCGGCAGCGTACCAGGCGCGACCAGCTGAACGCGGCCCCTGAGCTTGGTCACGGACTGCAGGCTCGCCGCCACCGCGTCTTCCAAGCCGCCGGGGCGCGCGGCGCACTCGGCGGCAAGCGTCATCACGTCCTGCTCCGCTTCCCGCGTCACCGAAAGCCGCACGCGCCCAAGCTCCGGATGGCGCTTGGCCACTTCGGCAATTTGCCCCGGGTGCACGAACATGCCCTTGACCTTGGTGGTCTGGTCGGCGCGTCCCATCCAACCCTTGATGCGCATGTTGGTGCGCCCGCACGGCGAGCGGCCGGCAAGGACCGTGGAGAGATCGCCGGTGGCGAGCCGGATCATCGGGTAGTCGGCATTGAACGAAGTGACGACCACCTCGCCGACCTCGCCCTCGGCCACCGGATCGCCCGTGCCCGGCCGTACGATCTCGACGATGACGCTCTCGTTGACGACCATGCCTTCTAGCACCGGCGTTTCGTACGCGATCACGCCGAGTTCGGCGGTCGCGTAGCACTGCTTGACCGCGACGCCGCGGCCGGCGAGATGCTCGCGCAGCGAGGAGGGCAACGCCGCGGCGGAAACGAGCCCACGCTTGAGCGAGGACACGTCCTTGCCCGCCTTCTCCGCGGCATCCAGCAGGATTTTGAGGAAGTCGGGCGTGCCGGTGTAACCGCTCGGCTTGAGATGGACGATCGCCTCTACCTGTTGCTCGGTATTGCCGATACCGCCGGGAATGACGGTGCAGCCGAGCGCATGCGCCCCCGCCTCGAGAATGAATCCGCCGGGCGTGAGATGATAGGCAAAGCTGTTGTGCACAATGTCGCCGGAGCGAAAGCCTGCGGCAAAGAGCGCGCGCGCCGAACTCCACCAGTCGGCGCCGTGGCCCTCCGGCTCGAAGATCGGGCCCGGCGACATCAACAGCCGCTTGAGCTTTCCCGGCGCGGTCACGGCGAAACCGCCGAGCGGCGGTTTTGCTGTCTGCCGGTCCTTCAGCTCGGACTTGCGCAGTACCGGCAGAGCGGCGAGCGCGGCGCGCGAGGTGACGGATCTTGCCTCGACGCCGGCGAGCTGCTCGGCCCAGCCCGGCGCACTCATCGCCCGCGCGATGAGCTCCGGCATTTTCGCAAACTGCTCCCGCTCGCGCAGGTCCGGCGCGCGCGCTTCCGAAGCGTCATAGAATTCCTGCATGGCTCGATCCTGGGCCAGAGTCAGACGATCCGTGTCTTGCGATCTTTCCAATAGCGGTCGCGCAGCACGCGCTTGTAGAGCTTGCCGGTCGGCAGTCGCGGCAACTCGGCCTCGAAGTCGATCGAGCGCGGACACTTCTGCCGCGCCAGGTGCTCGGCGCAGAACGCGATCAGCTCCTCCGCGATCGCCGGTCCGGGCGCGATGCCGGGCATGAGCTGGATCGCAGCCTTCACCTCCTCGCCGAGATCCTCGTTGGGCACCCCGAACACGGCGGCGTCGGCGACCTTCGGATGCGTGATCAGAAGATTCTCGCATTCCTGCGGGTAGACGTTGACGCCACCGGAGATGATCATGAAACTCGCGCGGTCGGTCAGATAGAGGTAGCCGTCATTGTCGACGTAGCCGACGTCGCCTACTGTGCTCATCGAGCCGTCGCTCGAGCGCGCCTCCGCGGTCTTCTCCGGATCGTTGAAATACTGGAACGGCGTCGCAGTCTTGAACCAGAGCGTTCCCGGCGTGCCGGTCGGACAGGGCTGCATCGCATCATCGAGAACGTGCAGCTCGCCGAACAGCACCCTGCCCACGGTACCGCGGTGCGCCAGCCATTCGGCGCTGTCGCAGGCGCTAAAGCCCACCGCTTCGGTGGCGCCGTAATATTCGTGGACGATCGGCCCCCACCACTCGATCATCTGCTCCTTCACCTGCACCGGGCACGGCGCCGCGGCGTGAATGACGACTTCGAGCGAGGAGAGATCGTAGCGCCGCCGCACCGCCTCCGGCAGCTTGAGCAGGCGCGAGAACATGGTGGGCACGAGCTGGCTGTGTGTCACTTTGTAGGTCTGCACCAGCTCCAGATATCGCTCGGGATCGAAGCGTTCCATAATGATCGCCGTGCCACCCTGGCGGATGGTGAGATTGACCGCCGCCTGCGGCGCCGAGTGATAGAGCGGGGCCGGCGACAGATAGATCATGCGGTCGCGGTAGCGCCAGAGCCGGACCAGAAAGTCGAACAGAGGAAGCTGCTGTGACGGCGGCTGCATCGGCAGCGGCCGCAAAATCCCTTTCGGCCGCCCGGTCGTACCCGAGGAATAGAGCATCGGCGTCCCGAGCGCCTCGTCGGCGATCGGCGTTGCCGGATAGGGCGCCGTCGCCTCGTCGAGATTCCGCACGCGCTTGCCGTTGCCGCGGCCGTCTACGACGAGACAAAGCTCGATCTTTGGGCAGCTTCCGAGAGCGGCCAAGGCCACGTCGCGCTTCGCGTCCGAAGTGACCAGGATTTTCGCTTCGCTGTTGTTGACGATATAGGCCAGCTCTTCCGCGGTAAGATACGAGTTGATGCAGGTGTAGTAGAGGCCGGCGCGCTCGGCGGCGCCGCACGCTTCGAGATAGCGCGGGCTGTTTTCCATGAAGATGGCATAGTGGTCGAGACGGGAGAGGCCGCGCGCCCGCAGAAGGTGGGCCAGGCGATTGGTGCGCGCCTCGAGTTCGCCGTAGGTCACGACGGCCCCGGCCTGCGCCATGATGAAGGCCGGCCGCTGCGGATCGGTGGCGGCATGCTTGCCTGGATACATCGGCCCTCCCTATTGGCGGCGCATCGCGCCGCTGCGGTCGCGCCCGACGCTCACAGCGTGCGCGCGATCAGTATCTTCATGATCTCGTTGGCGCCGCCGAAGATGCGAGCGACGCGGGCGTCCTTGTACATGCGGGCGATCGGATACTCGTCCATATAGCCGTAGCCGCCGTGGAGCTGCAGGCACTCGTCGATGATCTTGCCTTGCAGGTCGGTGATCCAATACTTCGCCATCGAGGCGGTCGCAGCATCGAGCTTGCGCTGCAGGTGCTGCTCG
>Ga0210405_10002094_pt1 | contig 21180 bp, 23 predicted proteins | sample IncBWH11MmetaG_FD_155492 | JGI IMG/M metagenome (GOLD analysis project Ga0210405, IMG submission 155492) | Forest soil microbial communities from Barre Woods Harvard Forest LTER site, Petersham, Massachusetts, United States - Inc-BW-H-11-M | ecosystem: Environmental > Terrestrial > Soil >... | reverse complement strand
GCATAGTAATGCGGCACGGAGTAGCGAAGTGCGAGTTGTTCAGCCAGGATGGGCTCAAGGTCGCAAACCGCCAGTACACGTGCACAACCGAGCTTTTGAATTTCCTCAATGTGCCCGTCAGCGATTTTCCCACAGCCAACAATGCCAATATTCAGCATTCATTTCTTTCGATGCCTGCGCCGACCCCAACAAGGTGTCCGTTCTGAGCTGCGACGACAGGGTTGCGGCCCCGTCCGATGGCCTGGATCGCTAGATACATCTGCCACGCGGAGACAAAATGAAGGGCGCACCCGCGCCGACCCGCTTCTTCCACCAACATGTTGAACGCCGACTCAAGCACGCCTCGCAATAAAGCGGAAGAGTTTCGTTCTTGAGCTCCATGCGTAAACAACTTGATGAAGGAATCCGTGCCAATCCTTGGGGCTAGCTCTGCCCAGCGCCTCACGCGATATGGTGTCGCCACGTTCCCATAGCGAAGTTCGCCTGTTTCGAGCCGCGGAAGCAAGCGGTCTCTCCAGCGCATTCCGAGAGGACCAGAAATCATGAGTAGGTCGCCTTCAACGCCACCGCCAGGGGTAACAGGGACACCGCTGTCATACGATTTCGGACGATCGGGATCACCGTTGCAGTAGTAGATGGTATTGACCAAGCGAGCTTGGGTTGGAGAATCGCCAGACGGCATAGTGAAATCGGCAAAGCAACCGAGATCTCGCAGCACTCGGATTTCATCGTTGAGTCCACACAAGCGGCCATCCGGCCGCGAATTGTCCAGCGCCCAGTTACCGTGGATAAAGCCGAATGTTAGCTTCCCATCGTGCTCGCGCAGCAAACCGTGTTCGTCGCGCAATGTTTCGCAAAAAGTGCTGATGCGATCGACAAAGTTCTGGCGCCCTTCACCGTCATGATGAAGATGGACTTCCACGTCCGCTATCCCGTCGCGAACCATTTCCGCCAGAGGTTCCATGAGGGACGGATGATATTCTTCTTCTGGAAAAAAAAACGTATATCGAGGCCCGTTGCCAACAGAGTCGGGCTTACATCTCTTTGCAACTTCCGGCCATGCCGCCCGCCATAGAGCGACGCGCGATTGCGCAGTGCCTAAATCGGCGCGGCGCCACTTGGGTTCGTAATGGTCCGCAATAGCCACCCATATGCGCTCAAGCGGAGGCGCGGCCAGCTGCGCAATCCGCCGCAGCCGTTGCCGGATGTAAGAGGGACCCCAAATTTGGGAACTGTGGATCAATTGCATGGAGGCGCTGTTCGTTTGCTCCGCAAGACTCACCGGCTGAAAACGGTTGTAGCTTTGGCCGGCAGATGCCGTTTCTCTCTTCGTTGGTGCAATGCTAGCTCACAGATACCGAGCAATTCGTCGGCAGCTTCATCCCAACCCCTGCGAAATTGTTCGGAGATAGAATGTTCGTCCCAACGCCGATCCATCGCCTTTTCAATTGCACCGGCGACTGCTCGCGAATCTCTTGGAGCGATTAGAATCCCAGATTCTTCGTTGACCAGCTCGAGAATTCCACCCACATTTGTCGCAATCACGGGGCGTCCGCAACTGAGAGCTTCGATGACGACGTTTGGGTATCCTTCGTTGTAGCTGGGCAGAGCGAGGACGTTAGCTGCAGCGAGCCAATGGGCCACTTCCTGAGAAGAGCAGGCACCCTTCAAAGTGATTCGATTCCCCAACGAAAGATGTTTGGCTTTACTCCGTAAGTGTGCGCCGCCCGGACCATCTCCGACAAATGCCAGTCGCAGCCTTGGACGGCGGCTTGCGAGTGACGCAAAGCCTTCGAGCAATTCTTCGATGCCCTTGGCGGTATCCAAACGGCCAACGAACAACACGAGTTCGGCCTTTTCGTCGACCGCTAGCAACGCGCGCGCTATGCTTCGGTCCCGCAAGTGAAAAACGCTCGGATTGCAGCCATTCCGGATCGTCCGGACCTTGGGGGCGCTAATGCCCATTTGAATGGCTCGCTGTCGCAGGTGCTCGCTCTTCGTCACCACAAAGGTTGCGCGTTTCATGGCAATCCGCGTCAACCATCGAGAAGCCGGGTCGACGAAACGATTCAAGTCTGAGCCAATGGAGCCGACTATGGCTGGGATGCCAAGCTTGCGGGCCACGGCCACGGTTGCGAAGCCCTCCGGATACAGCCAGAAATTGCACGCCACGTCCGGCATGGACTCACGGAAATATGGTTCAAGGTATCTGGCACAGACCAAACCGTTGATACATCTCGTCACGCCGGGTAAAGCTGGATACTCAAAGTAACGCGTACTCACGCCAGGCGGAGAATAAGACAAATCAGGGTGGCGATGATCGTAGGTCGGCTGGAACCATTTCGGATAACGCGGGAAAGGACAAATTACACTTACATCGGCGCGTTTTGAGAGGGCTAAAACGATCTCGTATTCTGAATGTCCGCGATATGGTTGGGCCGGAATAGGAAAAATGGGTGTAACCAGAGTCACTCTCAATCTCATCGCGTCGCACCCCGAGATCGCAATTGATCATGCAATGGCAGGTTGAGCGCTGTCGCGTTCCAATCCGCGCCATCCTGGCCGTCCGTCGCAAACGAAGCAGGTGCCCCAGAAGTCCAGATTTTCCAAAGCGGCCCGCGTGTGAACAGGAACTTGTAGAAGCCCATTACTACGGCAGCATTCAACATGCAGAAGGCGCTCGCCGGGGCGGCTATTCGCGCCAGGATCGGAATGCCGCGCCAGGAACCGAGGGCTGCGAGCGCGTAGAAGACAATCTGCGCTGTACTCACACCCTCGTAAAACCGAGAACCGTTTGCCAATAAGGCGCTACTGGCTAGTATTATCGCCAGCAGTATCGGTACGAGCAGACGCATTAGCTTGTGCGAGATTAACTCGAACCGCAGCCGGTTCTGCCGCGAGAGCAACCACGGTGCGAGCTGTATGAGTTGGAAGTTGCCCGCTAGCGTCCGGACCTTGCGATGGAACTCTCCTCGCAAGCTCTTCGGCCAGACATCATAGACTCGCGCGCGCAGGTCCAGCACCGATCGATATCCCTGGCGAATCACGCTAAGAGGCTGGAGCATATCGTCAAGAATAATCCCTACCGGCAGAGCGCTAGCCAGTTTGCGGCGGATCGCATAAAACCCACCGTACACTCCCAGCGGCGAATCCACCTTTGCCTCGCAATTGCGAATCCACTGCTCGTATCGCCAATAGAGTCCTCCGACGGCCTTGGCCCCCGCATCGTGGCCGTCATCGCGCAACACTAGCTCACCAGCAACACATCCCACTGCGGGGTCTTCGAAGTTGCTAATCAATAGTTGCAGGGCGTCGCTTTCAATCCAAGGACGAATGTCGAGGAACAGCAGGATTTCCCCCGTAGCGCTCTCGATTCCGATGTTCAGAGCTGCCGCCTTGCCAGCATGCACGGGACACCGAAAGCACCTGACACGCGGATCCTGAATTTCCTTGAGAATGTCGTCCGTGCCGTCCGTCGATCCGTCGGATACAATCTCGATTTCCAATCGGTCTTGCGGATAATCCAACGAAAGCAGCTGAGCGACTTTCTGTCGCAGCAACGCGGCGCCGTTGTGGACAGCAAGGATGATGCTCACCGTGGGAAGTATCGGTCCTTGCCGCTGCGGGCGCGGTTGCAAGCGGCTGCGCAAATACATCCACAGCGGATATCCAGCGTAGGTGTAGAGCAAGAGGCATGTCGCAAACCAGAATGCATACGTAGGAACGTGTGTACCACTCATCTCGTCCTCCTGGTGTTGGCAGCGCGCTACTGCGGTTGAACAGCGCTCGAGCCGGGGGGGAGGCTGCTTGAGCTTGCTTGTCAGTGGACTTTTTGGAGAGGACTGCGGCTGCATCAGCATTGCGCTGTTCGCCGCGGTCGTGTTCTATCGATTTGTGTTTTTCAGTGTCGGAGTCGAACTAAGCCGTATACCAAAAAGATGAGTAACACTTCGGCGGTTATGGTCGAGAGTATCCAGTTACCGCGATCAGGCGGCTTGCGATCACCTTGTTGAAGCGCGATCGTCGCGGTGGCCAGTCCTAGAACCAGGTACATGGTTATCGTGTAGCTGCGCGATAAGAACCAGGCGGTGGTCATAAACGAGACCAATGCCAGCCGCATCATCACTATCCACTGCTCGGGCACTCTCGGAGACCGAACCGGTTCGTTGGGTGTTTCAAACCTAGGAGCATGAGCGGCAGTCATAGCGGGCAATGCTGAGGACGAATACTCATATTTCAGTGCGATGGTGCCGCCCGAAGGTGCGGGACTTAGAGCGAGTGCTGGCGTGCTACCGATAGAACTCATTTCGAACAGCCGCAGCAATCCGAAGAACCTCCGTGGTTGTCTTTTCTTTTGCGGCCCAATGACGCGATTTAGTCCGGCGGTTGTTGTGACGAGTAACGCCATCCACAACGTGGTACCCAATAGTCCAAGTTCAGCAAGACAGAGGACGAAAGAATTGTGCGCAGTGATCTCATACAAATCCGTGAAACCATTGAAACCGATTCCGAACAGCGGAGCGCTCTTGAACATTTCCAGGCCATTGGCCCAGGCTTCCAACCGGTCGGCCCCGTCAGCCGCCGAAATCCCGCGGCCTCCCGTGAAATCAAGAGCTATCATGCCAAGGATGAATACGGCGGCCAGAGCCGTTGACGCCGTGGTTCCCAGTTTTTTCCGGGCTGCCATTAGCGAGACCGCCGCCAGTGCGATCAATCCACCACGCGAATGTGTCAGATAGGTGGTCCAAAGGAGCAACGCAACTGGCACGAGCACCGCAAAGAAATTGGCAACCACGCGTCCCCGCCGCCAGGCGATAAAAGCGAGCGGAAGAACGATTAAAAGAATCTGGGCAAGATCATTCGGATCGCTCAAGAATCCCGCGCCGCGTATTCGTGTCAATTGCCCAATCACTTCGTCCTGCGGCGAGGAGATATTGGTTAGTAGAACGAACATCTCACCGTGATAGCCCGCGTAATACCCGCAGAGTGCCTCCACGGTAACAATCAAGCAGGACCCAACTGCGGCCAGTGTCACAATCTTGAGTCTTCGAATCGTGGTTACGTTTACGATGATAAAAAAAAAGACCGCGGCGCTCGGCAGAAATATGCGCCAGCTTTCGATCACACCGCCGAGCCACCCGTGCACCACCTGAGAGAGAGCAATGGCTATAATGAAGCCAACCAATAAATATGTTTGTACTGACGTTTTCCAATAGCTGTACGTCGCCATGCTGGGCAAAGAAGCCACCGCCGTGATCCCGGCCAGGTACGTCACGGCGTGATAGCTGGCCCATTCCTTTCCGAATTGCTCCGGAGAGATAATCGTAACTACGATGTAGACGACGGTGAGTGCGAATCCCATGATCAAGCGGCTGCTTCGATCAGCATGTTCAGTCTCGCCACACGGATCGCGAGTCTTTGAAACGCGTGTCGGGAGGAGACTCGAAATGGCTCCCTCCGCAGACAGAGAGCATTGGTCATTTGGCGCCGCGACTCAACAGTACAATCTTGATCGTGTTCAAGACGATCAGCAGATCCAATCCCACGGACCTGTTCTTGATGTAATAGAGGTCGTAGCGGAGTTTTTCCTTGGCGTCTTCGACGGAACTTCCGTACTTATAAAGAATTTGAGCCCACCCGGTAATTCCCGGACGAACAGAGTGCCGCAAATGGTAGTAAGGAATCTTCCCATTCAACGACGCGACAAACTCCGGCCGCTCAGGACGCGGACCGACCAGGCTCATGTCGCCCTTAAACACGTTCAACAACTGGGGAATCTCATCGATGCGCGTTTTGCGAAGGACTCTCCCCACTCGCGTAGCCCGAGGATCGTCGTCCTCTGCCCAGATTGGCCCGCTATCGGCTTCCGCGTCAGAGCGCATCGTGCGGAATTTGTAACAGCGAAAAATCTTACCGTCCCGTCCTACACGGTTCTGCCAGTACAAAACCCGGCCTGGCGAACTTAGCTTGATGGCCAGAATGACAAACGGAAGCAGCGGCAGGCTGAGCAGCAATCCAACAATCGAAATTACCACCGACGCGAACCGCTTGTAGATTAAGAAGAGCCTCGATGGATGTGAGCCTGGCGAAAATAGCAACCAGCTCAATCGGATGGATTCAATGGGAACTTTTCCTGTGATCGACTCGTAGACATCATTTCCATCTTGAACTTGTACGCCACGATTCTTCAATGAAAGTAACAAATCCACAGGCAGCTTCCCGCGGCGTTCCTCCATCGCCACAACGATGCGGTCGATCCCGCGGATAGAACGGCCGATTGCAAGGTCCTCGCAGAGGATAGTCTGCGAGAGAGTGACCGGTAGTTCACCAATCTCGTGATTTCCAGAATGGTTTCCGATGGCCCGCAGCTGTGCACTGCCCGCAACACGAATTCCCAGCTCGGGCCGCATTTCGATTTCACGTAGTAGAGAATTAGCCAGCGGGCCCTCGCCCAAAATAACCACCCGCTCGGCAAGCCGCTGCGTGCTATTGATGACCGAAAACAGCCTTCGCCATAGGAGAAGCAACAGCCCAACAAATAGGAAACCGAGATGAAAGATTCCCCGGCCCAATTTCACCGGCGGGTACAGATAGTAGAGGAGGCCCAAAGCGATGTACGCGACGCCCAGTACCTGGATGAGCCGGACAAGCGCCTCTCGCCGATTGCTTACAATCGCGGATTCATAAAGATCGAAATAATACATGCACGTCAGGAAGGCCACCGACACGAATAGAATTTTCAGAGAGCCGTACTGATAGGTGAGCATAAACCTGGCTTCACCGGGGCCCAGCCGCGCTAGAGCGGATGCCACAAGCGCGAGAGTGATCAGACAGGCTTCTGAAATTCCTAGCAGAAGCGTTCGTTTAGGAACATAGGCATTCAAGAGACGGATCAAGGAACACTCCAGGCTATGGCGACATACAGGAAACGCGGCTTCTGTGACGAGCTAACAAGAATGCTTTATTTGTGACCTCCCTTGCGCCTCCGCCGGGCAATAGCTCCGCCGATCAACAGTGCTGCCCCGAATAACAGCGCCGTTGTCGGCTCAGGAACAGGAGCTGGGCCCGGATCAATGGGAGTCGGCGGGGGATTAAAAGCCTGGAGCGGATCCTGTTTCGGGCAGCCCCAACTCAATAGAGCTGCCGCAAGAGAGAGGCCAAGAATCCATTTTCGTGGACGCATCCTAAGTATCTGTCTAGCTGCGGCCCAAACAAGAACTGAATTAAAGAGCCGGTTTGTGTCTCTCATGGGTGTACCATCCTTGTACCTACCTGCAATTATTTGGAACTGAGGTTGAGTTTTAGTTTCCGCTAAACTTGGTGACGTGGCTCAGCGTTACCTCATCTTGAGAAACGCTTTTCCTAACGCTTAATCCGGACGAACGATCGATTCACAAGTGCATTTGCCCCGGCACGCTGTCAATCTGGCAGGAATTCCTTAATCTCCGGATAGACACGGTGCGCGAAATTCACGGCGCGCGCTTGAGCGCTCGCCTCTCCATCGGCAGCGGTTGTCCAGATGCGGACCATGGCCCCATCGGTCGGTCGGTTCTTCAATCCGTCGGCAATCAGCAAGAACTTAGCAACGTATTCGCTGGCAACGACTCGTCCATGCGACTGATACCAGTAGAGGACCATATTTCGCCTCGTTCCCTGGGCCACCAGATATCCATTTACAAGAACAGGAACTCCGCTCTCGGAACCGATCTGAACACGACTGGAATGGATTGGCTCCCATCCGGAGCCCGGAAGACAATTTTTGGGAGAGTGAATTCTGTCTCCGGACCGTTGGTCTTTGTAATAGCCGACATAGAGCTCAATCGGAGGTGTAGTGCCGAGATACACTCGATTGATATATTCATCCGCACCGATTGCACGCACGACCTGCCTATCGAACGGACGATCCTGACCATGTGAAACGCCGATGTCGGACGGGAATTCACGCAGCGGCCAATGCGGCGCAGCGGCAGCCTTCGGTCTGAAGCTATGGGTCGCAAAGATCCCTCCCGCCAGGACCATCGCGGCCACGGAGACCCTTAGATAAGTCATGGACAAACCTGTAACGAATTCTGTTGTCTCAAATGCAGGCCAAGAATTTTATGGACCAGCAGGATCGAAACCACAGCCAACGCGAAAAACGCAAGGCCAAGAGCCACGTGCACTACACCGGAATCCGTCGTCGGTCCAAAGAAGTAACTCAGCACGCCAGTCGCCACGAGGCGCAGACCGTTGGTCGCGATCGCAATCGGAATGCTTGCGATCGCCAAGACGCTGCGTTTCCACGTACTCTGCTCGGCCAGATATCCGTAGGCCACCGCTGCGGCCAGCAGAGAAAATAGCGAGCGGATGCCACTGCATGCTTCGACCACGTTGAGCGTGCAATTCGGTAGAAAGAGTAGATTCCCCTCTCTCACCGTGTGAATCCCGAGCGCCACCAGACCGCTCGCACCCAAGCGTGACGCCCACAACTGAAGTGGAAGTGTCAATTGGTAGTACACGATTGCCGGCAAGGGAATCATAAAGAACAGATAGCCGATCGGAAATGCAACCGACCGCAGCGCCTGGCGGCCGGCCAAAAATAGGACGATTCCTGAGATCAAGATCACCAAGGACAACCGGGCCATGAACAGCTCAGCACCGAGCATCCCGAGAATCCGAAGCGCGATGGCGAAGAGCATGATTGCCAAACCGAAATTATTGGCGCGGAAAGGGAGTCCGCGCCATTGGTCGCGCCCCCTCCACAAAACGTAGCCCGCAAGTACAGGAACGAAGAAACTGTGGCCATAGTCCGGGTCGTCCCACCATTGCCGCGCCAGCGAACTAAGCACTGGCGCATACATGATCAACACTAACGTTGACAACGAGAGAGTCGCGAACCATGCACCTGTCCCGGGCTTCTGCTCGGATCGACTCTCCTCCCAACCTTGGTCACCAAGTGTCCGCCAGGGGTTATCCATGCACTCGAGGGACCCGGCATTCCCTCGGACGAGGGGGCGCACACGGCCTCTCACACATAACCAAACGAGATAGTTAATGAGCGCGAATATTGAGTTCATGATTCACCTAGTTTCCACTAAGCGATTCCAGCCAAAACCCAAAACATCCCATGGCAATCGACAGGTCTCACCGGATTTTTTTGACACTAAAGTGGCTTACCTGGAGATTCAGACATCCCTGCCGGAGGAGGGGGCCATCTTACGATCACTTCGGGGCTATTGTTGCTTCGTCGAATTCCTGTCTCCGTATTTTCGGACACCATAATATTGCCCGTCGTAGTCTATCTGATCGAAGTCGGAAGCCTCATTGACGACCACGCCGATCAGCTTCGGGTGGTCGAGAGACTGCAACCCTTTCTTCAAAGCCTTGAGCGGCGCGACGCCCTCCCGGACGACCAGCAGGGTGCCGTCCACCAATCTCGACCAGAGGTTGGCATCGATCACCGGCAGCATGGGTGTGGAATCCACAACGATCCAATCAAATTCACTCCTCAGTTCCGTGAAGGCTTCCGCAAGTTGCGCCGATCGCAGGATTTCCGAAGGCCGGTCGCAAGCTTTTCCTGCTGGAAGAAACCATAATCCGGTGCCAGTGAATCGGAGCAGGTAGCGCGCAAGCTCCTGGTTTCGGCCCGTCCACCAGTCGCTCAGCCCCTGCAAATCTTTCAGCCCGAACATCGATGCCAGCGTCGGTCTGTGCAAGTCTCCTTCAATCAACAACGTTTTAGATCCAGAATACTTGGCCAGCGTCACCGCCAGATTTCCGGCCACAAATGACTTGCCCTCGTTGATCACGCTGCTGGTCACTTGAACGGACTTCAGTTCGTGTTGCCTGCGAATATCGTCGAGCCGAACGGCGAGCGCTCGAAATTTTTCCGCGCCCAGACTGTTGGGATCGCTCCACGCTACTAGACGCGATGTCAGTGGCGGTTGCACCATCACCGACCGAGTCTTATCGCCGCCCACGACCCTCTTGATCTCGACTGTGTCTCTGAAACCGACCTCCTCTGGCATCGCTGTGCCCGGCTTTTCGGCCGTTGCCGAGGTCTCAGGGATGACCAGTTCGGCAGTAACCATGTCCACCGGGACCGTGTCCTGCTGGCTCTGTCGAATTGTTGCTCTGCTGAATCCTTCAAATAACTGGCTCATTGGTTTCCATTCTTGATTCTGAGTTGCCTTTCCGACAACAAACGCCCCAGCTTATGCCCCACAGCAGTTCGCTCGGGCGTCCACAGGGAAAGGGTATCGCATCAAGGCCGTAACTCTTCCACCGCCGCCGCTCAACCGTTGTAATATGTGTAGAGATTTCCGGTAAAAATCAACAAAGTCACCACCGCCACCGCTCCACATTCCACGTACCGTGCCACAATGCGGGAATGGTCTTCCTGAGGCGTGCTCAACCGCGGGATTCCCACCAGCATCCGGGCCGGAAGAATTCCTTCCAGATCTTTCTCCTGCCGGAAGCGCATGTCAGTCAATTCTAGAAAGGTCGCAATACCAATTCCGAGCACGGCTCCTAACGCCAAACCAACTAAACTAATCAGGAAACGATTCGGCGCCGAAGGCTTGTCGGGCAACTTTGGCGGGTCAACGACGGTGAACTGTTGGCCCTGCTGCTGCTGCCCAAGGCTCGTAGCAAGCTGCGACTGCGTTTGCTTTTGAAGAAGCGAGTTGTAATTGAATTTGGCTTCATCGAACCCGCGGGACACCACCGTCAGCTCTTGCTCTGTTTCTGGCGTTAGATTCAGACGCCCCTGGTACACCGTGGTTTGTGCCTCGAGATCCTTGGCGTGCTGTTGCCCATTCTGAATCTCCAATTGATTGGCCTTAAGCTGGCTTTGAAGCTGCATGATGGCCGTGGGTGAGCCGCGCTGTACTCCTTCTTCCGCGGAGAAGTCAATTGCGGTTGTTGACTTGCCGGTTTGATGATTGGACGCAATTTCCGCTTCGTTCTGCTTCCTCAATGACTCGGTCTTCGCGATCTCGTCTTTCAGCGCAACGATGTCTGGATGATCGTCGGTATAGCGAGTGCGTAAGTTTTGGATTTGAAGACGCAACTTTTGAAGCACCCTGTCCAGTGCCAGCGTCGAAATCACGGCGGAGTCTCCGCCCAGACTCGCTTGCGCCGATTGATATTGCTGCAGCAGTGATTCCAGATAAATCTTCTGTTGCTTCGACGTGTCTAACGCGTGTTGAGTGCTCGCTAACTGTGCCTGCAATCCTGCCAGGATTTGCACGTTGCTCTGCAATTGGCCCGGAAGGTTTCCGGCGTGCTTTGCTTTAAACGCCGAGACTTCTGCTTCCTGTTCTTCCATTTTGGTACGCGCGTCCGCCAGTTCGCTGTCCAGAAACGCTGTCGTATTTTCGGAAAGCTGTCGCTGAGCTCTCACATTTTCGTTGATGAACAATGACGTCAACTCGGTATTTACCTGCTGCGCGAGCTCTGGAGTATCAGCCGAATAGTGAATTTTAAAGGTGAAGAATTCTCCTCGGTATCCTGGCGCCCCCACCAGCTCAATTTTTATATCGCCCCGCATTTGATCGACTGGATCCTTGGGCTTGAAAAAACCGTTCATTCGCGTAGGTGTAGCATAAAGTTTGAAGCGCCCTATAATTGCCTGCAGGCTGGCATAGCTCAAAACCTGTTGCGTGGTGCTCTGCAAGCGATTTTGGAGGTTCACATTGACGTTCTCCATGACGTACAGGTCCGACACCTTCTGTTGTTCCGCGGAGATCAGCGCATCCGACGTGTAGGTGGTCGGCAAGGACCAGCTTCCCCCCCACACCGCCGTCCAGCACAAAAACAATGGAAGCAAGATCCACCAGCGCCGTCGCACTACGATGGCCAAATACTCCTCCCATCCGCGCGGAACCCGTTCCTCTAGTCTGTCTGACATTGCTTGCCTCTCTGTGGACTCATTCTTTTCGGCCTATCGGATAAGGCTGCCCAACTCTATATAGGGCCAAACTTTCTTGTAAGTGCCTGGAACGGCGTTCAGTCAAAACGTCCTCGTTTTTCTCCGTCCAAACATCTGCCTGCGTCTCGTGCCTCTCGTTCCGGCTAACGGAATAAGATCGGCCGAAGTCCGAAAGTAAATCCCGCCGAAATCTCATGGCCTACGAAGTTGCCTCCACAATTCGGAGTCGTGCAGTTACCTTTGTTGAGAACCTGCAGCCGAGCGTCGTAGCCCACATACAAGTTAGCGCCGGGCCGCAGTTCATGATTGAATCGCACCCCGGCATACCAGGAGTTGTAGTGTTGCGTACTCGAGCTGGCGCTACTCGGTATCAAGCTCGTATTTGTTGCATAACCCAGCGAGGCCGAGGCTCGCCATCTCGCGTTCAGTTTCCGCTCCATCGCCGCTTCTACTTGCCCCGTCTGCGCCCCTACCAGCACTCCGCTGCCACCCGTCACGAGGTGATTGTAACTAAGCACAAGCGTCGTGTCGGCCCACTTATAATTCAGGGCGCTATCAAGCGCCCAGGAAACGTTGTTTGCGGAACCTGAGAAGATGCCCCGGAGCATTACCACGCTCGGGCCCGCGGCAACTTGGAAGCTCAATCTCCCGGTCACATACCGCGCGTACCCAAACTTCACCACGTGATCCTCGATCGTCTGGGGTAGCTTCGTAAACCGGAAGTCATCGAACCGGTAGATCACTGCGATCATGCTCGCCGGACTGACGGAGTAGTTGTATCCTGTTTGAAATAAGGCGTCCGCGCTGTTGATATAGCCCACACCCAAAAAATTCAGTGTGCTGTACGTCCCGGAGGCAGTCCACGAAGAACGTGGGCTGACGTTGTATTCGATTTGCGAGACGAACGTATTACTCAACCGCGGCACCATGATTGTTGGAATTGTCTGGTTGGGACCCAGTATCCCATTCAGAAAACCTCCCGGACCGAACGGAGAATTGCCATTGAGGAATTCCAGAACTCCCACACCTCCAAATCCAAAAGGTGATTGTGAGAGAAAGCTGACATCATCGCCCATCAGCGTGGACCAGCGTTGCCATTTGTAACTGTAAGAGAACTCCAAGTCCTGTACTGCCGAATTCAAATACGACGAGAACATTCCGCCGCCCGTGTAATGCATGAGCAGCTCAGATCGGTTTGTCACGTGATTCAAATCCAGGTTACCCACCAGATAGTTGAAAGCTGTCGGACGGCTAATCCCTGCCGCGGAGGAACTCGTAGCCACCTGCGACGTGGCGCTGAAGCTTGGCACCAGGAAATTGCCGGCGGCCACAGTAGGGCCCAGTGTCGGTGCCTGCACGCCGCTTAACGGCTGATTGTTGCCCCCTGCTTGGACTTGCTCGCCCGCCCCTAGCGGCGCGTTCAGCGTCATCACGCTCGTGCTCCCCGCCGGCAAGGGTGCCAGATAAGGTGTGACCGGTTGTTCGCGCGGATCGTTCTTGGACGGAGCGGTTTCCTGTGCCTGAACTAACGGCGCATAGAGAAACAACGCAAGCAGCATGCAGCCACGAATGAGAATCAGCTTCACCATATTTTTCCCTACGGCACGACGATCGTATCGCCAGGTTTCAGTTGAATATTTTGTTCGGTCTTGCGTCCGCTGATCACTTCCTTGTAGTTGACAGCAAAGATCTTGTCCGCACCATTTTCTTTGCGCATCACGTAAATCTTCTTCACGTTGGCGTATGGCGTGAATCCCCCGGCGATCGAAAGGGCCTGCATCACGGTCATGTCGGGCACTAGCGGATACGCCCCTCCTCGAGTCACCTGGCCCAGAATGTAAATTCGCAGACTGCTCATCTGTGCCACGATCACCGTCACCTGTGGATGGACGATTGTCGCGCGCAACTTCTCCACAATCTCAACGCTGAGTTGCGTGGGAGTTAATCCTGCTGCTTGCAAATCGTTTAGCAATGGCAGGGAAATTTTGCCGTCTCTGCGCACCGGGACAGTTCGGGAGATCTCTGGCTCTTTCCAAACGTCGATCGTGAGCACATCCTCAGGAGCGATCGAGTAGTTCGGATCTTCGCTCGCTGCCTTCGTCGGCTGCGAAGTGATTTCTCCAGCTGTAAGGACCTTGGCGCCCTCGCTCTTAATATCCTTTCGCGCCTGACCTTGAGCGCGCGCGGAAATCGAAAACGATCCTAGCCATATCGCAGCGGTTACACAGAACCACTTTCTCATGACATCCTCGCTTGCAAGTCTCGTTTCAACTTGGAGTCTTGCATCCCAGTCTGCTTCCTTCTATTTGGCATCACCGTTTTGCCGATTCCGGCCATCCGTGGGTAAACCCGATCCGCCTAGGCCGTGGCTTCAGCGCGGACCCGCCCCGAGCTGGCAGCAGGACCATTGCTGGAATCTCTTTGTGGTGGGCCTTTCACTGCCTCAACCTGGAATGCGGCAACTTCGATGGCCGCCGCCGTTCCCAATATCTCCACCGACAGCACCAACCGGGAGATGTTCTTCTTCCGTACCAGGATTCCTTCGATCCCTGTCAAAGGACCGCATTTGACCCTCACCCAGTTTCCGCATTTAAGGTAAGGGTGGGCTTCCACGCGCGCGCCGCTTTCGACAACCCGCCGAATCGATTCGATTTCGATATCCGGAATCGCTGCGGGCTGGCCTGCACTGGATACCAGGCCATATATTCCTGGTGTTGTAAGAATCTGAAGCCGGCGTTCAATGCCCCCTTTCAGAAACACGTAACAAGGAAAAAGGGGTAGCGAAAGGGCCTTAGTCCGGTCCTTCCAATGGTGGGTGGTTGCGTAGAGCGGAAGAAACGTGTTAAAGCCCTTGTGGCTTAGAACCTGATTCACCATTTTTTCATGCTGATGGCGAGTGTAAAGTGCATACCACGACGACTCAGAAAGATAATTCTGGACCGTAGCCATGGACTCAGCAAACATAGAGCTCCGCCCTGTGACTTACAGCCTGGAATCCTGTAAGCCTTTAATTACATTCAACTTAGCGCCGGTTCAGCTGTGAAACCCTTGCACGACTTAAAACCGTTCGCAATTCTCTTGGCACACGCTCGGCGCCAAATCTCTTCAATATTGAACCGCAAAACCACCCGTCATCATTCCCCTCTCAGCGGGGCATTGTTCGACGCGAAGGACTTCTCCATCCACCTCAACGGGAAGGCGTCCGATTTCATCGGGGATTCCCTCTAGATCAATTTTGAGTGTCAGACTCGCGCCAACCGGCGGACAACTGGATGAAAAAACAAACGCGCCGTGCTCACTCACGTCACGGCTACGGCCTTCTCCCTGTCGCGGCTCACCATCCCCATTCGTCCACCAGTATGTGACTGCTGTCTGCAGCAGGAACCGGAGCGTCTTTCTCGCTGGGCGTCCAAGATTCAACAAGCACCCCCACCACTCTCTCGCGTTGCACATTAGCTACGTCTGCGGGAACGGACAAGAGAAGGAAAGTCATCACAATATTGCCCGAACGTCTTGAGACACTCACCCTCCAATGTGGGTACAAATGTTTCTGTGCTCTTTTATACATTCAGATATCCGCATGGCCCGTAGTCGGAATGTTGTTCAAAGGGATTCTGCTAACCGTTGGCGGGACCGGACAGAAGATCGCGAAAAACTAAGTCGCCGACCTCGATCAACTCCCGCCTCGATAGAATCGGAGGCTGGACGGAATCCTTCTTTACCGAAATTCCGTGCTGGCAATCGGTCAGAATAATCAATACTGCTTCGTCAACATGGTATTGGTATCCTACTTACTTTAGAATCGGGGGGGGGGTAAATGAAGTTCTCCCAGCAGGACGTACTGATCAGGCTTGCCTGGAAGAAACGGATTGACTCGCAACTGCGTGCGGCTCATCGATGTCAGCCAGCGAATTCGGCTGCTCATGGCCTTCTCTTCGGTCGATTGCATAAAGCGCCAGCTCAAGTCGATTCGAAGTTCCTACTTTATTGAAGATCCTGAATAAATAATTCCGGACGGTGTGCTCGCTCAATTTCAATTCTTGAGAAATATCACGATTGGTCATGCCTTCCGCCACCAAGTGGACAACGCCCTCTTCCCTCTTTGTCAACAAGCACGTTCCTCGTACAGTAATTGTCTTTGCGGGCACTGCCGGCCCCAGCGCTTCAATCACAAACCGCAATTCCTTGCTGCTGGCCCAGACTTGTCCCTTATGTACCGCATGTATGCACTTGCATAACAGCTCCGACGATTGATCCCGAGAGAATACGCCGCTGGCTCCGGCTCGGAACGCTTCCACGACCATGGCAGGCTTGATCGAATCGAGAATTATTATGATGCCGACCTTAGAGTGCGATTTCCTTATCTCTCGCGTCACTTGGAAACCCGCCAGGTCTTCGTTTTCTAACCGAGCACCAATCACGGCAACGTCCGCATCGTTCTCTTCGAGTCCTTCGCGAATTCCAACTGCTTCAGTCGCGTACCCAACAATCTTGGTCCGATACCGGCCCCGTCGCACTGCCGCTGCTATCAATTGACAGCTCAGTTGACTGCCGTCAGCGATAAAGACCCTTACCGTGCTTGCGCTCCCTGCGGCTTTCGACAATTCCTTGCTCCTTTGACCTACTCCCGCGTTCCCGAAGCTCCTACTAGTTCCACGTTATGGAAAGATTTGGAATCACCATCCCTACCAGTTGCGTCCCAATGGCCCAAAATAACTCCCAACCCCCGCATCTTCCGGTCAAGTTCTCTTTTCCTCGTCTCACATTTTGGGTATTGCTCATGGTTCGCGCTGTACAGTTTTGGACACTCATACCTGCCGTTCTGTTTTATACACTCTTGCTGGACACTCTTGTGCAAGTTTGCAAATCTTGCGGAACGTCGCGTAGCGGCAGCCTTTCCAGCTGAGAATCCAACCAAAGAAACTCAATAACCATCGTAGGCTGGATGGCCTCAATCGCGCATTTTAGGAGAGAAATCAATGTGATTCTCGCATTCAATCTGTTGGGTGCACTGCGCAATTCGATCATCAATAATTCTAATCTCCTGCGCGAGACGAAGATCATTAGGACTCTTCTCGTATCTTTTGAATAGCGTAGTTCTGCTACTTATGAGATCTTCGCGTTTTCGCTTCCATACGCCTGCGCGGGCCGTCATTAGAATCTCCTCAGCCACGAGTCTCGGCCACCCCAAAATGGATTGTCTGTACTTTTCTGCACAATTACGCGCTTTAGGCTTGTCACCAGCGTGAACTTTCAGGCCAATCAGGCACTGACCGGAGACGAGGAAAAAAGGCCAACCTCGAATTGTCACATTCCTTAAACGCCCTGTCCGAAGTCTAGTTGCTCTTTGGTCGGTTTGTTTGTTTCAAGTCTGACGGACGCACCCATATACCTGGAATTGGGCGTTGAGATCTAGTCGAGTGGCCCTTCGTTGAAATTCCCGGGCGGTGCACGGACCTGATAAGCTGACTCATCAGAATCCTAATATTCAGCCTGCCAACCCATACAGCGAGATCTCGAAGAGGCGAAAAGAATCTATCAACTCTCCGGCGAACTCCTGCCAGTGCTTCTGGGTCATGGACGCCCCAGAAATCTACCAGTCGCCTGGATTTGTAGTTGTAAGCGAATGTTTGACCGCAATCTAAGCAAGTGATGTGAGTTTCTCGGCTAAAGACAGATCGGCGCCCGGGCAAGCTCGATGGGATTGACTCGCGCAGCGTTATCGGAGGACCCCTGTGCCGATGGAGACAGACAAAAACAAGGCGAAGCAGTGTCCGTAGAAAAAGCGGAGCCCCGAAGACCACATTCCACAAGGGCTCTGCATGGCGTGGCGATCTTTCCGCTTTGCGCTGAATTCTCGCTGCCGAGCGAAACAGAACGATAGACCCCTCGATTCTATCTGCTCGGACCACATTTTTCCGTGATTGAGGTTGCACGTGCGCGCCTCAATTAGGAGGCTAGACGCTGCGAAGATTCGTGTCTGTTCCGTTGTGAACACTGAGGTAAGCAGATTATCTGCCTGTCGCGACACGGCCTTGCCCAAGCAGGCTCGGTAGGAAAACTATTAGCGTGTAGAAGCAGCTTTTTCGTACCTCACAGAAAAGGGACCCGCTCCTCTGCTATGGTCAAATGTCACAAAGCATAGGATCTTCATGCGCTCGGCGTCGATCTCAAGGTGCAGCAGGAACTCTTGCGGCATCCAGCTATTCGAACAACCATGAATATTTACACGCAGGGTATTCCCAGTGCATTGCGAGAAACGAACAGCAAAGTCGTTCGTTTGAAGAAAGCGCTCGGCCAGACGCCATAGGTTTCAAGAGGCTTGGAATCGCCAGTGGAACTTTCAAAATCTGATTTACAACTTTCGGAGTCATGAGCACCAGGACGAAATCAGTGGACGAGCCGCCTACCTGGAAACCAGGGCTCATACCACCGACTGCATACATCGCCGGGGTGGACCACTTGCCGTCGAAGTTTTGGCCAGTGCGGCAGCGCAAAGGACCTCGGCCACCGCTGCCCCCGACACCGAAACCGAACTTCTTTACGTTAGGTAGAATGGGCGAACACCCGCGCCTTTGTCCCGTCAATCACGACCGAACAGACATTCTCAGGTGGGGCAGCTAACGCAGCCGGGTTTTCTCATAGTGCTTCCTATTCCGCGGTAGTAACAGTCAGAGGATCAATTTAGCCGAAGCCCTGAATAAATGTGTTCAGGATTGCCAGGGGTTAACTACGGCCACACCTGTGGGCTGAAAGTGATCCACATTTCGGGTCACAACCGTCATGCCATGAACAAGGGCGGTGGCCGCGATGAGAGCGTCACGATCGGAGCGAGGACTGGGCACGTGGAGCGCGGCGCACCGCTGGGCAACAGTAGTATCAATCGCAAGGATGCGACCGTCGAACGCGGGCAAAACATGGCCATCCATCCAGCCTCGAAGAACCGCGCCCTGTTTCCGGTCCCGCCGCTCGATGAGGAGGATTCCTATCTCCAGTTCCAATATTGAGATCGCACATAGATAAAGGCTCGCAGCGGGAAGCGGCTGGGCCCACATTCTGAGGCCGCGATCCGCCTTCTTAGCTTTTCTTAACTCGGAAACTATATTGGTATCGAGGAGATACATCAGGACAAATCTGCCGGCTGGTGGAGATTACCTGTCATGCGAGGCGGCTCAAATTCAACTTCAGCGGCCTGTGGCATTCCCAACAGGTCCACAATGCTCTTCTGCCCCTCGGTAAGCTTCTGGTATTCCTCAACAGTAAGTAGCACGTGAGACGAACGTCCTCGGTCAGTGATGAAGACAGGACCGCGTTTGGCCGCTCTCTTGGCCCTGCTTGTGTCCTGATTAAACTCCCGGCTGGATAGTTTGGTAATAGCCATGAAAGCCGTCCTTGATGTAGAAACGTACCTACATTGTAGCCAAGACTCAATAGGAACGCAACATGGACTATGGCCAGGCAACGATTCCGCAACGAGTGTTGGCTGACGTGGGAATTAAGTAGGTTTAGAGCAGGGTTGAAGCGTTTCTGGCCAAGAGACGGATGGTCAGGGCAATTCGTATAGCTTTTAGAGGAGGAATAACGGGACCGCAGGGGCATTTCGAGGAGTTCACCGACAGGAAGACCGCGATGCGGATTCCGGGGACGAGGCAAAGTTCGGACGAGATGGTGCGGGAAAACCTCAGGGCGACATGCCGGCGGGGAGCACCTCTGTAGAGTTCTGCAGCGATGAGCCTGGCCCAGAAAATTTGCGTCTTACCCTGGCGTGCGGAAGGCTTCACATTGCGCGCCAGGAAGACATGAAAAATGTTGTAAGCCAGGAAGGCCACCAGCAAAAAGCATTCGATGGCGTCGGGATCATGCTTGAACACATGATCGGAGTGCCATTCGTTGGCCAACTCGTTGAAGCCATAATTCCGGCGTGCCCGGCGAGTAAGAGGGGTACTGGCACGAGGAATAATCTTCATAGCTCCTAGAGTATTTACCTGATGCCGCGCACTCTCTTCCCCTCCTTCACTTGTTCTTTGCCGCGTTCAAGTAATTGACTCTTCGGCTAGCAGGCCAGCATCTGCAACCTTTAGATCATCTCTGCTCGTGCAAGGATCTGTTGCGTCGATTTCCGGAGGGTCAAAACCACAGGTTCATGACGGTGTGTGCTCCTGCAACCAGCTGATTTTCGTCGGTTTGCGACGTTGATTTATGAAAAGAGTCGTCCTCGAATTAAGCAATTTTTCTGACGCGTTTTCGTGTTGCTCCTACTCGACGTTGCAGAAGCGGACGGCAGAAGAAGACCATCGAAAGCTGCTAGAGACTTGTCTGGCTAGCCGACCAATCCTTCCTTACCCACCTGGTCTTTGCCGTCCGACAGAATACATAAGTGTTCGCACTCCACTACTTTTAATCCGCCTAATTTCTATACTTTCAGGAATAGCCTCTTGACACCTGAACGCCGCCGGCGTATGAAAGTGCTACTGAATACAACTCCAAAATCTAACGGAACCAGCGTGTTCCACTGGTACACCGTATCCGACAGAAGCTTATTTGGAGGTGTCCCAGAGGAGGGCCTATGCCTGCTACCCAGCCGAGCAAGGAACTTCGGGCGCTTTGTCACGAGCATCACGCGGAGATGAGGCTTAATCAGAGCCTCTTGAACAGCGAGGACGACGCTAAACATACGCTCGCGTATGCCTGCACGCAGCCCGATTGTCTCGTCCACTACAACATCTATCGTGGATACTTCATCCTGAGCCAAAACGGAAACATGAATGCGCAGGACATGGTTCCCAGCGTCCGATGTCTCCGCGATGGGACGCCAATGTATCTCGCTGAAACCGATCCAGAGAAAAGGGAGTTCCGCCTGTGGAGATGCCCGCAATGCGATGGGAGACGCACGAATGAGGAGGGCCTCATAGGCTTGACGTCGCAGAGAATTCAGGATGTCAGCGGGAAAAACGCGGCGTAGCCCGAACTCGCGGGTATCTCCCACATCTAAACTTCTGGAATGATTCTCGCGGCGAGCTAATGCGGCTTGGTCCGTTCTCTTAGCGGGGCCAAAAGTTCCAAACCGACAGCAAACCTGTTGTTTTCCATGCGCTGACATCAACGACACGGGCCTGGGTACGGAAGGATTCCGGAGAGCTTAGCAGCACGGGGTCCCCTTGTCAGCGCCGGTGCAAAAATCCCCATAGTGCCGGTTGAATTTTCCCCACCCCTTAACGTGGTAAACCGGAGCCCACTCCACACGGAGGAGGTTCCGAGACTTGTTAAGG
>Ga0210405_10002093_pt1 | contig 21185 bp, 28 predicted proteins | sample IncBWH11MmetaG_FD_155492 | JGI IMG/M metagenome (GOLD analysis project Ga0210405, IMG submission 155492) | Forest soil microbial communities from Barre Woods Harvard Forest LTER site, Petersham, Massachusetts, United States - Inc-BW-H-11-M | ecosystem: Environmental > Terrestrial > Soil >... | reverse complement strand
GTGCGGATGTGCATCCTGCATCTCCTCACTTCGCGGAGAGTCTCTCGGGGGAGTGAGGCAGGCTCTAGCCAGGCTGGCGCCAAATCCACAGAGGAGGGAACAGCTATCGACAAAACCTAATCAATGCGTGTAACCGTTTTTTGGAACAAGGGGCGCCGCGATGGTCGTCAGGCCGCGCGGCGTTTCTTCCGCATCGTCCGAGAGTGGCGGATTAACGAAAAGTACATCCCCGATTGGTCAGTTGAAGGCTGCGAGTCACGACATTCTACAACAGGTCAAACACAGATCATCGCTCCGCACAATCCGGTCGTGATACGTGACAGTCTTTGTGTTGCGGTGATCATCAAGAGCCTCAGTGGCAAAAGCACGTCATCGTCAAAACATCGCCTCTCTGACAATGTCGGCCCGTGTCAAGCACTTTTGAGCGCACTACTGCATGCACTCAAAGAAGAGCGCCATTTCGCTCTCATGGTTCGACGAGCCGAAAAACAGGCACAGTGTTCGTCTGATTCCACTGGGGCCGCTTGCGCTTGCGATTCTTCAGGCCAAGCGGGCCAAAGCCACCGTTTGATCCGGCGACCTTGGTCTTTCCGAGTGGGAGGGGAACGGTGCTTGATCGGCGCACATTGCTCTCACGCCAGCTCAAGCCAGTGGCCGAAACACTGGGCTTGGGCAACGTGAACTGGCATCTGCTGCGCCACTCGAATGCTACCCTGCACGACTCCATCGGAACTCCCTTGGGGACGGTGCAGGCACTGCTCGGTCACTCGTCGAGTGAGATCACACTCAGGTGTATCTGCACTCGCTCTCCGCTGATCGGAGAGTGGCGGTAGAAAGACTGGAAGCATTAATTATTGGACCCAAATCGGACCCAAGTTTTGGATTTGGGCAACTGGCGCTTCCAGAATTCGCTGGTGCTGCAGGGGATATTGGTCGTCCTTCCTTGTGTTGCATTGAACGGCTGGCCCGTTTCAGGGCGTTTCTGCTTCGCACCAAGAAAGGCATCGTGTACTCGTGATGGAGGACTACGAGAGCCTCTTCGCCGATTGCCTTGCCGCGCTGGAAGGGCCGCTGCCCAAGGCGTGCCTCAAGACACGCGAGTGTCGCTTGGCCGGGGCCTGTTCGTCATGCTACGCGGGATTGTTAGCAGCGCAACGCAGACTCAAGTTCGAGATTCGGTCGATTGAAGAACACTTCGACCGTCAAGAGGATCACCGACTCTTCGGCAGTCCACTGCCGCACATCCACTGAAGCCCAGAAGCGGGCAAACCCCCGGTCCGAGACGGGCGAGTGAGAAGCTGGCAGCTGCGTTGTCGAAGTAAAGCTACAGATCGACCGATACTTTCGTAACTTGACCACCGGGTAACGAAGGGACTACTACTGCTAGACTCCCCCGGATGAGGTGAGACCCGATGGCAACGGAATTGGAACCGGAACTGCCGGTGTTCAACACGAGCTGTGACTGCCTGCGACCCGGAGGCTGTCCATCTTGCAATGGTGAGGTGTGCCTAGGTGGCAAAGACTGGTTTACAGAACACCAACCGGTCCAACTAGACGCTGCGACTCTCAAGGCAAGATTCGAAGCCCGTTTTGGAGACGACGAACGGAAGCCCGGATGAATAGCACATCAAACGAATGCCCGTTTTGTGGCCTGTCCTCTGTCATGTTCGATCGTGTCCTAGACATGAACACCTGCATCCTATGTGGAGCGCGTGAAACCACCACGGGATGGCAGCGTCCAGAACTTCCATCACAGCCCGAACCTATTTATCAGACCGATCATGAAGGAAAGCCCATGTAGTTCTGTCGCAAGGGTGCGTGAGACGACGCCTATGAAGACCTTTTATGAAGTAGCTGGTTGGGACAGCGCAAATGGCGGAGGATGTGCTGCCGCAAGCACTGTCGAGGAAGCAGAAGCCATGCGCGGCGACCCGCGCAGCTATGTCGTAGCCATCGAAAACGGCTGGCACCGGAGACAGCTTAACGAGGAAGAGGAACAGCAGCTCGTCCGTGCCCGGAGTGCGTTAGCCGGGAAGAGGTAATGATGGACACGACGAAGCTAGTGGATATGAGGGCACTGAAGGTCGGTCAGAAAGTCACCTTGTCCGATGTACTCCCCGGTGGCGGGACCACAGGTGTAGTAATAGGAATCACCAAGGGATACGTTAGTGTGCAAATAGACGCTCGCCTTGAAGGGGAGGATGGCGCTTATTGCGTACATTTTGATTATAACGGCAACCTTAGCCTGTTTTACTCTTGGACTTCGGGGTCCATATGGTGGTGGGCAGGTTCACCGTGCCCGATACCCGATCTGAAAATCGTTGGACTTTGTGCCTGAGTTACCCGCCATCCCCCGGCCATCTGCAACGCAACAGAAAAGCGGACCTTCGCGGTCCCTTCGTTCGGAGGAAATGGAGGAAAGTGAAATGGACACAACAAAACTGATGGTTGGTCAGAACGTTTTTATGCGTAGCGGGGAAGTCGGAGATTGGGCTGTAGTGGTCGAAGCTACACCCACAGGAGTGATAGTACAATCGGACCCCGCTTACGGCGATCAACTCATCCGGTTCGACAAGAACGGCATAGCGTGTGACAGCAGCGACATTGATGTTGACGGGTACAAGAATCTCGTACTGTTTGATCGCGGCGATACGGGGTTTGACCCCGCATCGTGTGGGCAGCCTACTTTACCTTCCATCCCAGCCCTACCATGCCTCGGCAGCATTAAATCCTTGGCAAGCAATCTCATACAGGCACTGCTCCAATCTCGCCTCGTAACTAGCTTTCCTTGCCGTGCAAATCGCAGCGGTTGATTTTCTAAAGGACTTAGCTCGGACGCATTTCATCGCACAACTTACAAATGTGTGTACACACACGAGTGACGTTGGTTGTCACTTTCCATGCACATTCGTGTCATTCATGACAGATCACGGCAGTGTGCCAAGTGGGACAAACCCTTCGTTCTGTTCTCCAACTAGTTGATTCCCTTACAAGCCTTCAAGTACAGCAACAATCCTGTGGGTTGGTTGTCATATTGCAAGCACATATAGCAGTTGTGAACTGGACTGACACAGTTCAGCACAAACAGAAAAGAGGCAATATGACTCGTAAGGATTTCGTCCTAATCGCAGAGACGATCAAACAGCTACCGTCATTCGATGTACCAGCGGACAGCGACGTTGTGCGGTTCTCTGCTCTCGTAGCGCGGTTTGCCGACGCCTTGGCTACCACCAACCCACGTTTTAACCGTGCGCGATTCGAGAAGGCGTGTAACGGAAAGGATGGTCGCTGACATGGCGCAACTAAGCATCAGCGAAACCGATAGAGGTGGGGAAACAATCAAACGCGCTATCGGGTACATCCGCGTCAGCGGGAAGACACAGGTTACAGATGGCACGGGCCTCGACGAGCAGCGTGCGCAGATCGAAGCATGGGCACAAGTGCATGGGTGCTCGGTAGCCGAATGGTTCGCCGATCCCGGCGTTTCTGGCGAATTGCCGTGGAGCAAACGACGGGGCATGACGGCACTAATCGAGCGGGTTGCTGCCAGCTCAGTTGATGTCGTCATAGCAGCCGATCTGAGCCGCATCGGTCGTGGTGAGCAGCGGATTTTTGATGACATCATCGAATTGCTCGAACAGAAGGTTGAGGTTTACACCGTCGCGGAGGGGAGGATCACTGCCAAACCTATCGCGGAGGAGAATGAGTTCGCCTGCATTGATCGTGGAATGGTGCTCGACATTCGGAAGGCCATCATTCGTGCGGAGAAACGCAAACTCGTGGCGAAGATGCGGCTGGGCAGGATTCGGAAAAAAGGCCGAGGCGAACATAGTGACGGGCAGTACCGATACGGCGCACACCCCGGTAAGCCAGAGGAAAAGGCCATCCTTGAGCACATGATGCGAATGCGAGATGAAGCGCAAAGCAGCTACAACGCAATCGCAGCGACGTTGAATGCCGAAGGCGCGAAACCACGGAGCGCCGCACGATGGACAGCATGGGCTGTGAACAAGATTCTGAACCGGGGTGTCAAATGACGCTACTCCTGCTCGGATTGCTCATTCTGTGGCGTGCTGTGCGCCGGGGGCAACCCGTCACTCAATCCCGAAGATCGGCACGCGGAACCAGCCGTAAGCCGGAGACGGGGCGGCTCGTCGCTCGACGCATGGCGCGAGGCTGGTGGAAATGCCCCCCGCCCTACGATCCGGCATGGGGCGACGGAATCAAGGCCAAACCGTTCTGAATTAGGGTAAAGTGAGTATTTCTTGCATCCAAATAGCTGAAAATAGGCTATTTATTGACTGTAGACGGGAAGTCGCACAGCTTTTTCACAAACGGCAGCGCAATAAAGATGCAGGGCCATGCAGAACCCAAGCATCGGTAAAGCCACGGCGGCAACCGGAGAAAATGCCACTAAGCGCATATGTTATGCGGAAGATGCAACCAATGGACGGACGAGCGTCGCACACTCAGCCATGTGGTGCCAGTATCTATTCAGATGGAACAAAGATGACAATTTGTGTCACACATAAAGTGGTTTTGTATAAACATCAATGGCGTGCCTTCAGAGCGATCCCGAGGCAAAAGGGAGGCTCAGGGACTTCGCGGTATCTACGTTGCTGCCCACGGCCTTCCCAACCGGGTTCCTGCCTGTCCGTGGGGTTCTGTCTCTATCGGGTGCAGTGGGTTTAAGACATTAAGCCGGGAAAAGCTGGCGCACAGTATACCGAGCCAATGAGGAAGGTCGATTACATCAAGGCGAGGCTGACCTTCACGGCTCCATCGACTTGGCGCATCAGGTCGTCAGGGAGCTTTCCATGAACCGTGCGCAGGCGTCGCTGGTCAACTGAGCGAATCTGATCGCAGAGAACAACGCTTTCTTTCGCAAGCCCCGCCGTTCCCTTCGGCAGCAAGACTTGAACGCGCGAAAGCTTCTTTACGTGCTCGGCACCCGTGATCGCGGCAACGATGGTGATCGACGAATACTTATTCCCAACGTCGTTCTGAATGACTACACAGGGTCGTCTCTTGCCCTGTTCATGCCCAACAACTGGCTCTAGATCAACATCGACCACCATGCCACGAACACACTGGCCCAGCATCAAAGGTCTTCACCATCGACGTGACTAAACTCCTCCGAGACGCGAAGAGCAAGATTGGCATTGGCCGTGTACGCCTCGGCGAGTTCGCGCTCAAGTTTGTGCCTTTCCAACCCAGCCAAGAATTTCTCGACCGCTCGTCTTATGAACTTGCTTCGGTCAGTAGAGAGTTCGGATGCGGCGGCTTCAGTTCTTTCAAGCAAGTCTTCGGGAAATTCGATTATCACCTTCTTGGATTCCCTAGGCTTCTCAAGAGTGGCAGCGCCGTGTGCAACTACCATGTCGTGCCTCTTTTCAGGGGGAGATGATTCATGCTTACGTTTGAGATTACTCTTCATATATGCCTTTCTATGTCATGTCAAGCTATATCGGCATATAGATGATTACGGCACAGACTGGTTATCTGTACCACTGGCAAAATATGCAGTTTTAGGGCCACATTTGTCAGTGGTATATATGTCTTTAGATGCATACTTTTATATGTTGACAGATATATCGATTGTGACATATTATGTCACTTGAATGGCAATTTATTGCCATATCTCAACATAAGAGGCGAAGGGTATGCAGGTCGAAACGGAACAACATTCAGAACACGAGAAAAAGCATCTCGTTAACATCACCATAGACGGCAAGGCTTTTGAAGTGCCTCGGGGTGAAATTAGCGTCGCTGCTCTGAAGCAACTTGCGGGAATCCCGGCTGGCTATGAGTTGGAAGAAGTAAAGCATGGGAGGCTCGTGCCCTTGAAAGACGACGCGAAGGTGGAAATCAAGGGAGGGGAACAATTTGTCAGCCATCCACGCGATGGAGCGTCGTCGTAAGTGGTCACCGAAGCTGACATGACCGAACTCAGGTCGCTGTGCCCTGATGCTAAGCAAGCCCAAGAAGGGGGGCTGCGATACGTGCTGCTCCCCAGCTTGAAGTTGCCCGCACCAGCCGAAATAGACTGTCTACTTTGCGTTGACCCTCGTGACGGCTACGCGGGTCGTTTGTTCTTCTCGCAGGTCATAGCGACTCGTGAGCCACGCAACTGGCACATGCAAAACGTGCGTATTTTGGAACGAAACTGGTTCGCGTTTTCTTGGCAAATTCCCGCCAATCTGAGGCCAATGGAAATTCTTCTGACCGTGCTGAGGGCAGTAAGGTGAGCATTCAACTACGGATTCTGCGGCCCTTTGTCGATGCGGTTGTTTCCGACTTGCAGCGTCGTCACCAGTTCGCTTTTGAGAGAGTCGGCTTCATTGCGTGCCGCACGGGAACAATAGACGGTGGAAGTCTGCTTCTGCCGACCAGATACGACCCGGTGCTCGATGCAGACTATCTGCCAGATGATAGCGTAGGGGCACGTATTGGCAGCAACGCGATTCGACGCGCCATGCAAGAGGCGCTCGAAAACGACGTGACAATCCTGCACGTCCATTTTCATGGGCACAATGGCAACCCTAGCATGAGCAGGGTAGACGAAGTCGAGAGTCGAAAACTGATTCCTGCATTTTTTAACGTGAGACCAAATCGGCCTCATGGAGCACTAATTCTCAGCAGAGATTCTGCCGCCCTTTGGATGTGGAAAGGAAAAGAGGAACGGCCAGTTTCAGTTGATGACATTTCAATCGTCGGCAACCCGATGCGGCTCGCCGGAACAAAAGCACGCATCAAGACAAATCCCGCGCTGATCCGACAATCATTTCTGGGTAAAGACGCTGACCCGATCTTCCAAACTGTGCGGGTAGCAATCATAGGGCTGGGCGGCGGTGGTTCACACGTTGTGCAGCAGCTTGTTCATCTCGGGATTAGGCATTTTCTATTGTTCGATCCTGACGTGGTTGAGATTTCCAATTTAAATCGTCTAGTGGGCGCGACTCTTTCAGACGTTGAGAATGCAACGAAGAAGGTCGTTGTCGCTGAGAGGTATATCAAGAGCGTTAACCCTAATGCGATTGTCGAGCGGTTCGACAAGAAGTGGCAAGAAACGGGCGCAGCCATACGGAAGGCTGATGTGGTCTTCGGCTGCGTAGATACCTTCTTGGCGAGACAAGAGTTGGAGTCCACCACTCAGCGGTATTTCATACCTTATATTGACATCGGCATGGATGTCACGAAGTGCGAGAGGCAATACTTCATGTCGGGTCAAGTCATTATCTCGATGCCGGGGCAGCGGTGCATGAAATGTCTAGGTTTCCTCACTGACGAGAAGCTCGGGAAGGAAGCCGCGCAATACGGGGAAGCTGGTGAACACCCCCAAGTAGTGTGGGCCAATGGCGTGCTCGCGTCAGCTGCCGTGGGAAAGTTCGTCCAACTGACGACTGGCTGGGCCGGGGCTGACACTTTTTGTGAATATGACAGTTACGACGGCAATTTAGGTCGGATAATTGCGCACCCCCGACTGCAATACAGCGACAAGCGTTGCTCCCATCACCCTCTCGCTTCGGCAGGTGATCCGGAGTTTGCTTAAGTAGTTGTTACCATTGGAAAGTAGCTATCGCCGAACCGCGTCAGCCTGCGCTCTCCGTATTCGCGGGGTGTTATAGGATCGGTGCATCAGGCATGGGCGCGGAGACTGGCCCACTGGTATGGCAGGCCGTCACCAGCGTCGGAGTCGCCATTGCCGATGCGATTGCATTGGCAGAGCGCATAATGGTAAAGATCGACAATCGTTGGCGCCCAATCCCATGAGAAACCCGAGTAGTCACGCGGATCAGTAGCAGTTCTTGATAAGCAGCATTGGATTGCAATCTGCCCGGGCAGGCCGCGCACTGCTACAATTGCAGGCAAATGATCTGTGAGTGAACAAGAGATAGAAGAACGAAGAGCGCGTTTCAAGATCGATGTCCGAAAACTTGCAGCCAGTTCTGTCGTCGATCGGCACGTTATTTTTGGTGACTGCTACATTCTTGACAAGGATTCGTATTTCAACCTCAAGGAACAGATCGCAGATCACTTCAAAATTCACCCGCCCCAAGTCGTGATGGTAGGCTCAGGGAAATTGGGATTCAGCATCGCTCATCCTAAGCGTTATCGTTCCTTCGGCGAGACATCCGATCTAGATATTGCTATCGTATCTCCGAATTTCTTTGACCGTATTTGGGAAGAAGTCTTCAAAACCAGAGGAAAGTTCGGATATTGGCCCGGTGAGGACGAGTTCTCCACGTATCTGGCACGGGGTTGGATCAGACCCGACAAACTTCCACCAGCAAGAAGGTTCGAGATTGCGGACGATTGGTGGACTTTCTTCGCCTCTCTTGCCGCCTCCGGGAACTTTGGTCGATATAAGATTCGCGGTGGACTATACCGCGACTGGCTCTTTTTGAAAGGGTATCAGAACTTGGCTGTGTTGGGGTGCAAAGCAGACTTGGAGACACCTACGGCAGAGCCGGATACGGCTGTGGTGGGGCCGGAGACCACGGCCGCAGAACTCGTGAATACTGCGGTAGCGCCGGAGACACCTAAGGCAGAACCGGTACGACTGCGGAGGTGCCGGAGACCAATACTTATGAGAACAACAGCGACGAACCGAAGACTTAGAGTTTTATTGACTGCAATACGCGAGAAGACTCTGATACCACGCCCGGAGTTTCAGCGACGGCTAGTATGGTCGAACAAGCACAAGATCGCTTTTCTCCAAACTGTGCTCTTGGAATACCCATTCCCAGAAATCTACGTGGCCGCTGGTGACGTAAATGCCGAAACCGGGGAAGCCACGGAACTGCTTGTGGACGGGCAACAAAGGATCAGCACGCTGTTGCAATATTTCTTAGGTTCAGATGAATTGAAACTCGGGGATGACGTCCCGGCCTACACGGACCTGTCGCAAGAAAAGAAATTGCAGTTCTTGGATTATGACGTAGTTGTGCGAGACCTTGGGAATCTGAGTATCACGAAAATCAAAGAAGTTTTCCAACGAATCAATTCTACCGACTACGCGCTGAATCCGATGGAGGTTCATAACGCTAGGTACGAAGGCGCATTCAAGAAGTTTGGGGAGGAACTCGCTGCCCACGATTTCTTTGAACGACATCGAATTTTCAGTTCGTCTGATGTGAAGCGAATGCAGGACTTGCGGCTGGTCTTAATCATCGTCATCACCATGATGTCGACGTATTTCAACAGAGATGACGAATTGGAATCGTATTTGGAGAAATTTAATGACGAGTTCGATCAGGACGATGAAATCAGAGCACAGCTTTATTCCCTGTTTGACTTCATAGAGTCAGCAGAGTTCAACCCGAAGAGCAGAGTATGGAAAAAAGCTGATTTATTCACACTGATAGTTGAGCTAAACCGCGCCCTTTACAGGGAGCACCTTGAACTCGATCCCAAACAGGTTGGAAGTCGGCTCTCAGACTTTTACAACGAAGTCGATAGGCTGCAAGGAATGACGGATGATCCTCACATTGCTGATTATTACAAGGCTTCTCTCCAAGCGACGAACGATCGTAGCAGTCGCATCAGGAGAGGAGAGATAATATCTCAGCGATTGAGGGAGATTGCACGCCAGAGAACTCTGGCGGTGTAAGGCTGTTTCCCACTTTGGCCGTGGAGTATTCGAGCGATACTGAACTAAGTTGTGGTAGCCAAGACTTGATCTTGCAGGCCATCCTTTTGAATGGGGTTGCTACTGTCAGGCAGACCCTTTAGGCGGATGTTCAGCGCAATGGCTGCTGAGAGGGCAAAGAAACGGCGCAAAGTTGCGCTAAGCCTGATTTCAACAGCCAGCTGCTAGTGAGCAAAAATTCTCTCGCTGCTGAACCAAATTGAGGATTGCCGCAGCCGTTACCGACGGAACTGGGGATGCGCTTTTAGTGCGCGTGATCTGGATGATCTGGCTTGTCTGGCTTGTCCGGCTTATCGGGTTTGTCTGGCTTATCGGGTTTGTCTGGCTTATCGGGTTTGTCCGGCTTATCGGGTTTGTCAGGCATTATTCCGGGTTTGTCCGGCTTGGGACTACCCTCTGGCTTTTCACCCTTGCTATAAACACTGGGTTTGTCTGGAAGCTTACCTTCGTTCTGTGCAAATAGAGAACTCACAGAGATGGAAAGTAGCGCGACCAAAAGCATCCTGAACAAAGTAGATTTAGTATTCGCCCTGCTGGACAACATTCGTGGACATCTCATCGGCGCTCCTCCTCAAAAAGGACGGGACGACCAAACTTGTCGATGAGAATTGTCCATCCGCTTCGGCAAAGTGTCAAGGAAGAAAAAAATTAGCGACCTGAACGAAGCAGCGAGTTAGGTGCTCAAAATCCCCCAATCGATACCAATCTGTGTCCGATACGTAGAAACTCGCCAACGCTGTCCGTAAGGTCTAGTCCAAGCTATTGCAACTAAGTCTCAGCTGCCGTTCACTTGCCGTTGTCACTGCCTTGCATGTACTAAGATCGTCTAAATCGCCGTCCATTGCTCTGCATGTTGTTGAATCTACGTTTCAGCACGGATTCGATTCCTTCCGCGATCCGTTTCGGCTTCACAGTACGGACGTGCCATTGACCGTTAGCGGAGCGGGAGTGCAGACTCACAAGCATGGCAGCCGTCCTTTACCTTCGCGTTTCAACCGACCTGCAAGCCCACGGACGCAACGCCGACAACCTGCCTGCGCAGCAACGCATCTGCCGCGACTGGTGCAAGCAGTCTGGGCTGCCCGTGCTCCAAGTCTTCATTGACGACGGCGCTAGTGGTCGCACTGCTAACCGACCGCAGTTCAAGGCCATGCTTGCGTTCTGTAAGAAGAACCGTGATGAAATCTCGCATGTCGTGGTTCAGGACATCAGCCGACTTGCGAGAAATCTGGGAACGCAAAACGAAGTCATCACCACGCTGGGCAAGCTGAACATAATCCTTGTATCTGCTTCGGAACCGCACATCGAAAACGTGAGTGCAGCAGGTAGGTTCGGCAGCAACGTTCTGGGTGCTGCCGCGCAGTACCAGTCAGACGCAGCGTCAGAACGAATCCGCGCACGAATGAAGCAGGCAGCCCAATCAGGCAGGTTCCTGCACCGGGCACCCATCGGGTATCTCAACACTGCGACGAATGGCACCAAGAACATTGCGCCTGATCCTGAACGGGCACCGCTGGTGCAGAAAATCTTTGAGTCGATTGCTGCTGGTACGGCTGCTGAATCAGTGCGAAAGCAAATCACTGCGCTTGGTCTTCGCACGCGCGCCGGGCGCATCGTCTCACAGCAGGGGTTCGCGCAGTTGCTTCGCAATCCTGCTTACTGTGGCTTGATTCGTACTAAGCAGGTGGAAGCACGCGGAACCTTCGACGCTTTGGTAACGGAAGAACTATTCCAGCAGGTTCAGGACACGCTGAGCGGCAAGCGTGGAGCACGACCGATGCGACACCACAAGATCAACGCCGAGTTTCCTCTACGTGGGTTCCTGCTCTGTTTCAAGTGTGGGCGACCGTTGACCGCTGGCTTCGCCAAAGGAAAGTACGCGACGATGTGGTGCTGGGTCACTGGTTGCCGGGGATTCACCGCACGACGTGAAAAGTTGGAAGGCGACTTTGTGAACCTGCTTGCGACGTTGCAGCCGACCGCTGAACTGGTGGCGAACCTTCCCCAGCTTGCTGCTGGGCTTTGGCAGGCACGCACGGAACGGTTGTCCCTTGAGCGAAAGACGCAAGTACAAAGATTGAACGACCAAGGCACTTTGAACAGCCGCGCTGTGGAGGCCCGCGTCCGTGGCGACATCTCAGCAGAAGATTTTGCTGTACTGAAGGCCGACATCACGAAGACGACGGCTGGCATTCAAGAACAGATAAAAGCCTTTGATACGGAGACTTCCACGCTGGAAAGTATGATGGTGGAAGCCAAGTCATCTGTGCTGGACCTGTCGAAGCACTGGTCTGCTGCTGACACGCCCCAGAAACAGGAACTGCAACGGGCGCTGTTTCCTGACGGGCTAATGGTGTCGAAAGAAAACGGGTACTTTGAACGCGGAAATACTTCGTTGATGGAATCGTGGCAACTGTTTTTCAACAGCTTGGAAGGTTCCACCAGTACTGAGTCACTCGAAAACAAATTTGGTCGGGGCGATAGGATTTGAACCTACGACCCCCTGCGCCCAAGGCAGGTGCGCTACCAGGCTGCGCTACGCCCCGACATGTACTGCACGATTGATTCTAAAAGACTTTCCATTGATATTCCACTTCAGACTTCGTTTTCAGGGCCCGGACTGTGCACGAACTATGCACGAATGCAGTTACTGCACCATGACTGTGCACATCGCAGCCGGACTAGCTGGCGCCATTTCATTCGCCCGTCGGTTGAGCTTCTCCAAGGCTTCGCGCTTCATCTGCAGCTTCATCTGCGAATACTTCTTGAAGACTTGCGCGTCGCCCTGACGAAGCAGCTGCGTTACCCACTCGTCGGCTACGCCTCCGGCACTTAGCCTGGTGGCATACGTGGAACGAAGGTCGTAGATCCGGAAGTATGGTCCTATTCCGATCGCCCGGAAACAGGAACGGTCCGTCGCCGGCGATCACCGTAGCTCAGGGTCTCGCCCTTACGTCTGATTTCGAGGAGGTTGTCATCCCTGGATTGAAGTCTTTCTCTTAACCTCTTGTTTGCCTCCTGCCAGTCTGCGGTCAGACTTGATTCTCTCCGGGGAACTCCGTTGGGGTCACCATATCGGATCCACCAGATTGAGGTGCCAGTCCGCGGATAGACAATTCCGTCGTACTTGCGTGGTCTAGGCATTCTCCATCTCCTGTTTGAATGAAGCGCGAAACGTTTCGAGATCCGATTTCAAGAATCGGATGTTACGACCCATTACGCGGAGATGGGGGATCTGCTTTCGCTCAACCCAAAGATACACAGTTTGCCGGCTGACACCAAGATATTTTGCCGCTTCCGGTACGGTTAACGGAGCGCGCTCGGGAAGCGCTGAATTCTCCTGCGGGTTTGGTATGGCTACTGCGAACTGGCTTGAGCAGCTTTGGCCGCTGCTTCCACCTTCTCCTTCAGGTCTGAGACATTTTGCCGGAAGGCTACTCGTCGGCTTGGCGATTGCCGCCTAGGCGATTTTGCGCCAATTGACACCTCTCGGTTCTGCCCGGTATTTCTCCAGCAAAGTAGGAATCTAAACAACTTTCAGACGGAAGATTTTGATAGGAGAATCAAGATGCCTATGTCATCATTGGTGACACTTTTTGCTGCCATCGTCCTCACGAGTCAATGTGCTTACAAACCGCTTTCTCAAAGACAACGGCTTCGACAGCAGCCAATAAAGGTCGAATTGGCGGACTGAGTGTTTTGCCAGTATCGCGGGGCGCTGTGGGGCATGTAGTCTTCCATTTACCAATGCGAGAACTCTGAGTTGAGCACAACCTAATCGAACACAACCAGAATATTGGAGATGCGATGAGAGTCCTAGCGATGATGGTGTGTATGTTTCTTGCTTCAAGTTTATTTGGGCAAGATTGCGTAAAGAATGCGCGCGGCGAAACTGTTTGCGGCAATGGCCGGAGTGCTGCAGCCGCTAATTCAAATACAGGCAGAGGTGCTGCCGCCCACAAGAATTCAAACGGCGTGACAACCACGCAAACCACCAACGGGGGAAAAGCCAAGACCAAGAATGGAATGGGCGTTGCTCAGGGCCCTAACGGCAAGACTTGCGCCAAGGGCAAGTACGAGGAAGGCTGTACAAAGTAATAACGGTGATACAAAGAACTCGCTTACGGGTTGCCCCGAAACCAGCCCCAGCAACGACATCCAGTCTCGCAGTTCGATGGCCGACGCGTTAGAGGCGGAACAATGCCCACCACGAGCCCTCTGGCGATTCGAGATACATCAGCCAGTCCAAGGGCGGACTCTCCGGCGCGACTGAAATTATTACTAGTATGCACCGAAGTATCCGCATCCTAATATTCAGTATGCTTCAAGCCCACTCCGCTACCGGTCGAACTATCTTGCGCTACCGCGTCCTGGAAGAACTAGGAAGCGGCGGCATGGGTGTAGTCTACAAAGCCGAGGACACCGAACTCGGCCGCTTTGTCGCTTTAAAGTTCTTGCCTGAGAACGCAGCCCGGAACCCTATTGCACTGGAACGTTTTCGCCGCGAAGCGCGTGGAGCTTCTGCGCTCAATCATCCCAACATCTGCACCATTTACGAAATTGGAAAACACGACGGTCAGGCATTCATCGCCATGGAGTACCTGGATGGCGTAACGCTGAAATACCTGATAGCGGCAGGCACCCTGGATGCGCAGCGGATTGTCGCCATTGCCATCGAGGTTGCCGATGCGCTCGACGCTGCGCACAGCGAAGGCATCATTCATCGTGATATCAAACCCGCCAACATTTTCATCACCAAGCGGGGGCACACCAAGATTCTCGATTTCGGCCTAGCGAAAAGTATCCTTCCCGAGGATGTTGCAAGTAAGGTCGCGGCGCAGCCGACGCAGTCTTTGTCCTACGTCGCCGAAGAACATCTCACCAGCCCGGGAATAGCTCTGGGAACGGTGGCCTATATGTCTCCCGAGCAGGTACGGGCTAGGGCGTTGGACGGTCGCACGGATCTGTTCTCTTTCGGGATTGTCCTCTATGAAATGGCGACGGGCAAGTTGCCTTTTCAAGGAGCCAGTTCTGGCCTGATCACGGAAGCCATCCTCAACCGCCAACCCGTGGTTCCAATACAAGTCAATCCCGACATCTCCCCCGCGTTGCAAGAGGTGATCCGCAGAGCTTTGGAAAAGGACAGAAATCTGCGTTATCAAAGTGCGTCCGACATGCGGGCTGAGCTGCAACGGTTAAAGCGAGACATAGAGTCGGGCCGGAGGGTTGCAGAAGAAAACACGGAATCGGCCCCGATACCAAACACGGAGCGTTTGTCCTCCACCGGCAAGCAGAGCGCACAGATTTCGCCTGTGCGAACACCGTCCCCGCGACCCCATCGGGTGTCCAAGATCATTGACTCGCTTGCAGTTTTGCCCTTCAAAAATGCTAACGGCGATCCTGAACACGAATACCTCAGTGACGGGATCACGGGGAGCCTGATCAACATCCTGGCGACGCTGCCGAAGTTGCGGGTGATGGCGCAGAGCACAGTGTTTCGATATAGGGGCGCGGAAATTGACCCGCAAGCCGTCGGTCGTGAACTTAATGTGCGTGCCGTGCTCACAGGAAGAATCATGCAAAGCGGTGGCTCTTTGCGCATCGGAGCCGAATTAGTCGATGTCGCCACGGGCTCTCAGCTGTGGGGCGGGCAATACGATCGCAAGCCTGGCGACATTTTTGTCGTCCAAGACGACATTTCCAACGAGATATCAGGAAAACTGCGGTTACAGTTGACCCGAGCAGAAAGGAAGCGCTTAACAAAACGCCATACGGAGAATGACGAGGCATACCGGCTTTACCTGAGAGGTCGCCACCACTGGAACCGGTGGACCGAAGAAGGGTTCTACAAGGCGATCGATTACTTTCAGCAGGCGGTCGAGATAGACCCCAACTACGCCCTTGCATACTCCGGTTTGGCCGATTCCTATGTGCTGCTGGGATGGAACACCTATCTGCCGCCGAGGGAAGCGTTCCCAAAAGGCAAAGCGGCGGCAGAGACCGCCTTGCAGCTCGACCCGGATCTCGCTGAAGCCCACACCTCTTTGGCGGCCTTATTGTGGCTTCACGATTGGCAGTGGGAAGAAGCGCAGAAAGAATTTAAGCGCAGCCTGGAACTGAATCCAACCTACCCAACTGCTAACCACTGGTACGCCGAGTACGCGATGACCATGGGGCGACACGGGGAGGTTATGACCACGATGAAGAAAAGCCAGCAACTCGATCCGTTGTCGCTCATCATTAATGTCGCGGTCGGATGGGCCCTCTACTTTGCGCGTCGTTATGACGAAGCTATAGAACAACTCCGACGAACTATCGAATTGGACCCCAATTACCCAGTCACGTATTGGATTCTCGGCCTGGTGCTCAGAAAATCTGGTTGCTACGAACTGGCCATCACCGAGGGTGAGAAGGGAGTCAAATTGTCAGGCGGCAGTCCGATGATGCGGGCAGCGCTGGCGCACACTCTCGGCGCGGCGGGCCGGCCGACGGAAGCAGGTCAGATACTCGATGATCTGGCAAAACAAGCCAAGCAAAAGTATGTCGCACCCTACTTCCTCGCCGGAATCCATGTCGGCTTAGGAGAAAACGACCGTGCGCTGGAATACTTGGAGAAAGCCTACGAAGAACACTCCAACTGGCTTATCTATCTTCATATAGATCCGAGCATGGACGGCTTGCGCGACGACCCACGGTTCCGGGACATGTTGCGACGTGTCGGCCTTCCCCCACTGACGACCGCGCCTCCATCTGAAGGAAGCCAAGGGGGAGTTCGCGAAGCTGCGGCGTGACGCAACCACCCGCCACGGGAGCATTTCGCAGTTTTCTGATTTAAAGTAGTAGCGATTCTTGGCACGGCGATCACGCTGTCACTCGCTCACATCACATTATCAGTCCTGGATTGTCGGCAACTCGGAAGTTATGGGAGCTGCCACCCTGATAGGCGATCATCTCAAATGCCGTAACATCGCGATTGCACTCATTGATCCTCACCCGAGGGGGTTTTGAGTGCTATGGCCTGATAGCGTCAGTTGACCTTAACTGCCGGATTGCCCGTCATTCGCTCCGAATGTCGCGTACCACTACGTCTGCAACCCCAAGAATGCGGTGACCACGGCGAAGGTGTCAATGAAGCCGTGGGCCAACACGCAGACCCAGAGGTTGCGTCTCGACAAGATAAAGGCGGCCCCAAGGATGAGGCCCGCCACAGCGGAGTCCACAATCCCCGACGGACCCTTGTAGTAATGGCCATAGCCAAAAAACACTGCGGACACGAACGCGGCGACCCACCACGCGGCTCTGGAGAGGCCCCCTGCTTCCGCCGCGCGCGTCAGCAGATAGCCGCGGTATCCAATCTCTTCTCCGAAGGCGGCAAAAGTCCAGACCAACAGCAGCCACTCGATCGCTACAAGCGCGTGGCCCTGGATTTCGTCCGTGCCAGCCGGCCCCGCCGCCGGCACCCAGAAATGGGCCGCGAGGGGATGGATCACCAGCGCGCCCAGCAGAATCCTCAAGGCCGCTGCTGCGAGCGCCAGCAGAACCGTTCGCCGCCATGAGGACGGCCAGCGGAGACCCGTCGCGGCCCAGGAACCACCGCGCAGGCGCAGAGAAAGCAGGCCCAGGACAAAGAGGATGGGTACTTCGTTGGGGACGATGTGATAGACGTTATGGCCGATCACGATGGCGCTGCCCACGGCGAGCTCGGCCAGAGACAGCCAGCGCTGCGGCTTGGTTTGCTGCTTTTCCTGGAACTCGAGAGTAGCAACTCCTTTGTCCGGATCGGTGTCGGCGGCGTGCATCGATGTTGTCATGATTTCCCTCTCTTTGTGGTCACGCAGGCGGGAATCTGCGTGATCTCCGGAGGCGGCGCGCGCAGCCAAGCCCAAATCGCGTGGTCAGCATGACGAGCGCCCAGCCCACGACCAGGCCGATCGGGATGATCCACCAACCAAGAACGTCACTCGCGCCTGGCGGAGCGCTGCCGAAACCGAGGCGCAGTGAGAATGCCGATCCGTCCGCTCCGGCGGGAATCCTCCACAGCCCGGCGGTTTGCGGGTGCACAGGCTTGAGGAGCGCGCAGAGAATGAGAGCCGCCCCAAGGAAGTAGCCGACGATGGATCCGAGAAAAACAAAGAATCCAGCGACGCTTAGGCTCGCCCAGCGGAACAGGATCTGCAAGACCCGCAACGGTGACCGGCTCATGTCAGCCTGCGCCAGCAGATTGTCGGCGAGGTATTCACCGGCTAGTCGCTCCGGAGTGCCGAGCGCTGCCAGCGTCCGGTCCATTGCGTCTGCGGACGGTTCTTCTCCGCTCACCGTGGACCTGTCGAGAATGTGGCCGCGCAGCTCCTCAAGGATCTCGTGGAGCTCCTTCTCGTCGATGCCGCGCAGATGCTTCCGCAGCCTGGCAAGGTACGCCTCGATCTTTTGCTCTGCCTCACCGCTTACCGTGGCCATCGGTTTCCTTCCCTTTCCCGAGCGGCGCAAGTAGCCTGCTCATGCTCGACGTGAACTGCGCCCAGATGCGGGACATATCCTGCGCCCGGCGTTTGCCAGCCGGGGTGAGCGCGTAGTATCGGCGCGGATGGCCGACCTCTGCGACGATCCATTCACTCCGCACTAGTCCCAATGCCTTCAGGCGGCTGAGCAGCGGATAGACGGTTCCGTCGGAGACGACTAAATCGGAGTCGCTTTCGAGCCGCCTGAGAATCTCCAGGCCGTACAGCTTCTGGTCCCACAAGGCCGCCAGGACAGCGAGCTCCAGACATCCCTTGCGGAGTTGCACCTCCCATTTGTCGGCAGACTGCTGGGCGTCAGGGCCGGTTCTGTTCATGCCGTATATCTTGTACTACACGTTATCATGTTGTCAAGAAGACCAGGCGTGCGCTGCGCCGCATGCTCTCTGGCCGCCCGGCAACTCGTCCCTTTTCCTACTGACGGGCTGTTTTCTGATGGTCGCTAGCCGGAAGCTATGGGTTAGTTGGCGATAAATCGCGTGGCTGTTGAAAAACTCAAATTCTAGAAGTTCGCATAAATTTCATCGCGCTAGGATGCCCTATAAACGACGTTCTCGATTTCGATGGATATTTTCTATCCCTCCGCCGGGACAGTTTTTTCAAAAGAGGGGGTTTTTCAACAGCCACTCGCGATTACACTCAAAACCCCCTAATCCGATACCAGCCTGCGTTCGATGCGTACAAACTCCTCAACGCTGTTGGTAAGGTCGAGTCCAAGCTATTACCACTAAACCAACTGGCGCATATACCCGCTAACCTCGGCGTGAGAAATCGCCTCTGCCGCGTAACTAAAAGCTCCTTTCTCTTTCACTTCCCCCGCGCCCGTACAAACGCACCCAACGCCGCCCGCTCGACACCGTTCCGTTTCAAGCAGGACGCGAGCAGAAAGGCGATTGCGTCTCTTCATGAGAGAGCCATTCTCTTGTACTCGTCCTTGGACCGGCCAGTACCCTTCCATTGCTCATTACGGCGCGATCTTAAACACCACTCCCTTATCGTATGCGCCACCTGACCCGGTCGTGCCATAGAGGTTCCCAGCTAAATCCCGGACCAACTCTTCAGGATGTGAGCCGTCCGTTCCGTCGAAGCTGTGCAACACGGTATAAGCACCGGCTGTGTCGAGCTTAAACACAACCCCGTTGCCGAACGTGCCGTTATAAGAGGTTGTCCCATACAGGTTCCCGGCGGAATCCCGCACCAAAACCGCAAACGGGTTGCCGCCGTCCGCCCCGCAAGTGAAGTTGTGTAACACGGAATAAGTACCTGTTGCATCTAGCTTAAACACCACCCCACAGGTCGGGTGAGCGCCGCCGTAGGTAGTCGTGCCATAGAGATTTCCGGCAGAGTCCCGCACCACGCCCCCATACGGAGTCGCGCCGCCCGCTCCGCCGGTGAAGCTGTGCAGAGGTTTGTAGTTGCCGTTTGACTTCAGCTCGAACACCACTCCAGCGTCGTGTGCGCCACCAAACGCGGCCGTGCCGTACATGTTCCCGGCGGAATCCCGCACCAAACCTGCAAAGGGATCAGAGCCATCCGCCCCGCCGGTGAAGGTGTACAGCACGGTCTCCGCGCCGGTCGTGTCCACCTTGAACACCACCCCGTCATCGTAGGCACCGCCACCCGTGGTCGTGCCATACAGGTTGCTGGCATGATCTCGCACCAAACTTGCCTGAGGGAATCCCCCGTCCACCCCGCCGGTGAATTTGTATAAGACCCTCTTCCTGCCTTGTGCATTCAACTCGAACACCACCCCACAGAAGCGACAGCGACCGCCCTGCGCGGTCATGCCATAGAGATTTCCGTTCTTGTCTCGGATCAAACCTGCATTGGGAGACGCCCCGTCGTGCATTCCCTTAAACGCGTAAAGCACGCTGTAGGTTTGCGCATGCGCCGACGGGATGCCAACCACCGCCATGCCCGGCGCCAACACCGCCAACGCCGCGCCGACCGCGGCCCAGAATTTATTCTGCTTCATAAGATCTCCTCGCGTCGGTTGGAAGGTCCCAACGAATTTATTTTCTACCGCCACTTGAGGCGACACCTTTCAGTCTAGGTCTGCATGGAGTGGATATCAATGTTAACGCGGGGCGAACATCATATCCCCTCAAAGTCACCCCACCCCTGGCAAGCTGGAGGCATTTTGAGCGCTAAGGCCTGTTTCGACAGTTATCTTCCAATCTGTTGGGTTCGCGAGTAGATTGCCGATATGAACATGCTGAAATTCGTATTGGCTGTTTCGCTGCCATTTGCAGCCTTGTCTTTTCTCAGTGATGGTGCTGCACAAACGACGTCGGTCGGAGACAACAACAAAACCGGCAGCGTTTGCGTTCTGCCAAATTCGCCTGAGCCGCCAACTCGAATGTCGCGAGGAGGTGAGTACAATCCAGATACGCTTATGGTGCGTGTCGATAAGCGGGAGTCGCTCCGCTGGCCTCACAAAAGTCGGCGGAGTGCTATCGCGCCATAACGCTCCTTGACCCTTCAAGCTGTTCTGAGCGCTGTAAGTCTTGATTCGACGGTTTTCGCTTCACGTAACAGGTCGTGCCTCTGGGAGTCCAACTGCCGTTCACAATCTCAGGATGTCCACCATCCTTCCCTGCCGATGTCCCCCACCCTGCTACAATCGCCCCTATGTTTTATCGCTCGGACAACCGGACTCCCGACCAAATGCGTCCAGTCAACATCCTCCCGGGCTTCATCAATACTGCCGAAGGCTCGGTCCTAATCGAGGTCGGCAACACCCGCGTAATCTGCACCGCCTCGGTCGAAGAAACCGTCCCTCCCTTCATGCGCAATAGCGGCAAAGGCTGGATCACCGCCGAGTACAGCATGCTCCCTCGCGCCACTCTAACCCGCACCCCGCGCGAGGTCACGAAAGGAAGATCCAGCGGCCGCACCCACGAAATCCAACGCCTGATAGGACGCTCCCTGAGAGCCGTAACCGACCTCGTACGACTAGGCGAACGCACCATCTGGATCGACTGCGACGTAATCCAAGCCGACGGGGGCACCCGCAC
>Ga0210405_10002092_pt1 | contig 21185 bp, 19 predicted proteins | sample IncBWH11MmetaG_FD_155492 | JGI IMG/M metagenome (GOLD analysis project Ga0210405, IMG submission 155492) | Forest soil microbial communities from Barre Woods Harvard Forest LTER site, Petersham, Massachusetts, United States - Inc-BW-H-11-M | ecosystem: Environmental > Terrestrial > Soil >... | reverse complement strand
GATCTTCGACTCCATCTCCTCGGGCACAGCCTCGATCACCAGATCCGCTTCGCGCGCGGCTTCTTCAACGCTGCCCGCGTACCGCAAGCGGTCGAATGCGGATTTGGCATCGTCGGCAGAAATTTTCCCAATCTCCACAGCCTTGTCGAGGTTGCCGCGAATCTCGGTCTCCGCGCGCCGCAGAGCGTTGGGCAGCAAGTCTTCGAGGATGGTCTGATAGCCGCCCAGCGCCGCCACATGAGCGATGCCCCGGCCCATGGTTCCGGCGCCGATCACGGCAACGGTGTGGACCTGCGACACTACTGCCCACCCTTTTCCAAGCGGACCACGAGGGCATCGAGGTTGTTGCCCGCGACCTTCAAGCTTTCAGCCAGACGCTTTTTCTCGTCGCTTTCCATGGCGGCAACGAAGGCGTTGATGCGGCGCAGCGTGGTGGTAATGTCGTCCACGTAGTTGATCAGGCGAATCAGTTCTCCGGAAGTTCCCATAATGATTTCTGCTCCAGTGGCCCGCGATGGGGCGATGATGCTTTTATTATGCACTCCGCACTCAAGAAAAAACGGGATTGAGGGCGAAGCCATCATTTTCAACGGTGGGAAGGAATTAGTAAAGGCGGGTTGAGAACGACGTGGGATGATTTCCTTCCGCCCCCCCCGGCGACGGTTGGGCTTGGCGATATGATGGGCGATGCTTTTCCCCATCGCGCCATTGCCCCTCACGCCCGTTCCATTTTGGTCCGGGTTTACTGTTTAGTACCGGGTACCCCCCTCCCCCCTTCGTTCGCAAAATCTTGAAAACACAAGATTTATTTTATGACTATGTGCTAGATCTTTGAGTTTTAAGGACTTACACGCAAAATCTAGACAACATTGGGGTTACGGCCGATACGGCGTCCCGTTATGGAACCGGGCGGGGGCAGGGTCGCTTGGTAACGGATCGAATTGTCAAAGATCGTAGATTATCTTCTAGATAATGTGTGTTGCACTAGATTATCGGATTTGAAGAATGGAGTCAACGATAAAGCGCACTGTGGAGGTCAGGTTGGCCAGTAGTCAAAACGTGTAAAGGCCTGTTTTCGTCAATTGTCGCGAGTATGGAAACTAATCGCAGATGTTCTGTGTCAGTATTCGGCAGATTCAACGCGCCGATCCTCTGATTTCGAAGAACGGAAAAGATGAGACCTGAAGCGTCGCCTCTCCAGTCGAGATCACTACTGGTAGTCGCGGACTTTCAATTCTTCCAGTCCGGGCACTTGACCGGTGCGCACTCACATCTCAGGGAAATTAGGAGGCTACTATGTGCCGATTCACCGGAGCGAGCCTTGCTCTTCTCATGCTGAGCCTGATGACTCTCTGTTGTTGCGAGGAATTGGAGCTATACTTCTCCCACGCTTCCGGGCAAATTTGAAGCCTTTCCGGATGTCACATGGAAATCAATAACGAGGAACGAAGAAACAGGTGCCGACGAGTCTGCACGATCCGGACTGCCAACTTGAATCTCGGGCCGAATGCAATCGCCCGGCTCTTGAGAAACATGTGCGTGCCGATGTCGAAGCTGAAGTTTGTTCTTCTCTGCACGATCCTTGCCGTTCTGTGTCCATCGCTGTTCGGTCAAGCGCCAAGCGCAGCAGCCCTGCAGGTTGGCCACGATTTCTGGGGTTTCAAAGAGGGGGCGCCGGGCGACGTGCACGCCTTAGCACAGACAAGGGATGGGTTCCTGTGGCTTGGAGGTCCCGCCGGACTGTTTCGCTTCGACGGTATCCAGTTCGACATGTTTCACTCGCCCTTCGGTGATCAGCTCCTTTCGACCTACATCTTCACCTTGTTCGCTCCGCCGTCAGGCGGACTATGGATCGGATACGCTTTTGGGGGCTTCAGCTTCCTTAACGATGGCAAGGTCACTAACTACGGCGGTGAGACCGCATCTGCGACCGGAAATGTGCGGAATTTCGCTCAGGGCAAGGACGGAGTGGTGTGGGCTGCGACAACCACTGGTCTCTGGAGATTCGACCGTTCTCACTGGCAGCACATCGGACCAGAAACAGGCCTACCGTCCGGTCCGATCGTAGTGGTGCAATTTGATCGAGAGGGAACACTGTGGGCTTTGACCTACACTGTGGATCCCTCAATCGGAACTCAGCTTGCTTATCTCCGAAGGGGAAGCCGGCAGTTCCATATGACCAGGAGCAATCTGTTTTTTACTGGATTTACGCTGGACGTTGAGCAGCATGTGATGACCAGCCCAAAGAACAAAGATCTCTTCGTCGATACCGGTATTAATGCGGATGATCGACCGCCTGCTTATCCTTTATTCAGGAGAGCGTGCAACCAAATCATTGATCGAACGGGAAGTGTGTGGATTTTTCCCGCACAGCCCGTTGTCCTGCGCTTGCCGGCAAGTGAGCTGTCATCCGATGCCGTCGACAAGGCATCCGCCACAAAGACTGAAACTTATGACGTCAATCCTTATCAGTCTGCCGAGTTGGTCGATCGCGAAGGCAATGTCTGGCTTGGGGACCAGAAGGGTCTCCACCGATACTTTTACAGCCCTTTGACGGGACAAGCCCTGCCAAAGTCCGCCGAGGGGAGCGAAATTTTCACGGTAACTCCCGATGAGGATGGAGCAGTGTGGATCACGGGCGGTAGCAGCGTCGGCAAGGTGTTCGACATCTATCTCGTTGGCCACGCCCAGGTAAAGGCTCGGAAAGGACCTGGCCTAGTCCTGTTCGCATACCGTGCTCGCGACAAGACAACTTGGTTCGGTAGCTCAACCGGCCTTTGGCATCTGGTAAGGGACACCTTGCTCCGAGTTGACCTTCCTCGGGAAATGGCCGACCAGGCTCAGTTCCTGCAGACGATCACGGAGGATCGCAGCGGAGCAATGTGGGTCTCGTTCGGGCGTCATGGTTTGTATCGCCTTGCCGATGACGCTTGGACACCCTATGGCGGCCGCCAGGACCTTCCCAAGACAGGTGTGGTGATTGAATTTACTGACAGCCTTGGCCGCGTGTGGTTCGGTTACACCAAGAACACGCTGGCTGTGCTGGATGGCGACCGAGTCCAAGTATTTGGTCCGAGCGATGGTCTCCGGGTGGGCAACATCACTGCCATCTACGGGCGCGGATCGGAGATCTGGATTGGTGGCGAATTCGGCTTGCGGCAGTTCGACCATGGTCTGTTTCATGAAATCCATGCAACGAACGAACAATGGCTGCGTGGAATCTCTGGAATCGTGGAAACCGCCAATGGGGATCTATGGCTCAATGGACTCGGCGGCATCTTTCACGTTCGCCGATCGGAGATGTCTGAAGCACTCAAGAATTCAGCCTATCAGGTCAAGGGGGAGCATTTTGGTCGGCGTGACGGTGTTCCTGGCGTCGCATTTCAGGCCCGTCCGCTCAAGAGTGCTATCGAGGGCACCGATGGGAGGATATGGTTTACGGGGAGCACTGGTGTGGCATGGCTTGACCCTACTCGCTCCGAAGAAAAAGTTCCGCCGCCAATCACGATTCAGTCGGTCTCTGCCGATGATAAGAACTATCAGCTTGCATCGGCTCTGAAATTTCCCGCCCACACGGCGAGCGTGCAGATCACCTACTCCGCGATAAGCCTGTCCGACCCGGAGACGATCCAGTTTCGCTACAAGCTCCAGGAAACCGATAAAGACTGGCACGAGGCGTCCGTCGCCAGCCCCGTGAGCTATCGTAATCTTGCTCCCGGTTCATATCACTTCAGCGTCAACGCCACCGACACCAACGGCGTGTGGTCGGACGCAGTTGCCACCGCGAAGTTCACCATCCTGCCCGCTTTCTACCAGACGCAGTGGTTTCTATTTCTCTGTGTCATGACGGCGGCAGCGCTTTTGTACCTTTTCTTTCTGTTGCGCGTGAGACAAGTGGCGCAGCAGGTAGGCGGACGCATGGAGGCACGCCTTGCGGAGAGGGAACGGATAGCCCGCGACTTGCATGACACGCTGCTGCAAGGCGTCCAGGGACTGATCCTTAAGGTTCACGCCGGGCTAAGACAAATACCAACCGAAGTGCCGGGTCGCCAGACCATAGAGAAAGCACTTGATTACGGAGATCAGGTCGTGGCGGAAGGTAGGGACCGTGTGCGGGATCTGCGCTCGACCGCCGGACTAAGGGATTTGTCATCAGCGTTCCAACGCGTGGCGGATGAAATGCGGCAAGACTCCTTGGCCAGCGTTAAAACGGTCGTTGAAGGCAGGCAACGGGAGTTGCACCCGGTGGTATTGGCGGAGTCATACTCCATTGGGCGCGAGGCGCTGGTGAATGCCCTCAGCCATTCCGAAGGCCAACATGTGGAAGTGGAGATCACCTACGATGCGAAACAGTTTCGCGTGCGGGTTCGCGATGACGGGCGGGGCATCGATCCTGGCATCCTAGAAAAAGGCAGCCGCGATGGTCACTGGGGTCTGCTGGGGATGCGTGAACGCGCCCAGAAAATTGGCGGCCAGCTGGAGTTCTGGAGCCAGCCTGGCACTGGAACCGAGGTTGAATTAACGGTTCCAGCGAAGACAGCCTATCGAAGCTCTGCGGCCAAGAACAAGAGTGCTTAGTTTTGCTTGGGCTTCCGACATCGATTGCTGGACGCCGATGACTGGGTAGCGTTGGCAATTGGCGATAATCCCGATTACACTCAGAACCTCTTCGTGGACCCGCAAGTTTCCAGATACGAAGTGGGCCACAACGGGCAAGTCGATTGTTAACAACGCATTAAATCTCAAAGCATATAGCACCGATCAATGTTTTTAATTGGTCTTTTGCCTTCCCATCGAATCTAATAACTAGATGAGTGAGAAACCCGTTAAACGCTATATTTTTGCTAGTGATTTCGACCAGACGTTGACTTTTAACGACTCCGGCTACGTGCTCAGCGAATTGGTGGGCATCCCGACGGAGGAGTTCGAACGCAAGGCCAAAGGGATGGCCAAGCTCAACCTCGTCCAACAGGGGGCCGAACTCGCCTATCTGCTTCTGCACGATCCCGAGTTTCAGAGTCGAGTCCGCAAGGAACACCTCTATGAGGCTGGCAAAGGAGTTCGGCTGAAGGAAAACATCGCGCTGCTCTATGAAATTCTCAAGCGCGGAATCGACGGCTACCATTTCGATTTTTATGTTCTATCCGCCGCACCGGTCGAGGTCATTCAGTCCGCGCTCGAGGGGATTGTCCCGCCGAGCCATATCTATGGAACGGAATTTCGCTACAACGATGCCGGCCAGATTGACTCCATCGCTCGCGCCACCGCCGGCTATGGCAAGGTGGCGATGCTCGACCAGTTGCAAGCCGAACAGCAAGTCGGGCCGGACCACATTATCTATGTAGGCGACGGCAGCTCTGACCTGCACGTCATGTTGCACGTCAATGTGCGCGACGGCTTCACCATCGCGGTCTCCGAAGCCAAACATGTTTCGCAGGTGGCGAAAAGAACCATCCTCAGCAGCAATGCCCTGGCCGTGCTCGCGCCCATCCTGGAAGATGTCGTAGGCTGGGAAAGGCGTCGCATCCGCCAACTATTCGAATCCTACGGGATGTTGATTCAGGAGTGGGATCGAGTTCGCACCGACTGGCTGACACTGAGATCGGATGGAAGTGAATGGTCGCCGGCAGGCGTCAGCAAGGAACCCCTAACCAAGTTGCCAATGTAGACGCGGGCGCCGAGGCTGTGCGGCCCATCAGAAGTCCGTATTCCATCAGACCTGGAGGCAGCCAGCAGTCCGGCTCCATTGTTTATGAGATGGCGTTTATGATGGCCACATGCTGCGTGACCCGAACCTGATCCCGCTTTCGCGGCAGCACCAGCACGCGCTGGCGCTGTGCGTTCGCCTTGATCGTGCAATGCAGGCGGGAGGAATCGATGTAGAGGCCTGGCAGGTGGAGATCCAACAGCAATTTGAGAGCGAAATTGGAATCCACTTCGCAGCGGAGGAGAAGGAACTGTTTCCCGCGGCTGCCCGATTCCCCGAGCTGAAGCCGCTGGTTGCGGAACTGCTCGCAGAACACATTCTTCTCCGCGATTATTTTGCGCGCGCGATCGCCCGTAGTCTCGACCGGCAAAGCCTGGGAACTTTCGGTGAGAAACTGGTCCAACACATCCGCAAAGAGGAGCGCCAACTCTTCGAGGGCATGCAGAGAGTTCTGAGTTCCCAGGAACTTGCCGCCTTAGGCTCCGCGCTGGATGAGGCGTTGAAGAGCGCATTACAAGCGTGTGCCGTGCCCAACGAAGCCACACGATTGAAAGCCAAGCCCTAACGTGTACAATTCCGCGGTACGCGGATTCCAATCCATCTCACCAGCTTTTCAGGAGCCCCAGGTGAAGATCATGAAAAACTACTTTGCTGTTTTCGTTGTCTTGCTGTGTGGTTTTGTCCTGGCCCAGGACAATATGAAACCTGCGTCCCCTTATGCGGCAGGCAAGCCAGCCGCTAAGGCGGCCGCCAAGAACGCCTTCCCTCCCGACCAGATTCAATACGGACCTCCGCCCCCTTTCCTCCAACCCGGAGCCATGCTGGCGGTTTTGGAAGGAAATCCAATGGCAGCTACCGGCGATTACACCGTCCGCTTGAAGATGCCTGATGGGTACAAGGTCGCCCCGCACTGGCACCCGAAACGCGAGAACGTGACCGTCATTTCCGGCACGCTAAAGGTCGGCATGGGGGACAAGTTCGACGAAAGCAAAATGATGAGCTTTCCAGCTACCAGCTTTGCCTACCTCGACCCTAGTATGCATCACTATGCCATGGGCAGCGGAGAAACCATCGTGCAGATTCACGGCATGGCGCCGCTGAAATTCAACTACATTGATCCCAACGACGACCCGAGCAAGAAAAAACCTTAATCGTTCGGCAGTTGTCATCCGAGCAAAGCGAGGGATCTGGGTTTTTGCGCGGGCCGGGGAAAACCCAGATTCCTCGGTCGCAGTCGCTCCTCGGAATGACAGAGTTGAGGTTTGTCGGCGTCGCGTGTTATCGGTTCGCGGCAGACCTAATCTAGATCTCCCACTTTGACTTCTCCACCTGTCCACGAATCGTGGAACTCGGCCTCGACAAATCCAGCGTCGTAATTGCGGTTTTGCGCTTTCAGCGCCTGCTGTAATCCAAACAAAGAACGCGGATTTCGCGGATTGCGATCGAGGTCCGCCCGGAAGACTTTCTCCGCGCCTGCGGCATCGCCATTGATCAGAAGGGCGCCGCCTAACGATTCGCGGACCGGGAAAAACCAGTCCGGCGGCTCTCCATATTTCAAGGTATCCTGAATCGCAACCGCTGCCGTGAGCAGGGAGATCGCCTGCGCGTAATCCTTTCTGGCCATGGCTATCTTCGCTCCGAGGACATCCTCGGAAATTTTCATGATGTCTTTCGCCTTGTTATTGATGGGCGCGGAGAAGACAACATCGGGTGGCGTATTCTGTTCCGCTTCAGAAACAATCTTGTACTCTGCCTCGGCCTCACTGAGTTTGCCTGTTCCCGCCAACGCCATGCCGCGACCGAAATGCCAGAACCCCGTGGTGATCTTCATCGCCGGATCCGGTTGCGGCATGGCCAAGATCTCATTCCATTTGTGAAAGCGAAGATCCACCGCCATCGGGATGGTCATGAAACCTTCGAGTGGAGGCATGTCTTTGACATGCGGAGCCACATTCGCGACCAGCAGGTCCGCGTTCTTCCTGGCCTCCGCATAGTTGCCATTCATGCTGGCACACATGGCGATGAAGTGCAGGTTGTGGCTGTAGTACATCATGGGATAAATGCCCTGGACGCCGGTCGCTCGAATGTAGGCGCGATCCACGGTCGCGGCTTCTTCGTTCGTCTTCACCGCAGCTTGATAATCTCCGGTGCGAATGTAGACGTGAGACGGCATGTGCACGATGTGTCCTGCATTGGGAGCCAGCGCCGCTAACTTGTTGGCGTAAGCCAGGGCGCGCTCCGGATTCGAGGAAGCTTCGGTGGCGTGGATGTAATAGTGAATCGCACCCAGGTGGTTGGGATCACGGCGAATCACCGATTCCAAGGTCACGACAATCTCCTCCGTCCCCGCCTCGGGCGTACCGTCCACATGCCACAAGCCCCAGGGATGCAGGTTCATACCCGACTCGGCGAACAGCGTGGCCGCATCCAGGTCGTCGGGATATTTCTTGACCACTTGGCGCATGGCATCGTGATAGTCCTCGGCCGCTTTTTTCAGGTCCGCCTTGGGATCTGCCGGAAAGCGCTTGACCATGGCTTGAATGTAAGCCTGCTCGCTGGGCGAGGCATTGGCCGAGAGATCGACTGCCTTCTGGATGGCCTCGTGGGCCTGCTTGAAGCGTTCTTCGCTGGCTGGATCGTTGTAGTTTGGTCCCACCGCTTCCGCAATGCCCCAGTACGCGATCGCGAGTTTGGGATCAAGTTCAGCTGCGCGCCGGAACGAACGTGCCGCCTCGTCGTGGTTGAAGTCGTAGATCAAGCACAACCCCTGATCGAAAAACTTCTGCGCTTCGGGGTTGCTGGCCGAGACGGGATGGTGAACGTTTCCGACCCCAGACATCAGGGTTTCCGGCTTAGGCTGAGGGTGAGCGGTATGGTTTTGCGCAATCAACGGTATGCACAACAACAGGCCGAACAAAGCGGATGCGCGAAGTCGCATAATCCTCCTTATGAATTGGCGAAACAGGAATTGTCGTTGCGTAAGCTGCCCCCAAGTGGGGCCAGCTTATTCCAAAGCGCAGGAAGATGCAATGGAACCGCGGGTCAGGTGATGTCGCGGCTGCTCTCTACCGAGTTTCTCCGCGCACTCAGTGGCTGTTCTCAGCGAGATCTACGATTTAAGGTTTGAGAATTTCCAGGAGCCGGAGATCTTAAAACGCAGAGGCGGAGATATGAATCGGGCCTTGAATCTAGAATCCCGTTGATCTCATCTAGCAGCTATGGCTCAGCAAGGTAGTATTTTTCCTTTGGCAGATTACTCGGAAGCAGTTGCCCAAACTTCCGTCCCAGCCCGGCTTCACGACGCAGATTTGCTTGACGCTTATTCGCAAGCCGTGGTCGGCGCTGCGGAAGCGATCAGTCCGTCCGTGGTGAAAATCGACGTCGCCCAGGCGGCGCGAACCCGTTCCGGCGAACCTCGGGAGCACCAGGGCGGCGGCTCGGGATTTGTATTCACGCCTGATGGCCTGGTATTGACCAATAGCCACGTGGTACACGGCTCGACGCGAATTGATGTTTCGCTCGCCGATGGACAGCGCTTCCCTGCCCACATTATCGGCGACGATCCCGCCACTGATCTGGCGGTAATTCGCATCGGTTTGCCCATCAATGACGCGCCTCATCTCGTGGCCGCGCCTCTCGGAGACTCGCAACGCCTTCGCGTAGGCCAATTGGCCATTGCCATCGGCAATCCTTATGGCTTTCAGTACACCGTCACTGCAGGCGTGGTCAGCGCTTTGGGACGCTCGCTTCGTTCCTACTCCGGACGGCTGATTGAAGACGTAATACAAACCGACGCCTCGCTCAACCCGGGCAATTCCGGTGGTCCGCTGGTCAGCTCGGACGGGCGCGTGGTGGCCGTGAACACGGCGACCATCATGGGCGCGCAGGGACTGTGCTTCGCCATCGGAATCAATACCGCGAAGTTCGTTGCCGGACGCCTGCTGCGCGAGGGCAGGATCCGCCGCAGTTATATCGGCGTCGAGGCCCAGACCGTGCCGCTGCTTCGTCGCATCGTGCGCTTTTACGATCTCCCCGGCGAGAGTGGCGTGATCGTGGCCTCAGTGGAGAACGCGAGCCCGGCGCAGAAAGCAGGATTACGAGAAGGCGACATAATCATCGCGATGGATGGCAAGCCGATAGCGGGCGTAGACGATCTGCATCGCCTGTTGACCGACGCCACAGTAGGAGCACGCAGTGTTCTGACAGTCTTGAGGCACACGGAGAAGTTGGAGTTGAAAGTCGTGCCTGAAGAAGCCCGTGAAAGATGATGCGGGCAATGTGCCCGCCTGAGGAGCAACGCAACGCCTCAGGCGAGCCGAAGCCGACGTTATTGGCTTACTGTCGTCTTGAAGAAGATGGGATCGATGTTGGCAAAAGGACGGCCGAACGGCACCCCGTTCCCCGGGAACACTCCGTAGAAGGTGGTCCCTACAGCTTTCAGTTGCTCATAGTCCCCGAGGACACGCTGTCTTTGGTCACCATCGTCCTTGGCGGGTGAGAGAAACTTCTCCAGTTGATGGGTGGTGAAGGTTAGGCCGTGGTCGTCGCTGATCGCCAGCTTTGCGGTGTAGGTCGGAAACCCGGTCTTCTGATCGAGTCCGTTATAGACGACGTACAGGATCCCGATGGTTCCTTTGCTGTTCTTCGCAATGGCCATCGACGGCAGCGCGGCCTGTACCTGGCCGGTGACAAAGTGCGGTTTGCCAATCTTGAGACCGCCCTTGCCGTTCGGTGTCAAGTGGACGATGCTCAGCCGGTTGTTGGTTGTTTTGGGATCGCGGTTGCCGAAGACTACGTAAACATCGCTATTATTCGGATCGACTGCGATGTGATTGACTCCTCCGAGAAGAGCATTCACCGTTCCAAACTTCGGTTGCGGCTGAGTGCTTTGTCCGGCAGCAACTTGAATTCCAGTGGTGCTTCCGTTCAAGGTCCAATTGTGGCCGCCGTCGGTCGAGCGGTTCAGGAACCAGTGGATGGTCTTCGGATCAGCGGCGATGTTGTTGCAGTTCGCTACCGTCCTGGGACATTGTTGAAACAGAGTGTAGACCGCGCCGTTGTTGGGATCGACTGCCAGACGCTGACCAGGATTGACCTCGCCCTGCGAAAAACCAGCCAGACTATCGATGGTGAAATCAGGAGGATCGCTTCCCGGGGCAACCGCGATGCGCATGTCAGGGGCGCCGTCAAAATTGTCGTAGGCAACGTAAACATCGTCTTGCGACTCGGTGGTCGGATCGTGGTTCACCAGCAACCAAGGCTGATCGGTACCGCCTTGACCGACCTGGTCAGTCGGTTGCGCCACGCCATTCTGGACGAACCATTTCCAGGCCGTCGCCGAAGTCGGATCGGTTGTGGTGCCGCTGTAGGCATCAATGCCGAAGCGATCGGTATCAAGAAATGTGGCTGACAAACGATTGTCGCGACCGTAGTCGGGAGTTTGATCGCATGGGCATCCAGTCTCGCCTAACCCGGTTGGGTCGGGAATTGTGGAGTCGAGCGACCAGATATTTCCGCCGTTGGTCGAATGCCAGATGGGCGCATCTGCTCCCCACCCGGCGGTAAATGCGAAGATGTCGATCTCTTTGGGATTGGCTGGATTGATGGCGATGCTGGGTTCGCTGTTGCTGGCCCGGTTGGTATTCTTGAGATTCTTGTCAGTATTGCTGATCACGACGTCCCGGATCAGGATGCCGTTCGCCAGCCCGCCCACGCCCAGCATCTGCGATGGCAGGGCCAGTTCACCCCCAGGAACCATATCTTCAGGAAGAGCTTCGCGGATGTACTGATGGAAGTCGGGCGGGAAGTCACGGATCTCGTCTTTTCTTTGTGCCATGGCAAAAGGCAAGCCTAAGAAGGCAAGTAGCGCAGCAACGGTCATAGCGCGCGAATGCTTCATGAAGTTTCTCCTGATAAGCTGATTCTGCCGCTCGCGAATCTCGGTTACACCCAGCGAGTCAAGCACGCCTTGCGGTCGTGCTTTCAAAAACGGCGCCCATTATAAGCCCCCTCTCAGGATTCGCGATACGGTGAAATGATTTTCATCGGGAGCAGGTCGCATCGCTCCCATTTCTAGGTCATTTCACTCCTAAACTTGCCTTCGCTATCATTCGCGTTTTCGGAAGAACGGATGCGCGAACATGGAGCTCTTTGGTGTCATTGCCACCGCCTTCCCTGCTGTGTTAGCTTCAACAAACAGCAGAGGTTAGCTTGCAAGCAACAGTTCCCGCCGGGCTGGACCGCAAGGAAGCGGAAGTTTATTTGCGGTTGGACCCAAAGCGGCTCCCAAAACACATCGCCATTATCATGGACGGCAACGGCCGATGGGCCAAGCGGCGCCACCTGCCGCGCATCGCCGGACACCGCGCTGGAGTCTCGTCCGTGCGCTCGACGGTTGAAACCGCGGCTAACATCGGCATTCCCGCGCTTACGTTGTATGCGTTTTCCGAGGAGAATTGGAAGAAACGTCCTCCTGGCGAAGTCGATTTCCTCATGGGTTTGCTCTGCCGGTATTTGAAGGCAGAAGTACCCACCCTGAACAAAAACAATATTCGTCTGGAATACATTGGCCGCCAGCACGAACTGCCGCCCTCGGTGCAGGAGAAAATGGAGTGGGCGCGCCAAGCCACAGCGCACAACACCGGCATGGTGTTGACTCTCGCGCTCAACTACAGTGCGCGCACCGAACTGGTGGATGCGTTCCGGTCGATTGTGGACGCAGCCGCACGCAATGGCGGTCTGGATCATCTGGAAATCGATGAGGACGCCGTGTCCCGTCATCTCTATACTCGGCATTTACCCGATCCCGACCTGGTGGTTCGCACCAGCGGCGAGATGCGTCTGAGCAACTTTCTGCTGTGGCAACTGGCTTATGCGGAGATCTATGTGACTCCTACGCTGTGGCCTGAATTCCGCGGCGTGCATTTGCTCGAGGGCATCGCGGAATACCAGAAGCGCGAGCGCCGCTATGGCGGTCTGGCCGGCGATGCCGCGCGGGTTCATCTGCCTGAGCATCCTCGGACGAGAGCGCACGCTCCCGAGGCTCATACCACCAAGACGGGCAGGAGCTAAGGCTCTTGCCTCTGCTCAAGAGAATCCTCACCGCAGTGGTTTTGATTCCCATTGTCCTGTTGCTGGTTCTGCGCGCACCCGCGCCCGTGCTCGCGCTGGTTGCGGCTTTGGTTGCGTTGCTCACGGTGCAGGAACTGCTCAAGCTTGCCGAGGCCTATGGCATCCGGCCTCTGCGCTGGCCTACATACATTTTTGTCGGCCTATTCTTCCTGCTTCTGGCCATCAACCCAGGAAGCGAGAAGCCCCTGCTCTCGACCGCGATCTTTGTTTATAGCGCGGGATTCGCGGCTGCCATCGCTCCATTTGTTTTTCTCACTATCGCCATGCGGCGGGTTAACCTCAGCAGTTCATTTCCGGCTGCGATGGTTTCTGCTTTTGCATTCGCCTACGTCGCTTTGCCTCTCGGATTTCTGGTGCAATTGCGCGAGCAGTGGTCGGGAGCGTTCTTGCTTTTGTATTTGCTGCTTCTGGTGTGGGCGGGAGACATTTTTGCCTACTTCGTTGGGCGTTCCCTCGGCCGTCATCTGATGTCGCCCCGCATCAGCCCCAAGAAAACCTGGGAAGGTGCGCTGGCATCTTTGCTGGCAAGCCTGGTGGTTGGAATGTTGCTATACAACTATGCCCTGCCGATCAGCACAGCATTGCTGAATGCGCATCTCATCGAAAGGCGCGACGGTTTCTTCGCATTACAGAAACCGCCACTAGGACCGACTTTATTGCTATCGGCGGCTCTCAACATCGCGGCACAGTTGGGCGATCTGGTGGAGTCGTTGATCAAACGCGGAGCGGGGGCGAAGGATTCAGGAACAATTCTGCCGGGCCATGGAGGCATGCTGGACCGCATCGATGCTCTGCTCTTTGCAGCTCCAGTGCTGTGGTACTATGCGGCTTGGCGCGTCATGCAGTGATGGATTTTCGGCAGGGGCGCGAGGAAGGTCAACGAACTCTATCGGAAATGTCGAAGTCTCGCCAGTATCCACCGCTTAAGCCTCTGCACCCGGAAACCTCGCTCAGCGCGCCTAAACTTGCCCAGATGGAATCCCTCACCACTGATGTACTCAAACAATCACTGATGCCCGGGCAGAAGGACTGCCTGAAAATCAGACCCGGCGGGACTATACTCGATGGACATCACCGCATTTATGTTCTGCGGAAGCGTGGTGTTGACGTTGAAGCCCTTCCGCGCGAAATCGTCGTGAAAGGGAACGACTGAAGCATGTCGACAAAACTCTATTGGGCTGAAGGGCCGTGGCCTGGGAAGCTGGCATTGGCGGCACGACCTCGCGGCGACGACTGGCTTGAAGATGAGATCGCAAGCTGGTCGCGTGAGGGAGTCGATACGGTTTTCTCCTTACTCACTTCCGAAGAAGAAAACGATCTGGGGCTCAGCAACGAAGCACGTTGCGTGAAAGCGCAAGGGATGCAATTTGTCTCGCTTCCAATTCCCGATCGAGATGTGCCGGACTCGGACACTAAAGTGGCAAAGGCTTTGGAAAAGGTGGACGCCGATCTTTCGGCGGGAAAGAATGTTGTAATACATTGTCGTCAGGGAGTCGGCCGAAGCGGATTGATATCTGCGGTTCTGCTCGTCATGAAAGGGTTCACTCCTGAAGCGGCGATTAAAATCGTGAGTGCAGCGCGTGGTACTTCAATTCCAGAAACCGCAGCGCAGCATCGCTGGATCGATCACTATGCCGCAATCTTGGGAGGCACAAAATTGGCGCCCTCGCATACGGTGCGCTGAAGCGAACTGAATGAAACGCATTTCCATCCTGGGCTCGACCGGTTCCATAGGCCGCAGCACGTTGAGCGTCGTTGAAACCTATCCCGAGCGTTTCGAAGTTATTGCTCTGGCTGCAGGCCGGAATATCGATGCCGCGTTCGAGCAGGCTCGGCGATGGAAGCCGCAATTGCTCTCGGTCGCGGATGAACAAGATGCCGAAACCCTTCGCACTCAACTACGAAAAGCTGGCTTAGCTGAAGTCTCAATTGTTCATGGCTCGGCTGGAAGCGTACAAGTTGCAACTCACCCCGAAGCAGACTTCGTAGTCAGCGCCATTGTCGGCGTGGCTGGACTCGAAGCCACTTACGAAGCCGTGCGGGCGGGCAAAACCGTTGGCTTGGCGAACAAAGAATGTTTAGTGGCTGCCGGAGAACTGATCACCGCCGAAGCCCGACGCCAGGGCAAACCGCTCTTGCCGATCGACAGCGAACATAATGCGATCCACCAATGCACGCGTGGTGGACGGATGAACGAGGTTCGGCAGATCTGGTTGACCGCCTCCGGTGGACCATTTCTGCACACTCCAGGGTCACAATTTTCCTCAATCACGGTCGAGCAGGCGCTGAACCATCCCACCTGGAAGATGGGGCGCCGCATCACCATAGATTCCGCCACGCTGATGAACAAAGGCTTCGAAGTCATCGAAGCCTGCCGTTTGTTCAACTTGCCTCCGAGTCAGGTGCAGGTGATCGTCCATCCTCAATCCACGATCCACTCCATGGTCGAATTTGTGGATGGCAGCATACTCGCTCAGTTCTCAGTGACCGACATGCGGCTGCCGATTCTCTACGCTCTTACCTATCCGGAACGGATTGAATCCGATATGCGCTTCCCGGTCATGGACTTACGACATCTCGATTTTGAGCCGCCGGACATGGGAAAATTCCCTTGCTTGGGTCTGGCCTATGAAGCAGCGGAGGCTGGGGGCGCAAAGACGGTAGCACTGAATGCCGCAGACGAGGTCGCGGTGGCCGCTTTTCTCGATGGCTGTATACGTTTTACCCAGATTCCTGACATAATTAAAATGGTTTTTGCCGAAACGAAAGTCGGGAAGCTGGAATCTATAAGTAGGGTATTGGAAGCGGATGCGGAAGCCCGCCGGATCGCTCACGAGAAAATAGAGCAGCTAGGCTATGCCGGGGTAGCGCGAACAGCTTCCACCTATCGAAGGGAATAATCAAAAATATATGTCGGGATTTTTTATAGCTGTGCTCGCGGTCGCGGTGGTTTTGGGATTCATGATTCTGATCCATGAATTCGGCCATTACGCGGTCGCGAAGTTGTTGGGCGTGCGGGTCGAAGTTTTCTCCATTGGGTTTGGCAAGCGCCTGCTCGGTTTCCGCCGCGGGGATACGGATTACCGCATCAGCGCCATTCCGCTCGGCGGCTACGTGAAGATGAGCGGCGAGAATCCCATGGATGAGCGTACCGGCGATCCCGGGGAGTTCCTCTCGCACCCGCGCTGGCATCGTTTTCTGATCGCTATTGCTGGGCCGTCGATGAATATTCTGCTCGCCATTGGCCTGTTGACTTTCGTCTACATGGTGCACTACGAATATCCGGCGGTGCTGGACGAGCCGGCGGTTATTGGCTGGGTGTCCCCTGACACTCCTGCGGCGAAAGCCGGAATTCAGATCGGCGATCGCATCGCCCGCCTCGACGGGATTGAGAATCCCACATGGAAGCAGGTTGACCCCAAAGAAGCCTTGAGCCCGAACCAGCCTCTTGATGTGACCATTGAGCGCGGCGGAAAGTCGTTTGAAAAGACCATTGTGCCCGAAGCCTACGGCGTAAACCAAATGGGATACGCGGGATGGGTTCCCAAGGAGCCCAGCGTTACGATTACGGAGTTGGAAAAGGGCATGCCGGCGGAGAAGGCTGGAATACGACTCGGCGATGAAATCCTGAGCCTCGATGGTCAACCGATTCCTGCTATCGACGCGATGATCGAGACTTTGAAGCGTACTCAGGGGAAGCCGGTCGAGATTACAGTCCGTCGCGATGGCCAGGAAAGAACCTTCACCATCCAGCCGGTGTTGGCCGACGTCCCCGGCCAGCAAGAGAAACGCTATCGTGTCGGGCTTGGCAGCTTGCCGATGAAAGTAAGCGCCCTGCCCTTGGCCGCCGCTTTCCGCAAGTCGATCGAGCAGAACAAAGAAGGCTCGCTGCTGATCCTTGAGCTCGTACAGAAAATGATTCAACGCAAGATCTCGATCCGGACCATCGAAGGCCCGATCGGGATTGGCCGAGCCGCCGGCGAAGCTGCCACGGAAAAAGGCTGGACGCCGCTAATGGCGTTGACTGCCGCAATCAGCTTAAATCTCGGGATCTTTAATCTCTTGCCGATTCCCATCCTTGACGGCGGCGTGATCCTGCTGCTTTTCGTCGAAAGCATCATGCGGCGCGACATCAGCCTGCAGATCAAAGAGCGAATCTATCAGGCCGCATTCGTGTTCCTGGTGCTATTCGCAGTCATGGTTATCTACAACGACCTGGCAAAAACCCTGCCCGGAATGATGCAAAGATTGCCGTAAGCACGCGGTACCATCGCCCGCGAATCTGATAGAGGCCAGGCACCCCGGCCCGAACGGGCAAGACGCCCGTCCTCCAATCTGTACGTGCTAAACTAGAGCTTCCGCATGGCAAACATTCAACGCAGAAAATCCGTTACGTGCTCGATCAATGGCGTTCGCGTCGGCAGCGATGCACCGGTCGTGGTGCAGTCGATGACTAACACGGATACGGCTGACATCGCCTCGACCGTCCAGCAAGTCGCTGCGCTGGCGCGGGCGGGCTCCGAACTGGTTCGCGTCACCGTCAACAACGAACAGGCCGCTGCGGCGGTCGCCCCCATCGTCGAACAGCTCGACAAGCAAGGGGTGAGTGTCCCCATCGTCGGCGACTTCCATTACAACGGACACCAACTGCTCAAGAAGTATCCCGACTGCGCCCGCGCTTTGGCCAAGTACCGCATCAACCCTGGCAATGTGGGCATTGGACGCAAGGACGACGCCAATTTCCGCACCATGATTGAAGTTGCGGTCGAGAATCAGAAGCCGGTTCGTATCGGCGTGAATTGGGGCTCGCTCGATCAAGCGTTGCTCACCCGCATGATGGACGAAAACGCACGCCTCTCCGAACCCAAAGACGCCCGCGAAGTCACGATGGAAGCGATGGTCGTGAGCGCACTGAATTCGGCTGAGCTCGCCGAAAAGTGCGGCTTGCGTGCTGACCAGATCATTCTCAGCGCGAAAGTCAGCGGCGTGCAGGATTTGATCGATGTCTACCGCTCCCTGGCCGCGCGTTGCAATTATCCGTTGCACCTCGGGCTGACAGAAGCGGGAATGGGAGCAAAGGGCGTAGTCGCATCGAGCGCCGCCCTTGGAGTGCTGCTGCAGGAAGGGATCGGCGACACCATTCGCGTTTCGCTTACGCCCGCCCCCGGCGGCGATCGCACCGAAGAAGTCCGCGTAGCCCAGCAGATTTTGCAATCCCTAGGAATCCGCAGTTTCACTCCGCAGGTCACAGCCTGCCCCGGATGCGGCCGCACCACCAGCACGTTCTTCCAGGAAATGGCCGAGCAGATTCAGTCCTACCTGCGCGAGCAGATGCCCGCATGGAAAGACCGCTACACCGGCGTCCAAGAGATGAAAGTCGCAGTCATGGGATGCGTGGTCAACGGCCCCGGCGAATCGAAACACGCCAGCCTGGGCATTTCCCTGCCCGGTACCTTCGAAGAACCCAAAGCCCCGGTCTACGTGGATGGACGCCTGTTCACCACGCTGAAGGGCGACCACATCGTGGCTGAGTTCATCAAGATCCTGGATGAATACGTCGAATCCCACTACGCGGCGAAGGAAGAAACTGTAAAAGTGTAGGCGCGGGTGTCCTGGTGACGCTCGCCGCTGCTCGCGATACAATCTCCAGCGCTATGCTCACGCTTCGAAGGTTAGCGTTGTTCCTTCTTATCGCTCGCGCACCACTCTGGCCTCAATCACAAGATTCTACCGGGCCACAAAAAACCGGATCGCAGACTGCGCCCGCAGCTTCGCAGACAACCTCCGGAGCGCAGGCGCCGCAGCCACCTTCCTCGGAAGCCTCCAATTCGAATCCCGGAGATTCCACAAAGCTCGAAGTCATCAAGATTCAACACGCGGATTATCCAGCAGCAGCTGTCGAAAAACGCATACAGGGACAGGTGTTGGTGAAAATTCTAGTTTCCGAAACCGGCGATGTTGAAAATGTCGAAGTAATCAGTGGTGACCCAATACTCGCCCCTGCCGCCGTGGAAGCGGCCAAGAAATGCAAGTTCAAACCATTCATTAAGAATGGCAAACCTGTGAATGTGTCCACAAAGCTGCCCTTCGACTTTGCTTTTACTCGCAATATCTCCGACACCCATCCTCCAGAAAACGGGCAGGCACAGCCTGTTGATCTGCCACAAGGGGTGTCCCTAGGTCTGCTGATCCACAAGGTGCAACCCGTTTACCCTGAAACAGCAAGGCAGAACCGAATCCAAGGAACGGTTCTACTGCACGCCATGATCGGTAAGGACGGCCGCGTTCTGGAGCTTACGCCGATTTCGGGTCCGAAGGAATTATTGGGCGCGGCAATCGGAGCAGTCCAACAATGGCGTTACAAACCGTACGCGGTGAACAATGAGGCAGTGGAAGTGCAGACCCAGATTACGGTGAATTTTCAGCTGAAGTAGTGCCAAATGGCAAATTCGAGGCCTCCGTCTCTTCGAGCAACGGATCAGCAATGCTCTTCAGCTCGGGATAGTGTTGCAACAGGGTTTCCGTCGCCCTCACTCGCTGTCCACTCAACATGTGTCGCAGTTGCAGCGCATTGACTCCGGCCTTCGCTTCGAAGTGATTGTTCGCGACCACGTAGGTGACTTCAGCCTTGTGCGCTATGCGTTCGATTTTCTCTTTCCATCCCGCTAATTCTGCTTCGCTGTAAAAATAGTTGTAGCGATCAGCGCCCTTCTCCGCTTCAAACCACTGATCGTAGTTCCGGCCATGCAATCGTACGTATCCAACCGGTGAAGTGACGTGCTCCGTGGCTCCGAGCGAGCGACCGATCAGCGGCTGGTCGATATTGCAGAAGGCGACATTTCTTTCCGTGAAGTAGCTGAGCGTTTCGGGATTGTTCCAGCTTTCATTCCGCACTTCCACAACGCGGGGAAACTCGATGAACTGACGCAGTAATGACTCCAGATATTCGCGGTTCAAAGAAGTGTTCTTGAACGAAACCGGAAATTGAATGAGCAGAGCGCCCAGCTTTCCAGGCCCCGCCAACGCATCCAAGCCTTCGCGCGCCAGCTTCTCGTCTTCATCGTTGGGCCGGATGGTCGCGGCCGACGTCGGTTCCATTACCGCAATTGGAGAATGCGTGAACGAGCGGTGCAACTTTGCAGTGAACACAAACTTCGGATTCACCGCGTCCACCTTGCGCACCCAGAGCTTGGCCAATTCCGGCTTGATGTGTCCGTAGAAAGAAGTGTTGATCTCCACCACATCAAAGCACTGCGCCAAAAATTCGAGCGCATGCCTTTTCTGGCGCTGCATTCCCGGCGGATAAAAAACTCCCTCCCAGTCTTTATAACTCCAGCCGGCTGTGCCGACGCGAATCTCCCGCAGGGTTTCCATAGAGTGAAGAGTTGCAGAATTGCAGGTTAGCACATGGAAGGCGACTGCCTGCGGAGACCAACATCACTGCAAGACTAGTGTTACCCAATACACGCCGTTGGGATAGCTGCTGGTACGCGCGTAGCAGGTTCCGACTGAGAAGTTATGCAGCGCCCGGTCTTCGATCGCCTTGGCTGCCGTATCCGGCAGAATCTCCGGCTGCGCAGTGGTGTAGCGAACAATGTAGGACCCACGGGAAGACACGGTCTTCAGGGAATCGGACCGCGCCATGGAGCAAGCGGCGTTTTCTGCAGCGTCACTATCCATCCACTGCAACTGGGGTAGATTGGCCTCGCGGCGCATGCGGGCGATGCTTCCGCTGACTAGACCTCCAGCTTGACGCGGAGAATAAGCCGGCAGACTGTGGGCGAAATCCTGCGAAACGTACAGCGAGTTTCCGGCGCGGACGACGCCGAATCCAGCTACGTTGTAGCCAGGATTCAGCAGGTTCTCGCGATGCGGAGGTGAGTGCATCAAGCCTTGATGCGACAACTCGACGCTGCTCGCTACCGAAACGTTCTCTCCGGCTCGATCCAGATGGAGCGTGCAGTTTGCGGCCAGCCGTTCCGCCAAGGAGGGCTCGCTGGCAAATTGATGCGAAAGCTGTTGCTGCGCGGCCATCGCCGCCGCGTGTGTTCGCGCCGCCTGCGTCAACCCGTCGTCCATCTGGAGGGGCGTTAATCCAGCCTGCGCCCGCGCCTGGTTCGCCAGATTGAACAGTTCGCGCTCGGCCTCGGCGTCATAAGGCGATGAATCATTGGGGGAGGGCTGCTGCGCCGAGGCCACATTCAACACCTTCGCAGGCGGCGACTTCGGATCCTTGATGGGAGCCGCCCCGCCGATCAGAAACACCGCCAGCCAAGCTGTTGGGACCCGAAACATGTTCCGCCTTACCTACGTCGGGACCCGGGAGGATCACGTTTTGGGGGACCAA
>Ga0210405_10002091_pt1 | contig 21188 bp, 19 predicted proteins | sample IncBWH11MmetaG_FD_155492 | JGI IMG/M metagenome (GOLD analysis project Ga0210405, IMG submission 155492) | Forest soil microbial communities from Barre Woods Harvard Forest LTER site, Petersham, Massachusetts, United States - Inc-BW-H-11-M | ecosystem: Environmental > Terrestrial > Soil >... | reverse complement strand
GAAATATGCCGCCGAGCAAATCGCATGGCAGGTTCCGGGCGTCCAGGGCCTCAGCGATAATCTCAGCGTTGCGGATCCCGAGGCGGCGCCGGAGAGTGCGGACGATAAACTGGCACACCGCGTGGAGTTTGAACTCTACTCCACAAAGGCCATTCCGCTGAAGACCGTGCAAATCCACGCCGATAACGGCGTCGTTACCCTGACCGGCACAGTCTCATCGCGTGCGGAAAAATTGTTGGCGGAAAAGACCGCAAAATCCGTGGAAGGCGTTCGCAAAGTCGTGAATAGCCTGGCCGCGCCAGAGGAAACGTAGCTGGTTCTCGACTTTTGAATTACCTCTTTGTGTGTACGTTGTGGGGGACTCGCTAGCGTGGCCCCTCGGGATCGACGCTCTGGTCGAGATAAATCCACAACACGCGGGCAAAGAGCGCGATCGTCGGTGCGAACGGCAGGAACAGCACGGCCGCCCAAAAGATTACCTTCGTGATCGACCACGACGTCAGGATCCACAGCACCACGGCAATCGGCGCCATGATCAACACCCCCAGGCCAAAACTGAGGTACATGGCGCCCAGAAAGTAGCCCGGTTCGCGGTCAAACTTGAGGTCACAGATAGAACAACGCTCACACATCTTCGGGAATCCCCGGAAGATGGAATAGTGGAAGATTCCGCCCATGCGGCAGCGGGGACAGCGCTGTTGGAGAATGCAACGCAGCGTTGAGGGCTTTGCGGCTGTTTCCATCCGAAGCTGCTTCTAAGGACCAGACAAGTAATAGCGGCTGGCCGATGGTTCACGTGGTGGTGAGAACTCCGGTGGTCCCAACCTGCTTCAATTGTTTCGGCGCAGCACCAGGCAGCCCGCCATCATGTCGTGCAGCGCCTGCTTTTTCTCCGTGAAGCCCGCCATGATGTAGCCGATAAAGGCCGGAACCATATTGGTGATAATTTTGCCGAAGTGCCTTCCCGTCGAACGCCCGAAACTAACGCGCTGTCCGGCCATGTCCGTCACTACCAGGCCCAGGGCCTTTTTCCCAAGCGTCGCTTGCCACTCGGAACTCTCCATCAGCGCGTGGTACAACCACGTAAAGACCAGGGTGGCTGTGGCGGCAAGGAAGATGAACCCCATCAGCGCGAATATGCCGGCATCGCTCATATCTTCGTTGGGATGGATGTCGCGGAGAAAGGCGCCTAAGCCCGTCAGAAAAAACAGCGGAATTACGATCAGGATAAAGCCCAAGCCCATCACCACATTGTCAATGAGGAGCGCCAAAAATCGCAGCCAAAACCCCGCATACTCAACCCGCAGTACGGCTGCCTGTCCGGCGTAGACGGGAATGGCCGCCACGCCGCCTCCAATCGGCGCCGCAACTGCCGCCCGCATAATCGGCGCGGCAGCAACTGCGAACGATTGTCCGCAATTCGCGCAGAACGCCGAACCATCCCCCATCGCGGCGCCACATTTGGAACAGAACACGGTGTCTCCTTTAGTAGTTTTTCCGGGGCTTGCTGCGAGACCGCAAAAATTGCAGCCAAATCCTACTTTCAACGGGGGGTAGCGTCAATCCTCCACTTTGCCACGCGAAAGCGGCAAGGATTTCATAGTCCTAGTACACGTGCCAGTTTTCCGGCGAATTCTGGAATTTCCACGTATCTCATTGGATTTACATGCTTTAACTTGAAAGGTGGAAATCTCTTCCGATTTGGTTCATTTCGTGCCCTTGTTTATCCCGGTCACCAATCGTTTCGAGTCGCTTTTCACCGCAGGCGCCCAGCCCCCGCGGTCTTTTTCTGTGTACCCCTATCGGGGGGCCCTATGCGCACGACTCTGAAAATCGTCGTTCCCCTGATCGTGAGCGTCGCCGTGGTGTCTTTGCTTTTTGCCGGCTACCAGGTGCGCACGGAAAAGCACCTGCTGCGCAACGACCTCTCGCGGCGTGCTGAGATTCTTGGCGAAAGCCTCCAGGAAAGCATCGAGCCGCTGCTTGACCGCGCACCCGAAAAAAGCTTGCAGCGCCTCGTCGAGCGCTTCGGCCAACGCGAACACCTGAAGGGCGTGGCGGTATACAACGCCGCTGGTGGCACGCTGGCGATTACCTCCGGACTGTCGCCGGGATTCCGATTGCGGCCCGCGGCCGCGACCCGCGCGATGCAGGGAGACATCGGGTCGGGCGAATTCCTGAGCGCCGATCAGAATCCTTCCCTGAATCCGGAAGAAGAAGTTCCCATCCATATTTATGCGTTGCCGCTGCACCGCGATGGCGAAGTGGCGGGCGCGCTGGCACTCTTCCACGATACGAGTTACATCGACAAGCAGGTCTCCCACACGCTGCGCGATTCCCTGCTCAACGCTTTAGTCCAGACTGTCCTGATCAGCGGACTGGCTCTGGTTCTCGTGAGGTGGACCTTCACCGGGCCGCTGACACGCACCGCCAAATGGCTGCGCACGCTTCGCACCGGACATCCCAACGCCGAGCCGGCGCTTGCCAGAGGCGAAATCCTCGAGCAACTGAACCACGAGGTGGCGCACCTGGCCAACGATTTGAGCGCCGCGCGCGCGGTCGCCGAGGAAGAAGCGCGCCTGCGCGACTCCAACGCCTCGACCTGGACCGCGGAACGGTTGCGCGTGAGCTTCCGGAATAAATTGCAGGACAAGCCGCTGTTCGTGGTTTCCAATCGCGAGCCGTACATGCACGTGTTCAATGAAAAAGACCAGTCCATCAACGTGATCGTGCCCGCCAGCGGCGTGGTCACCGCGCTCGAGCCGGTCCTGCTGGCGTGCAACGGAACGTGGATCGCCAACGGCTCGGGGAGCGCCGACCGCGAGGTAGTGAATATCCGCGATCACCTGCGCGTTCCGCCCGAGCATCCAAGTTACACGCTCCGCCGCGTGTGGCTCAGCGACGAGGAGGACAAAGGCTATTACGAAGGTTTTTCGAACGAAGGATTGTGGCCCCTCTCGCACATTGCGCACACGCGCCCGGTCTTTCGCCCCGAGGACTGGTTGCAGTATCAGAAAATCAACCGCCGGTTTGCCGACGCCGTCCTCGAGGAAATGGAGAACGTCGAGTCTCCGATTCTTCTCGCGCAGGATTATCACTTTGCGCTGCTGCCGCGCATGATCAAGGACGCGCGGCCGGACGCGCGCGTGGCGATCTTTTGGCACATTCCATGGCCGAATCCGGAAGTCTTCGGGATTTGTCCGTGGCAGCGCGAGCTTGTCGATGGCCTCCTCGGCGCCGATCTCATCGGCTTTCACATTCAATCGCACTGCAACAATTTTTTGGAGACGGTGGACCGCGCGGTCGAAGCCCTTACGGAATGGGACCGCTTCGCCGTCAACCGCCAGGGCCATCTCACGCGCGTGCGGCCCTATCCCATCAGCGTGGCCTTTCCCGAGAATTCGCAAGCGGGCCAGGGATGGCGCAATGCCGGAGAAGAACGCGCCGCGCTTTGCGGTGAGATGCAAGTGGAGGCCTCGCTTCTCGGAGTGGGTGTCGATCGCGTCGACTACACCAAGGGAATCCTCGAACGCTTCCGCGCCCTCGAGCGTTTTTTCGAACTCAACCCCGCCTACCAGCAGCGCTTCACTTTCGTCCAAATCGGCGCGCCCAGCCGCACGGATATCGAGCGCTATAAGAATTTTCTCGACGAAGTCAGCGCCGATGCCGAGCGCATCAATGCGCGCTTCCAGACCCCGCGATGGAAGCCCATCGTGTTTCGCAAAAAGCACCATTCCCACGAAGAGATCGCGCGCTTTTATCGGGCTTGCTCGTTCTGCATGGTGACTTCGTTGCACGACGGAATGAACCTGGTGGCCAAGGAGTTCGTGGCTTCGCGCGAAGACGAGCGCGGGGCGCTGATACTAAGCACGTTTGCCGGCGCGGCGCACGAGCTTTCCGACGCGCTGCTCGTCAATCCCTACGATATTTCGCAACTGGCCGAGTCCATTCATCACGCTCTCGAAATGCCGGAAGAGGAACAGGCCCGCCGGATGCAGCGGATGCGACACACCGTGCGGGAGCACAACGTCTACCGCTGGGCGGCGAATTTGCTCTCCGATCTCACCGAGATTCGCGTGGAACCGGCGGAGCGGGTGGAGGCGCCTCAGGCGACATGAGTCTGCCGGATCGAATCACACTTCAGAATTCCCGGCGCTGCAGGAGCGCTCACGCACTTAAGAAGGAACCTCTCGCATGAATGCGGCAGAAACTCCGTTCGAGTTTGTCACTGTTTCCTATCTCACGCGTATCGGCAACCAGTCTGCCAGCACGCTGGCGGAGTTGCTCAAGGGGCTGGAGCACTGCAGCGACGCCTCCATTTTTCATCACACGTTTCAAACGCTGGGCAGCCATCACTTCCTGACAGAAGGTTTTTCGAACGATTTCGCGCAATGGGTGCTTTCGGACACCAACCGGAACGATCTTGCCGAACAGCTTGCCGTGCTGGATATTCGCGACTATGTTTCGATTGCCGCGTTACGAAGCGATCTGTGCCGCGTCGTGGCCGACTATTGCGCGGCGTATCCGCACTTTGCGAACCAGTCCGCGCTGGAGCGCTTCTACTTTTGCGAAAGCGTGGAAGTGAATGCTCCCCTGGGCCGGAGCGCGCGGACGCTGGATGAATTTCGCTTTGGAATCGCGCACCTCAGCCATTCGGGCTTCTATTTTCATTTTATTTCCTCGCGGCTGAGGCTGCAGCTGCAAACCAACGACTTCTCCCATTGGCTCGCCGACGGGCTGGGTCTGCGAACCCTGGCGGAGAGCGTGAATCACATCGATATCTACACGAACACGCTGGACGGTGCGCGCGCCAAGCTGCTCCGGCTGATCGATCGCGAAAGGAGAAAAGCATGAGCGCGACCATGGCCCTCACGCGCATCCCCCTGGACGACTACGCCGAGTTGCTGGGAGCCGGCGAAATCGAGGAATTGCGCGCCCTGGCCAAGCCGCTGCGCGGCCGGAGCATCCAGATGGTCAATTCCACCGCCGTTGGCGGCGGCGTGGCGGAGATTCTCAATCGTCTGGTGCCGCTGGCGGAAGAGCTGGACTTGAGCATCAAATGGGAAGTCATGAACGGCGGCGAGGATTTTTTTGAGGTAACCAAGGCGTTTCATAATGCGTTGCATGGAGCGCCGTACCATGCCAATCAAAAAGACTTCGATGTTTTTCTGGCTTACAACCGGATGAATCGCGAGAAGCTGCCGCTGGACGCCGAATTCATGGTGATCCACGACCCGCAGCCAGCGGCGCTCATCGAGGCGCGCAAGCCGGGCGCGAATCATTGGGTGTGGCGCTGCCATATCGACCTTTCGCATCCCAACCGGACGGTGTGGGACTTTCTCGAACGGTTCGTCTCCAAATATGACGGCGCCATGTTTTCTTCGCCGGAATTCTCGCGCCAGCTTCCGATACCCCAGTATCTTTTTTATCCCGCCATTGATCCGCTCTCGGAAAAGAATTGCGAACTGGAGCGGGAATTCATTGCCCAAGTGCTGGCCCGCTACCACATCGATCCGCTGCGCACCATCCTCACGCAAATCTCACGGTTCGATCGGCTGAAGGACCCCGTCGGGGTGATTCGCGCGTATCGTATCGTGAAGCGCTATTTCGATTGCCAACTGGTCCTTGCTGGAGGCAGTGCCTCCGACGATCCCGAGGGCGCGGTCGTGCTGAAGGAAGTTTTGCGCGAAGCTGATGGTGATCCCGACATCAAAGTGCTGGAGCTTCCGGCGTGGGCGCCGCTGGAAGTGAACGCCTTGCAGCGCGCCTCGACCATCGTGCTCCAAAAGAGCTTGCGCGAAGGATTTGGCCTCACCGTCTCGGAAGCGCTTTGGAAAAAAAAGGCGGTCGTGGCCTCGGCGGTAGGCGGGATTCCCATCCAGATCATTCACAAGCACACCGGATTGCTGGCGCATTCGGTGGAAGGCACGGCGTACCAGATTCGTTTCCTGCTGTCGCATCCCGAGATTGCCGCGAAATTGGGAGAGCAGGGACACGCGCACGTGAAGGAAAATTTTCTCATTACGCAAAAGCTGAAGCGCTACCTGACACTCTTTCTGACGCTGGTACGGGGGTCTTGAGAGTCCGCTAAACACGCTGGCAACTCTTCGCCGCGGTTTTTCATCCAAGGGAAAGAAGCAGAAGCTTTTTCCCCAGCCGAAGCCAGCCCTCTGCTTTCTGCAATTCTTACTAACTCTGTGCAAGGAGAACGCGAATGAAGCGTGTCGCACTATTACTGTTTCTTGCAGGCTGGCTCGTGCCGGTGGCCTTGGCGCAGGATCATATTCAAGTCGGGGCCTACGGCGACTATTTCCGTCTCTCACAAACGAACACGAATCTGGCGGGGCTTGGAGGACGCGTGGGCTACAAAGCATTCTCTCACGTCATGCTTGAAGGAGAGATGAGCTACGATTTCGACCAGGCTTTCACCGACCATTGCGTGGCCACGGGTTGCACGGTCACGGTGGCAAACAGCAGCCTCAAAGTGCTTCACGGACTGTTTGGGCCAAAAATCATAGCCGGCCACGGGGCGATTCGCCCATTTGTCACGCTCAAGGGCGGTTTTGTTAATTTCCGGCTGGATCCGCGGCCGGCTACTTTCGGGACGTTTACGGATTCCGTGAACAACTTGCGCGCAAACAACGTGAGTGGCGCGGTTTACCCGGGCGCGGGCGTGGAAGGGCATCTTGGCCCGGTTGGTCTGCGCCTGGAGGCCGGCGACGAAATTTATTTTGCCGGAGGCACACACCATAATGTGCGGGTGGCCTTCGGCCCATTCCTGCGGTTCTGAACTTTTCAAGGGGACGTCAGGCGTTTAGCTGAAAAACAGAGTGAAGGGCGGCCTCCACTCTGTTTTTTTCTTTTCCATCCTGCATGACCGCACCCTACAACTCCACCGCAGCGAACACGGAATGAATCGCACGATTTTTTCCAGAAGCTAATCCGACCCTGCGGACGGCCCTCGGGAAGCGCCGCCAAAATGCTCATGATGCCGGCGAAGAAGGAACTGATCGGTCATGCCGGCGATGTAATCGCAAACGACGACGTGGCGCGATTCCGTTTGCGCCAGCTCTTCATAAGAAGCCGGCATCGTGCCTTTGCGGCCTAAATAGTAGATGAAAAGTTCCTCTAGACACTTCACGGAGCGGTCGCGGTCCTCCGTGATTGCCGGATGGTTATAGATATGCTCGAAAAGGAATCGCTTAAGCTCACGATTGCGCGCCGCGGCAGCATCGCTAAAGCCGGCAAGGCGTTTTGGAGCGCGGCGGATGTCATCCACGGATGAGGCGCCGGAGGCCAGCACGCGCTGCTGCGTGCTCTCAATGAGATCGCTGGCCAGCGCATCCAGAACGCTCTTGAGGGCTTCGTTGAAGATGAGTTTTGCGCGCGCGCCACGATGCGTGGAATCGACCTGCGCGTAGACTTCGCCAAAAGAAGAAACCTCCTTGCGCAAAACGGCGAGGTCCAGGAGTTCGGCTTCGAGGGCATCGTCGGTGTCCGCCGTGTTGTAAGCAATTTCATCGACCCAGTCGATCAGCTGCGCTTCGAGAGGTGGACGCAAATCCAGAAGGTATTCGGCGAGCTGGGGAAATTCCGCGGTGGAATAATCGCGAGAATGCTTGATGATGCCTTCGCGAACTTCAAACGTGAGATTCAAGCCGGGAAAATCGAGATAACGCTGCTCGAACTGCTCGACGATGCGCAGCGCATGTAGATTGTGATTGAAGCTGCCACCATGCGCGCGCATCAATTCGTCGAGCTTGCGTTCGCCGGCATGACCGAACGGCGGATGGCCGATGTCGTGGACGAGTGCGAGTGCTTCGGCAAGCTCGGTGTTCAGCCTCAGCGCCGCAGCGACAGTGCGGGCAATCTGTGCGACTTCCAGAGTGTGCGTCAGGCGATTCCGGAAATGATCGGAATAGCGCGTGGTGAAAACCTGCGTCTTGGCTTCCAGGCGGCGGAAAGCGCGCGAATGGATAATCCGGTCGCGGTCGCGCGCGTAAGGGCTGCGATAAGGATGAGATGCTTCGGGATAACGCCTGCCGCGGGACTCTTCCGCGCGCATCGCCCAGGGAGCAGGAGTGGAAACGGTTTTGATGGGCCGCTCCGTCATGTTCCGGCTACTCCGCGCGAATTCTTATGCGCGGAGCGAATCAGGATTTCGGCGAAAGAAAATCCAGGCCGCGATCGGCCTGGTCCGCGATGGGAGTGTCCGGAAATTCTTTCTTGATCTGCTGGTAGATGCTGACGGCTTCCTTGGGGTTGGATGCGCGAAGGGCGCCGGCAAGTTCCAGCAACACCATCGGCCGCGGCACTAGGGCGCTCTGTTTGTCCGCCAAAGCGCGAAAAGTTTTGACGGCATCATCGGTCTTGCCGGTGCGGGAATAAATTATCGCCGTCTGATACTGCGCCATGGCAGCGAGCTCTTTGTCGCCGCCGCCGCTGACTTTTTTCAACTGTTCGAGCGCCTGATTGTGGCGCTCGAGATCCTCGAGGCAAAGCGCGGCGTAGTAGCGTGCGAGTTTTCCGGGATTCGTGCTGGGATACTTGTCGGCTACCTTGGCGAACTTCTGCATGGCGTCCTGCGCGCGCGCGGACTCATCGGGATAGAACGGCTCGTTCGGATCGGAGGGGTCAGGAACCGCGGAGATGCGGCCCTGGTAAGCCTTCGTGGCGGCATCCAAGTCGGCGGACGCGGCGACGGTCTGGCGATCGATATAAAAATGCCAGCCGGCATAACCGAGCGCTCCCGCCAGAAGAAGAACCACGACAATGAGCGTGAACTGCCCGTGAGAGATAACGGCTTCGGCGCCGTGTTCGATGGTTTCCTTGATTTTGTCCTGCTTCAGTTCTTTGCGCGAAATATGCTCGGACACGCACGATCTCCTGAGTGGTCTGGAACTTGCAATCGTAACATAAGATGCCGAGCGGCAGCGGGTTCGCATCGCAAGCTGCAGGCGGCACGGCGCGGATTAACTTTTCCGACCGGCAAATGTTTGGCGGGCAACTTAGGGCCTCGTATAGTGTTAATTTTGAAGTATGCAGGCGGCTTGCATTCATTGTGGCGCGGAACATTTGCTGAAGGACGGGCAGTTCGGCGCCCATCCGAAAGTGCAATTCAAATGTTCGAAGTGCGGAAAGACCACGATCGTGGAGATCAAGCGGCGCGTGGACTCCACGGTGGTGATGTCGCCGCTTCCTTCGTTTGCCAGGGCCAACGCTTCGAGTTCAAACCTGAACTTGCCGCCGCCCGATCCGGGAATCCGGCTCCCTGAAAAAGCGAAGGTAGTGCTCAGCATTCTGACAGGCCCATCGAAGGGCGAGAAGCACACACTCAGCAAGCCGCGCGTCACGCTGGGGCGCAAGGGCGCGGACATTCCCCTGAATGATCCGGAAATCTCACGGCATCACTGCCTGCTGGAAGTGCGCGACGCGCACATCGACCTCAAAGATCTGGATTCGACCAACGGCACTTTTCTCGACGAAGAACGTGCGCGCGCCGCCATGCTGAGGGACGGCACCGAGTTCCGAATCGGCAGCAGCCTGATTCGTGTGAATTTCCAGCCTAAGTAGCAGGGCTTCACGCCAGAGTTTTTTGAGGAGCGCAGGCCGCCGCAGGGGCGTACGCCGTTATTTATTCTGCCGGACGAAGATACTTGAGTTTGTCGCATTATCGCGGTTCCAACTTCCGATAGATGCCGAGATAATCTTGGGCCGCCTGGTCCCAATTGAAACGAAGAGCCCGCCGCCGGATCTGTTCGGCCCTGCCCTGTGACTGGTAGTCCGTCATGCCGCGGTTAAATACTTCCCGCATGGCAGCCGGGTCAAAATCGGTAAAATAATAGGCTTCGCTTCCCCCGATTTCCGGCAGGGAAACCTGGTCGGACAAAAAAACAGGCTTCCCGTAATACATCGCTTCGACAACCGGTATGCCAAAGCCTTCCGCGAGTGAAGGAAACGCAAAAGCGAGGCAACTCCGGAAATACCAGGACTTTTCCTCTTCGCTGACGGGCCCCAGCAAGTGAACGCGGTCCTGCACCCCGTGACGCCGGGCTTCTGCCCGAATAGTTTTCTCATAATCGGCGTCCAGGATTCCTGCAATCACCAGTTCATAGTCATTACCGCCCAGAAGACCGGGGAGGACATGGAAATTTTTTTTTGGAAGCACCGTACCCAAGCTGAAAATAAAAGGATGGGCGGGACGGAAACGGGGACGGTCAAAGTCGGGAAATTCATTCACATTGCATCCATTGTAGATGACTTGCACGGGGCGGTTCCCCAGACGAAGGTGGCTCGTCACGGTGGAAAGGGTGAACTGAGAGATACAGACTATGTAGTCAGCCAGGTCAACCCCCGCCTGCACTTGAAGGAGGCGTTTCTTTATTTCATGGGGCTCTCCCTTCCGTTCCACCAGGAAATTGAGGTCATGGATAGTCAGGACTACGCGGGTCTTACCGGGCGGCCGAAGCAGCCGGGAATTCTGGTAAGTGCTGTGCCAGAGGTCGAAGGAAGGGGCGCGGGGAATCCACCACTTATGGAGACGTCTATAGATTAAGTAATCTTGCTCGGGGCCGAAGAATCTGCGGTGCTTCCACGGAACATAAAAGGTCAATTTTTCCCGAGCCGGATCCGCCTGCCGGATCAGGGCAGCGCCCAAGTGGAGGCAAAAATAAAACAAACCTGTATGGGGATGTTTTGTTCTTTCACAATCGAAGAGTATCTGGTTCATAGGAGATTCGAGGAATGGTTATTTGTTTTTTCGGATGGCTTCGAGGGTATGGCAGTTGCTGTGGGCCAGTGCTGAACTGACTTCATAGCCCTGGCTTTCCAGAAATCGCGTGAGGTGACCCACATTCCTTTGATCCTCGTCCAGGTCATGCACTTCAACAGTCAGGAAAGCTATTTTTTCCCAGCAAGAGGCTGGGGTTTCATAAATAATCGGGTATTCGCTTCCCTCGCAATCAATCTTCACCATGTCAGCGCGCTCAATCCCCATCTCTTCTATGATCTCGCGGAGGGAAATGGCCGGAACCCGCACAGCAAAATGGTTTCTCGGGTTGAAATCAGAGTATACGGAGGCGATGACGGAGTTTTCCTCCTCGGTTTCCACAAACAGTTCCACGGATTCCTGGGGCGTCCCCGTCACTGCCCTATTAAACAGGCAAATGTGGTCACCCAGAGATGGGTTGAGGGCAACATTCTGCCGGAATAGGGCGTAATTGGAAGGGATCGGCTCATAAGCATAGACCGTAGCTTCCGCAATTTTGGAAAAGAGCATCATTTCGAAATACCCTACATTGGCGCCGACGTCTAGGATCACCGGCCGGGGCGGAAGTTTTTTCAGCAGGGCATCAATACCATAGAAATCGGATATGAAAATCTCTTCGAAAACCAGTAAAAGCGAAAAGCAGGGTACCTGGAAGCGGAGGGGATTGCCCCGGGTGACAAAGAAAATTTCATCATAGCCCTTCCGCAGTAGTGGGCGGGTGAAATACAAGGGCCAGTTGCGAATGTGCCTGAGCAGGTTGCGGTAACGCGCTATGGTATGGTGCTGCATAGTTGGTTGCTGACGAGGAACTAAACACAAGGGCAGCTGGGATAGCCGGCATTTGCGTCAGCTTATTCGCTAATCCTAAAAATCGAACGAGCGGCGATCTTCAGCCGAAGCATGGCAGAAAATGAAATGCGTGTCCATATGGAGGCGTTGCAGGAAAACTAGCTTCCCTGAATTCGGCAGCACCGTGAACAAAAAGGATGAAGCGCCTGGAAGATGTCTTGATCTCCGCCAGGCGCTTCATGCTTTCTTGCAATACTTGCACCAGTTTTCTGTCTTCTCTTTTTGTTCCAGACGTTTCCCTCCTATCCGCTCGCCGTTTTACGTCAAGCTATCTTGGGGATTGAACTACCCATCGCCCTTTTGGCTCGAGGAACTCCACGCCAATGGCAAAGCCTTCGCCTTGCAATGGTTGGCAGTAAGCCACCCGGCCTTCGGAGCGAAACTCTCCCGTGCGCGAAGCAAACACCAATGGTTCGCCTGGTTCCCAGCGGCGCAGACTGACGACGCGCGCGCCACGCGCACTGACATTCTCGGTAAAAGTCGATTCCGAGCCGGGCGCCCGGCGATGGCCGTCAATGAGAACGGGGATTTCCATCGGGATGCGCTTTTCGGTTCGATTCGACATGAATTTTTTCGCATGAGGCATCAGCTTGTCCACGCTCACAGGCAAGCGGCGATGCGCGTGAGATTTTGCACGGTGCTCTTGCCAGGGTGCTTCATGGCATAGAGGGCGCGGTCCGCGGCGCCTAGAAGTTTCTCGGGCGTGTCGCCATCTTGGGGGAAAGCCGCGACTCCCGCGCTGACTGAGAGCGCAGGCTGCTCCGGCTCAGAGGAAAGACGCTCGCGGATGCGAGAAACGACGCGCGACGCGATGTCCTTACCGGCTTCCGGCAGCACCAGCGCGAATTCATCGCCCCCGTATCGCGCGGCAGTGTCAATCGCGCGGGAATGATTGCGCAGAATTTTACTGATGCGGACCAGCGCGCGGCTTCCGGTCAGATGCCCGTATTGGTCGTTGATGATTTTGAGGCCATCCATGTCAAGGAGCACCACGCTGAAGGGTCGCTGCGTGCGGCGTGAGCGGTCCAGCTCCGCCTCGAGAACGCCGATGAGGCGGCGGTAATTCGACAACCCCGTGAGCGGATCGGTGACGGCCATCGAGCGCACTTGCTCGAAAAGGCGGGCCTGATCCAGCAACGCTCCGGAAAGCATGACGACGTAGCTGAGCGTCTTGCTCAACTCCGCCAGAAAAAAAGGCCCATCGAAAAGCTGCCGGGAAAACGCGGCCGCTGCGTGGCAGACGACGTTGAGCGAGGCCACCAGAAGGAGAGAATGATCGAGTAGGCCGGCGGCGACTCTCTTATCACTGGCGTTCTTGACGCGCTGGCGAAAACAGACGGCGGCGGCCAAAAACAGCGAGGCGGGGAGCAGATCCCAGGGACGGGACAGCCAGTTCGCGGCGTGCGCGACGGGCGCAGCGGGCGCGGCAAGAAACGCGGCGCTCGTCAGGTAGGCAGCCAGGGCCACAGCCAGCAACGCCGCGGCGGTTTCCTTGCTGGGCTGCCGCGCGGTTGGCATATAACGCTCGACGAGAATGGCGGCCAGCAAGAGAACAGCGAGCAAGGTGCGGCTAACCATCCATCCCATCGGGACGTGGGAGGGCAAGAGCGCGCCTGAGAGCAGCGAATCGCTCAGGCCAAAGCAGCCGACCGTTTCAATGATCCCGGAAAGCACAAATCCAAAGGCTAGGATCAGCGCGGTGCGATCGTGTGTTCCGCGGAAGCGCACCAACGCATTTGCAGCGTAGCAGAAGCTGACGAGGGTGCCGCCAACTTCCAGATACAGATAGCTTTGCGGCGAGCCCGCCACACTGATCTGGCGCAGATAGAAGGCTGCTGCAAGAAAGAGAAGCAGGGATAGGGCACCGACCGCGGCAAAGACATGCCTATTAGTATTCCGAGCGGGGACCGAATCGCGGTCGCGGCTGAGAAACCCTATGATTTGGCCCCAAGCACCCACAAAATCCCCCAAATGCCGAAGAAAAACTACCAACTACCAAGAGAAGCAAGTTGGTGACCTTTTCTGACCGAAAATTCATTCTCGTAACTAAATGAAACTAAATAGTTTACTGGGATGCGGGAAACAGGAAGGAAATTCTGGGGAAGCGGCGAGACGCCGTGACGGCCTGGGATTTCACGGATTGGCGCACTATCATTTTTGTTTCGTTAGAGTTACCGGGCAAATGGTCAGTATCAAGCAAGAAGATTAGAGGTGTCTCAGACTGAGACAGTCTCAGTATTTGAAACACTTCCTCGTCTGGCACGCCCTAGAGCTTGGGTTTGGGAGGAGCCAGCTCCCGAGCAGTTACGGTGTCCGCGAATCCGCTGGTCTTGTGCGACCCATCGCAAAAGGGCTTGTTCGCGGAGTGTCCGCAGCGGCACAGACTGATGGTCGTTCGACCGGCTAGGCCAAAGGGTTTGCCTTGCGGATCGAGTATTTCGAAGTCGCCTTCTACGCGAATCGATCCGTTGTCATTGACAGTAACTTTGGTGGCCGCCATTTTTTCTCCTGAACCACTGAGAGTATGCCCACACTTCCGTTTGGCGACAAGCACAAACGCCCAGCGTCCCCACCACGCCGGGTGCTATCAACAGCCAGCAGAAATGCCTGGAGCAAAATCAATACTTGGGAACGGACGGGTCAACCTCGTCGGACCACGCGAGGATGCCGCCTTTCAGGTTGAGGATTTTGCGGAATCCGGCTTTGCGCAGGAAGTCCACGGCCTCGGCGGAACGCTTTCCGCTGCGGCAATGGGCCACGATTTCCCGCGAGGAATCGAGTTCATGGACGCGCCGCGTCAGATCCCCGAGCGGAAGCAGATGCCCCTTGAGATTGCAAATCTGGTATTCGTGGGGCTCGCGCACGTCGAGAATGAACAGATCATCGCCGCGATTGAGCCGGGCCTTCAGTTCGCGCGGCGTGATCTCCGGCACTTGGACCGTGGGCCCGGGAGCTTCTTCGCCGCGTACGCCGCAGAATTCGTAGTAATCGATCAGCTTGGTGATCGTCGGATGCGCACCGCACACCGGGCAATTCGGATTCTTGCGCAGCTTGAGCTCGCGGAATTTCATTCCCAGAGCGTCAAAAAGCAGCAACCGCCCTACGAGATTTTCCCCGCGGCCCAGAATCAGCTTGATCGTTTCCATTGCTTGGATGGAGCCGACGATTCCGGGCAGAACACCGAGGACGCCGCCTTCCGCGCAGGAAGGCACCAGCCCCGGTGGAGGCGGTTCCGGATACAGGCAGCGGTAGCACGGGCCGTCGGGCATCCCGAAAACAGTGGCTTGCCCTTCGAAGCGGAAAATCGAGCCATACACATTGGGCTTGCCCAGCAAAATGCAGGCGTCGTTGACGAGATAACGCGTCGGGAAATTGTCCGTGCCGTCGACGATGACGTCGAAGTCCTTGAAAAGTTCCAGCGCGTTGGCGCTAGTCAACTGTGTTTCGAACGACTGGATTTGAATGTCCGGATTGAGGTTCGCGAGACGAGCGCGCGCGGCTTCACTCTTGGGCTTGCCGACGTCGCTCGTGCCGAACGTAACCTGGCGCTGGAGGTTGGTGAAGTCCACGACGTCAAAATCCACCAAGCCGAGTTTGCCGACGCCCGCGGCGGCCAGATACAAACCAAGCGGCGCGCCCAGCCCGCCCGTGCCGATGAGCAATACTTTGGCGTTCTTCAGCTTGAGCTGCCCCTCCATGCCGACTTCCGGCATGATCAGGTGACGGCTATAGCGCAGAATCTCTTCATTCGAAAGGCTCGCTGCCGGTTTTGCGCCGGTCTGCGGCTGTACGGTGGTGGCCATTGCGATTCTTTGCTCCTCTACGATCCTATTCCATTATCGCTCACAAAGCCCAAAACGCACTGTTCGCGAGTGCCGCCAGCGATGGACGGAATGATGCTGATGGTGTCGCCATCCTTCGTAGGCGTGTTCTCTTTCGCAAGGTAACGAATGTCCTCATCGTTCACATAGACGTTGACGAAGCTGCGCAGCTTGCCGTCTTCGGTGAAGAGGTGCTTGCGCAGTTCCCCGAATTCCGTGGTCAGGTGGCCGAGTGCTTCACCGACAGTCCGGGCGGTGAACTCGGCCGAATCGCGCTTCCCCGCGTAGGGGCGAAGCGGCGATGGAATCATTACTTTCACGGGCACGATGCATTCCTCCGAAAATCGTGAAAAAAAATCACCGGTCTAAAGACCGGCCACTACAAATTCAAGGCAAAAGAAAATCGCCGGTCTAAAGACCGCCGCTACAAATTCTAAACCGCGGCGCGGTGGCGAATTTCAATTCCTTCCGGCGAAAATTCCGCGCGGTCGTCGTTCAAGCGCCAGGAAGTCATGTCCTGGGGCGCTCCGTTCTGCACGCTGACGATGATGTAGCTATACCACGGCCAGGCGTGATCGCGGTCATACTCGCTCGGCCGCGCCGGATGGTCGGGATGCGAATGATACCAGCCGACCACTTCCAAGCCCTGCTCGCGCGCGGCTTTCTCGGCTTCCAGAACGTCTTGCGCCGTCACCGAAAAGCGGTTGCGCGGCGAGTCGTCTCGCCGGTTGACGAGCGGAAAAAGCTGCAGGATTTCCCGCCCGGGCGTTGGCAGATTTTTTCCCCGGTCTCTTTCCGAGACAACGCCTGAATCGCGTCCAAGGAGCGCGCCACAGCATTCATGCGGATAGGTTTCCGCGCCATGCGCGCGGATTTGTTCCGCGATAGGCCCGCTGATCCAGAGTTCCATTGCGTCCGCCATAACTATTCTTCGTCCCAGAAGCGTTCGTTCAAGTACTTCGATGCGGAGTCCGCAAAAACCGTGACGATGACAGCTTTCGCAGTCTTCGGAATTGCGGCTGCAACTTGAAAACAACCCAGTAACGCCGCCGCCGCGCTGGGGCTGACGAGCAAGCCCTCCTCGCGCGCCAGCCGCTTCACCAGCCGGTAAGACTCTTCTGTCGAGACCGGCAAATTTTCGTCCGCGAGCGTGTCGTCGTAAATCGCGGGGCGAAGGGCCGTCGGCATGTGCTTCCAGCCTTCGAGGCCGTGAAAGGAGGCGTCAGGTTGCAAGCTGACGCAGCGAATCGCGGGATTTAATTCTTTCAGTCGCCGCGTCGTTCCGACAAACGTACCGCTGGTGCCGAGTCCCGCGACAAAATGCGTGATGCAGCCGGAGGTTTGTTCCCAGATTTCGTTGGCCGTGGTGCGATAGTGCGCCTGCCAGTTCGCTGGATTGCTGTACTGGTCCGGGTAAAAATATTTCTCCGGATTCGCCGCGACGATTTCGTGCACTTTGCGAATCGCGCCATCGGTGCCTTCGTCGCCGTGAGTACTCACCAACTCCGCGCCAAGCGCCCCAAGGATGCGCTTGCGTTCGTGCGAAGCGCTGTCCGGCAGGCAAAGCTGCACGGGATACCCTAGTGCCGCGCCGACCATGGCGTAGGCGATGCCGGTATTGCCGCTGGTCGCATCAATGATGGTCTTGCCCTGCCGCAGCGCACGACTCGCGATGCCCGCCTGAATCATGCTTAGTGCCGGGCGGTCCTTCACCGAGCCGCCAGGGTTGAACCATTCCGCCTTGGCACAAAATTCGACGTTTGGGAATTCCTGGCCAACGCGCTCCAGCCGCAGCAGGGGGGTGTTTCCAATGCGGTCGAGCAAAGATTCCCCTGCCCGGCTCGGCTGAGCCGTTGATTCGCGAGGAGATGCGGCGATGTGGCCTGTGGTCACCATACGAGCACGTTCGGTGTTTCACATCCGGCCCTAATCATGGTCGGATATCCGACCATTTTACTCCGAATTAGATGCGCGAGCCTAGCGCGGAGATATAGCTTGATGATTCAGTTCAACAAACGTGCTGGCTGGGACTGCCGCGCGTTCCAGTTCATGGGCGCTGGAATTCGCCACGACCCGCCCAAAACAATTCGAGGCCGCCGAAGCGGCCCTAAATTGTACACATTGGATTTTCGCGCAATTGAGCGTCAGAAAGTGAGATGCAGCGACATTTGGATGAATCGCGCACTGCCAAGGGTGTTCTGAATGAATCCCACGCCCTGAGATGCCGGTGTAGGACCGGTGAAACTATAACAAGGCTGCGGGTTGAAGCACCCATTGAGTGTTGGATTGTTGTTCGGAGCGTCAAAGCTCGCGTGGTTGAACAGGTTGAAAAAGTCCGCCTGGTATTTCAGCTTAAACCGCTCGTTGATTTTGAAGTCCTTCACAGCGGAAAAATCGAATCGGGTCTGGAAGGGGCCCCGGAAAGTATTGCGGCCCGTGCCTCCAAAGCCGGTTTCGAAGTTGTCGCAGATTATGGTGCCAGTAGGCGCTCCCGTATTTGGGTTGACGGCAGTCCCGCATGCCGGTACGCCGCTCTGCCCTGGCGCCAGCAAAGGTATTGAAAAGTGAGCGCCGTCGACGTTGATATACGGCTTGCCCGCATTCACACCAGTTGTGCCTTGGGCTTGCGCCTGTCCTGGAGCCACTCCGGGCGCCAGAGGTAGAATAGGATTTGTGATGAAGTCATCCGCGCTGAAAAAGATTCCTCCCACAGTTCCCGAGAAATCGTAGATAACAAAAGGCTGCCCACTTTCGGCAACCGTGATACCGCTTATGGCCCAACCGTTGACAAGGGCATCGGTGAGGCGAGACGCGTGAGATAGCTTTGGAAACTGATACAAGTAGCTGATGGTGAATACATGGGTACGGTCGAAGTCCGAAGACGCGTAACTAGACCTAGGATTGAGCGGGTTGTTGCCGTTGTAGAAAAGCCCGAGAGCGCTTTGCTCGTCCAGTGAGTGCGACCAAGTGTAGGACGCGTTGATCTGAAGTCCATGACTGAGCCGCTTGTTCACACCGAGTTGCAAGGCGTTGTAGTGCGAGATGCCCTCCGCCTCCCAGAAGTCCGAATTGGGGTTGTAGCCGATAAATGGAACGCGGAGCGCCGTGTTGCCGTCGACTCCGGTGAAGTCGGCAATCGTTGTTTGGACCTGCTCTGTCTGCAGCGGGCAGGGCGCACGCTGATCCGGCGGAAGGCTTAGGCTTTCCGTAGGGCAAGTGGCAGGGTTCGAATCTATCGCCTGGTACCCATACGAGGAGGTCTGGCCGTTGATGGGCTTCGTGGATGTAGCAATTCCCGGCTGATTGAACGGAATGGGCATCACTTCATGGAGGCCGTGATTGCCGACGTAAGCCATTGTCAGCAGGAGAGTGTTGTACGGCTGCCATTGCAAATCGAGGCTCCAGTTCTCCGAGTACGGCAGGGTATTCTTTGGGTCATACCCGCCGAACAAGAATGCCAACTGCGGAGTTAACGTCGGGGTGCAGGTAGGGGTGACAACCACGCAGCCGCTGAGTTGCGATTGATTGTGAATGAGCGCATTTACCCCGGCCAGGCTGCTGGGAGGTGGCGGTGGCGGTGCTGTTCCAAACGGATTGTTTTTCAGGCAACCCGGCCCCGTACAGGTACTGTTGAACGGAACTGTGAAGGGTTCCTGGGTCGTCACACCAAAGGGTCCGCTGATGCCCAGCCCGGCGCTCGCGCCGAACTCGGTGAAGAATTCACCGCGATCGGCATACAGGCCGAAACCAGAACGCACGACGAAGTTCTTTAAGAAAGAAGGACTCCAGGCCACGCCAATTCGCGGCTCGAAAATCCACTGCCGCCCCGTGAGAGTGGAGTTGCTGACCCCTTTGGTGCCGAAAGCCTTGTTATTGCCCGCCACGACCAAACCGGTGCTGTTTATAGTGTCCGTTGACAAGCTGTAAGTGTAATTCCGGGGATAGAAATTAGTGAGCAAGCCATTCTTTTCATACAGCGGGCCGTCCCAATCCCACCGCAATCCCACGGTGACAGTCAGGTTGGACTTCAGCTTGAAGTTGTCCTGCGCAAAGAGCCCCGCCTGTTTCGAGCGAAAATAGCGATTCGTTTCCCCGTCCAGGAAGCGGCCGCTGTTTCTGCCGCCCAATGTCCCTGTCAGAAAGGATGCAAAACTCTGAAAGTTGAAAGTCGCAACCTGGTTTTCGCGGTTGATGACGTTCAGCTGTCCGTAGTCATAATTAAAACCGAAGGAAAGGGTATGGCGGCCGACAACCCAAGTGTAGTTCGAGGCCCCTTCCAACTGGTTCTGAAAAACTCCGGCATTGGCAAAGTTCGTTGCAGGGCCGATCCGGAGATCATGAAATTGGCCATCTGCGTTCGTAATCGCGAAACCGGGGAAGAACTTGCTACCGAGCAGATTGATCCCAATACTGCTGGGCGTGAAAGTTTGGGCCGTGGTCGCGTTCGAAAGCTGGCGGATGAAGCCAAGTCTTTGTTCCCAGGTGGTGTTCGAGGTGATTGCAGTCGTATTGTCAAGTGAGAAGACCTGGCTACCCGCCTTGAGGGATTGGTTAAAGCCGAGAACTTGACTGACTGCGAACGGACTGCTCGAAGGATCTCGCTGATAATAGTACTTCCCAGATAGGCGGTCCTTGGAACCGAGGTCATAATCCACGTTCCCATTTACCTGATCGGCGGTGAACCTGCTCGGAGGGCCTTGCACGAGGGAGTTGAAGGGAGTGTTCGGTCCCTCCGCAATGTTAGGTGATGGAACAATGAACTGCCCGCTGGGCGTTTTGGCATTCAGAATGGCGAGCGCGACGGGATCGACACTACTGACTCCAAATTGGCTCTGAAGCGTAGCGGCATCCCGTTGATCCGTGAGATTCGCAGGCACCGGCACGCCACCCAGCGCACCGTTCAGCGCGTCGCTTACGCGCTGCCCCTGATAAGAACCAAAAAAGAACAGCTTCTTCTTGATGACGGGCCCTCCAAGCATGCCGCCGAAAACGTTCCGATGGAGAGGGGGGTCTTTAGTTGTGAAACCGCTTGCTTTCAGGAAGAAGGGCGTTGCGTCCCAACCGCTGGTCTGGTGATATTCGTAGGCCTGGCCATGGAACTCATTGGTTCCCGACTTCGTGACAAGTGCAATGTGAGCGCCGCTGTTTGCACCCTGAGTGACGTCATACATGGACGTGTTCACGTGCAATTCCTGGATCGTTTCGACCGGCGGCGTTGGCAAACCTTGACCGATTGCATCATAAACGGAAGTGTTCGTCTGCACTTGGCCGCCTGCGCCAAAGTTCTCGCCGGTGTTCAGGATAAAGCGGCTCGTACTTACGTAGCTCGTGGACTTCCCATTGAACAAATTGTTCGCAACAACCGAGTTAAAGGAAAAACTATTGCTCGTGTCGCGCTGGCCGTTCGCCCAGATAGCCTGGTTCCCCAGTCCTTCATTGGTGCCCGAGCCCGAGAGAAGGTCGGCGTTCACGCCAGGGGCCAGGATGGCCAACTGCGTAAAGCTGCCTGTTCCGAGTGGTATTGACTGGATCAGTTGCTCGTCCAGCGTATAGCCGTTGGTGGTGTCCACCTGATTCAGCAGGGGAGTCCCACTGACAGTGATCGTTGCAGATACTTCTCCGGGCTGCAAAGAGACGTTTACGGTTGTCGTGCGATTGCCCTGCACAAGGATTTGCGAGTGAATCTCCGTCTTGAAGCCGGCGCGCGAAGCAGTGACGCTATAGGTGCCGATCGGGAGGTCTACAATGCT
>Ga0210405_10002090_pt1 | contig 21192 bp, 17 predicted proteins | sample IncBWH11MmetaG_FD_155492 | JGI IMG/M metagenome (GOLD analysis project Ga0210405, IMG submission 155492) | Forest soil microbial communities from Barre Woods Harvard Forest LTER site, Petersham, Massachusetts, United States - Inc-BW-H-11-M | ecosystem: Environmental > Terrestrial > Soil >... | reverse complement strand
TGGGAGGTAGCTAGGGAGGCAATCCTGGCGCTAGGAGAGCTTCGTACTCCGGTCTCCGAACAGCTCACGCGGTTTTTTACTCACGAGCTAGCCGATATGCGGATTGCGGCTGCGACAGCAGCGGGCGAGATCGGAGAAGTGATCTTCGTCCCACACTTAAAAGCCTTGTTAGGAGATCCAGACACCGGGGTCCAGAAAACCGCGACCCGAGCGTTGGGACAAATCGAGTCGAGAACGAACCCAAGGGCATGAACATGAAGCAAGCGATTTTGCTGGTCGGGTGGATATGCCTCGCGACAACTGCCGGCTGGAGCGAGCAGGTTATCCGGATCGGGATAGGAACGCAGGATACTACTATTAATTGCGCGGCTGGCGGCTCCGTCGTCCGAGAATTACGTCTCCTGGAAAAGTACTTACCGCACGACGGTAAATACCAGGGTGTGAAGTACGATATCGTCTGGCACAACTTCACCAGCGGGGCGCCGGCTAACAGTGAAATGCTAGCTAATAAGCTGGATATCACGAATATGGCGGATTTTCCTGCGATCTTAGGAGCATCCGCCTTCCAAGCTGCTAATAACGGCGTTAAGACTTACTATATTGCTACCCTGTCAGGCAGTACCCGCGGTGCAGGTAATGCCGTGGTGGTTCCTCTGCAATCAAAAATTCAATCTTTCAGCGAATTAAAGGGAAAGAGAATTTCGGTGCCATTCGGATCGACCGCTCACGCCATGCTTTTGAGAGCGATTCAAGATCAAGGCTGGGATCCGGAAAACGATGTTTCCATAATTACCCAGGCACCGGAAGTAGCGGGCTCGGCCTTAAAATCGAATCAGATAGATGCCCACGCTGATTTTGTACCTTTCGGTGAGCTCTTTCCATTCCGCGGCATCGCCCGCAAGATTTACGATGGCAGCTCTTCCGGGCTACCAACCACGCATGGCGTTCAAGTCCGATCCGACTTTGCAGACAAATATCCGGAGCTGGTCGTGGCCTATCTGAAAGCCACCATCGAAGCCAGTCAACTAATCCGGGAGCATCCCGAAGAACTGTGCACGGAACTAGCACAATGGACCGGGGTGGAGGCCGAGGTCTACTACGCTTTTCACGGCCCCCAAGGGATCCAGACCCGTGATTATAGTTTGAAACCGGAATACGTAGAAGCGATCCGACACGCGGAACAGACACTCCGCGTATTGAAAAAGACCGATCGGCCACTCGATGTCGATTCTTTCGTTAACGATAAATTCGTCCGGGAAGCCTGTCAGGAACTGGGCCTCAATTATGACGCTCAACTGAAGGATTACGCCGCAGTTCTTTTCAACCGGGATGCGCTCGACACGCAAGCGCCGGTGGGCGACCCAAAACTAGCGGGACAAGTATGGGTTCAAGACGAGCCGACGGTTCGTCTTTACAGCTCGGTGCAGGCGGCGCTTTCCGCTGCAGGAAAATTGGAGAACGCCGGAAAAAAGATTCGCGTCATTTTCGCTCATGATCGACTGAGCGGCGTCAAGCTTTTTGCCGAACGAGCGTGGTTCGTCAACAAGGACTCCAATCTCAGCGCCTTTTTGCTGAAAAGCGATGCTGACAAATGGGCCAAGGATCAGGGCGGATCGGTTATCGACTACGTTGACGCCCAGAAGGCGGCAGCCAATGGGTTAGCGGGAAACTGAACAGGGTAATTGGTATGGCAGACGCACTGGTTAGCAGCAGTCCGACACTCGGGAACCAAGTGCGGCCAGCCAAGCTCCGAAAAAAGCGGTTATTTGTGCCCGCGGTGATTCGGTGCGCCTCGCTGCTAGCTTGTATCGTTCTTTGGTATCTCGCTTCCACGAACAAGTGGAACGTAATCGTGAATTTTGAGAATGTTCCTTCTCCCTCAGCCGTCTGCCAGGCAGCGGTCCAACTGGTTAGCTCAGCAAAGTTCCAGGGCCATCTGTTAAGCAGTGTCGCCAGAGTTTTCTCGGGCTTTGGTTGCGCCGCGGTGTTAGCAATTGCTATCGGACTAGGTGTCGGTCGTTCTAAATTATTGAGTGACCTGCTAATGCCGCCACTGGAGTTGCTTCGTCCGATTCCTGCCGTAGCCTGGATTCCTTTAGCTGTGCTGATGTTTCCTAATCCGGAAGAAAGCATGGTCTATATCACGTTTGTCGGCGCCTTCTATCCGATTTTACTGAATACGATCCACGGAGTGAGCTCGGTAGATTCAAATTTGATCTTCGCCTCTTTGACCCTGGGAGCTAACCGGGTACGCGTCTTTTCCGACGTAATTGTTCCGGCGGCGCTCCCGGCGATTGTTACCGGTCTGAGCATCGGCATGGGTAACTCGTGGTTTTCGCTCGTGACGGCGGAGATGGTGGCCGGCCAATTCGGCATCGGATACTACACCTGGGAATCTTATACGCTGCAGAAATATCCAAACATCGTCCTGGGTATGATTGCCATCGGTCTTCTGGGTATGCTGAGCAGTTTACTGATTCAGCGGATCGCATGGCTTTTCATGCCTTGGGCAAAACTGGGAGCTAACAGATGAAAGGCCAAGCGGGCGGAATCTCGGTTCGGAATGCAGGTATTTCCTTTCTCGCGTCCAACCGAGTAGTGGAAGCAGTTCGAGACATTTCCGTGGAGTTCAGTCCAGGATCTTTTACTACCTTACTGGGTCCGTCCGGCTGTGGAAAATCGAGCTTGTTAGGTGCAATCGCCGGATTTGTCTCTTTGACCCAAGGCCAGATTCTGGTCGACCAGCGGCCAGTACACCGCCCTGACGGGAGCCGTGGAGTTGTGTTTCAACATCACAATCTTTTTCCATGGAAGACCGTGCGGGGAAATGTGGAGTTTGGGCTTAAGATGCGAGGTATCCGCAAGGCGGAGCGCCAGCATCTAGTTGACGAGATCTTAGACCGCGTCAAGCTGAGCACGTTCCAACACAGTTATCCGGGACATCTGTCCGGTGGTATGCAACAGCGGGTAAACCTCGCGCGGGTTTTGGTTAATCGACCTACCGTCATGATGCTGGACGAGCCATTTGCAGCGCTCGATGCGCAAACCCGGCTGCAGATGCAAGAAATGCTATTGGAGCTCTGGAACGGGCTAAAGATGACCATCGTATTTGTCACTCACGATGTGGATGAAGCGATTCTGCTCAGCGATCGCGTACTGGTGATGAGCCGGCGTCCTGGCCGGATCCGAACTGATTTCGAAGTGCCTTTGGCACGTCCACGGACTGCTGACCAACTCACATCGGCAGATTTTAACCGGCTAAAGAAATATTGTTTAGAGTTGCTTCGCGAAGAATCGATCGCGGACGAGGGCGCATCGGAGGGAGAATTAGTCGAACTACAGGATCTGGAATTCACGGAACGAGTAAACCGGTAGGGATGAGCTCCGCTCATCCGTGTCCGTTATATGTCGGCTACGGCATCCGTTTTAAAATACGGATGAGCAGGAGATGATCCCTACCGGTCCTAAAAGCGATAGGCGCCTTTGAGAAACCATTAGGCGCCTATCGTATGGTTGCCCCACTGATGTCGATCAGGCGAAGCTCCCAATCCCCTTTAGCAAGGGTGGATGACCGCCGGCACGTTTCTGACTTCCAATCAAGGCCTGTCATTAATCGCGCACGACCTAGCCTCCTTGGGATATTTATATCGGGGCTGGGGCAATTGCCTTAAATCCCGGGCACCGCAGGGCAAAGTTGCTTCCGCCGCCATCGCGGAACGGAACGCGTCTACGTTATTAAAGAACTATCCTTCTCGTAAATTTACACTTAGCTCATCAACCAATCTTTTCTTCAATCGCTGATGAACCTCGTTTACTTCTTCTTGTGTCAGCGTCCGATCAGAGGCGCGATAAGTCAAACTGCAGGCCAGTGATTTTTTATCGGCCGGAATTTTTTGGCCGCTCGGATCGACAAAAAGATCGAAAACCTGGACGTCAGCTAATAACGATTCTCGCGCTGAATTCAGGGTGGCAATCACTTCCGCCCAATGCGTCGATCGCGGCGCCACGAAAGCGATATCGCGGGTAACCGCGGGGAACCGCTCGAGCGGTTTGAGCTTGAAAAGTGAGCGAGCTACCACGGGCGGCAACTCGACTTCAGCGACGATAACCTCGCCTTTTGCACCCAGTTCACGAGCTTGGCGCGGTCTAACCAATCCCAGATGTCCGATGGTGCGGCCATTAGAAACCAGCTCGCAAACGAGAGCAGCCAGGTCATTGGGAGTAATCCGGTTCGCCTGTAAAGAAAAGCCATACACGGTCTCCAAAATGCCTTTAGCATCGAACAGGTCGTAGCTCCGGCTAGATTGATTCCACGAGGGAACGGCGTTCTCGCCCGAAAGCAGGATTGCCAACTTCGTCGACTCTTCCGTTTCCGCCGCCGCTTCGCTACGGCGCGCCAGGTCCGCAGCCAAGAAAATCTGTCCAAGCTCGAATAAGGCCACACTGCGAGCGCCGCGATTGAAATTTCGTTCGGCGGCCCGCAACAAACCCGGGATGAGAGACGGCCGCAGGACTTGTTGATCCTCGGCCAAGGGATTTCGCACCTGTACGGTTTCCCTTAGCGGTCGAAGGCTGTTCCTCAGTGACGGCTCGTCGAGAAAGACTAACGTGTGCGCCTCGGCCAGGCCCAAGCCTGCGAGTTTGCGGCGCAACAACATCGCATCATCATGTTTAATATCGATCTGTGAGCTGGTCGTGGGGCTACCCTGGAGACGGCCGGGAAGCTTCAGGATGCCATAATACCGGCTCACTTCTTCGATCAGATCAATCTCACGCTCCAGATCGAGACGATAGCTGGGAATCTCCCAGTGATCCTTGTCACCAGGTTCCAGGCCAATCCTTTCGAGAATCAACTTAGCATCCGGTATTTCCGAACCGAGAATCTCGGTACAACGGTTCAGCCGGAATAAAACTTTGCGTTCGTTCTTGGGCTCCTGACCCGCCACAAGAACAGAAGTCGAGGCTGTGCCCCCAGCGATCTCTTTAATTAATTGGACCGCTCGCTGCGCAGCAAACAGAACTGACTTCGGGTCTACCCCACGCTCGAAGCGAAAACTCGCGTCTGAGATTAAGCCTAAGCCCCGACTGGTACGCCGAATCAACCCGGGATCAAAATACGCGCTCTCGACTAAAACCGTCGTCGTCCCGGAAGAAACACCGGTGTCCTCTCCTCCCATCACACCGCCGAGACCGATTGCTTTCTCGGCATCCGCGATCACAAGATGCGTTTGATTCAACTCGTAAGTTTTGCCGTCCAAAGCGAGTAGTTTTTCTCCAGCTCGCGCAAAACGAACGATGACCGGCAAAGCAAGCTTGCTCAAATCGTAAGCGTGGATCGGTTTCCCGGTCTCGAGCATCACATAGTTAGTAACATCAACAATGTTGTTGATGGACCGGAGCCCGGCAGCCTCCAGCCGGCGACGCATCCAATCCGGACTTGGAGCGACGGTCACATCTCGAACTTCATGGAAAACGGCAAACGGGCAGGCCTCTAGTGCGTCGATCCGGACCTGACTGGCATCGGAAATCGGTTTGGCAGCAGCAGCGGCCGAAGGGTCTGACACCTTAATACCCGGAATCTGAAAGATGATGCTTAGTTCGCGGGCCAAACCGATGTAACTCAGCAGATCCGGCCGGTCCGGCGTGATCTCGAGATCGAAAATCGTGTCAGGTGGAAAGAGATCGCCTAAGGCGACACCAATGGGCGCGCTGGGATCAAGAATCATCAGGCCGCTAGCCTCATCGGAAAAACCGAGCTCCCGTTCACTGCAGAGCATGCCTTCAGATTCAACTCCCCGAAGCTTGCTCGCCTTGATTTTGGTCCCATCCGGTAAAACCGCACCAGGAAGAGCCAAAGGAACTTTATCTCCGGCCCGGAAATTCTTGGCTCCGCAGACAATTTGCCTCGGCGTCTTGGAACCGTCTAAAACCTGGCAGACACTCAGCCGGTCCGCGTTGGGATGCTGTTGAAAAGATTCGATCTGAGCAACTACCACCTTGTCAATACCAGCGCCGTGAACCTGGACGCCTTCAACCTCGACACCAGTGAATGTCAAAGCCTCCGCGATCTCTTCAGCAGACCGATCTAACGCCGGCAAATATTCTCGGAGCCAATTAAGCGACAGCTTCATTACGAGAATTGGGCTAGGAATCGTTGATCGTTTTCGATCAGCAAACGGATGTCAGGCAAACCGAATAGGGCCATCGCCAACCTGTCCAGGCCCATGCCGAATGCATACCCCGATAAAACCTCCGGATCGTAGGCCCGGTCTCCCCTTCCCTCGTTTACTTTCTCAAGAACGTTTGGGTCTACCATCCCGCACCCGAGAAGTTCCATCCAACGTCCCGAATTAACACCTGGAAGACGAACATCCAGTTCGTAACTCGGTTCGGTAAACGGAAAAAAATGCGGCCGCATGCGGGTCTCGACCTGCGAACCAAGCAGTTCGCGCACAAAATATTCGAGCGTGCCTTTCAGATCGGCGACACTCACGTTTTTATCGATATAAAGTCCTTCGAGCTGATTAAACTGACTGAGATGCGTCGCATCCATTTCATCCCGGCGATAGGCTGCGCCGGGAGCGATCACCCTCACCGGCGGCGGCGTCGCCAACATGGTACGAATCTGAACGGTCGAGGTGTGGGTTCGGAGTAATCGCCCATCAAATAGATAGAAGGTATCTGTCTCATTGCGGGCGGGATGATTCGGAGGAGTATTCAGCGCATCGAAGCAATTCCATTCCGTCTCGATGTCCGGACCTGCCGCCAACGCGAACCCTAAGCGCCGGAACACGTGAATGGCGCGATCTTGCAGTTGGGTTAGCGGATGAAGCGAGCCGACACGCAATGGCGTCCCGGGCAACGTTTCGTCAATGTCTTCAATCGCCGATAGGTCATGCTGCGCCGCGAACGCCGCAGCCCGATCTTCAAAAGCCGCTGACAAGGTCAATCGGACCTCATTCAACAGCTTGCCCACGCGAGGACGGTCTCCCTTGGGAACATCCCGCATGCTCTCGCTGAGCTTCGAGATAAGACCGGCGCGTCCCAAATACTTAACGCGCACGCTGTCGAGCTCGATCGGAGTTTTCGCTCCTCCGATCTCCGCTAAAGCACTTTCCTTGAAATTAACCAGTTCGTTTTCCATAGCGCGAATTGCACCCAAATCGCATGGGCGACACGACTATTGGACCCGAGCACAGTAATGGGCGCCCATGCGATTTGGGCGCGATTCGCGCTTAGGCTGCGTGCTTTTTCTGCAGCGCCTCAGCCGCCCGGTCAAAAATTGACTTAAATGCAGTTGGGTCCTGAACCGCGAGTTCGGCCAAAGCTTTGCGGTCGATCGCAATATTGGCGGCGGCTAGCCCTTCTATGAACCGGCTATACGTCGTTCCCTGATCCCGGCAAGCCGCGTTGATTCGTTGAATCCAAAGATTCCGGAAATTTCGCTTGCGGGTTTTTCTGTCGCGGTAGGCCCAATATTGGGCCTTCATGGTCGCGTCTTTCGCGTACCGGAACAGTTTGGAGCGCCGTCCTCGATAGCCTTTGGCTTTATCTAGGACTCTTTTACGACGTTCTCTACTAGCTGGAGCGTTGGTTGCTCTCGGCATTCACTATCGCCCGGGTTTCGGGCGCCTCATAGACAGGCAGTTGTTCTTGCCAATCTGTTCCCCGACCTCGCCTGTCAGTCTCCGAAATTATTTCGGAAGGTGGGCAACAGTTCTTCCCTGGCGGTTAAGCGAACGGAAGATTTTCTTTAATCCTTGCCTCGTCTGTCCGATCCAGGACCGCAGTTTTCGCGAGTTGCCGTTTCCGTTTGGCGCTCTTCGATGCGAGCAAATGGCGTCGGCCCGCTTGGCTGCGCAGGACTTTCCCGGTGCCAGTCACTTTAAAGCGCTTGGCTACCGCCTTTTTCGTCTTACGTCGAGCGATCGGTTTTGGCATAAGGAGCCCGTAAAGTATGCTTCGCCCGGCGATTCGCAAGGGCAAAATGATCGATTAGTAATGAGGATCGAATGCGTTACATCCCAGGGGGAATGGATGCGTGATACACCCTCCCCAAGCGTTGACCCGTCTTTTTTGGTGCGGCCGCTTGTCAGTGCGGCCGCACGGGCAAATCCTTGCTCAGCTGAGGATGCCGACTGCCTTTCCAAGAAAGACCACGATGATCGCCCCTATAATTGAAAGAATGATACCCGCTGGATGAAACGGCGCTCCGTCTGCGGGCTTGGAGAACAGCCTGGCGATTAGACCTCCAACGATTGATCCGATAATACCGAGGATGACGGTTAAGTACCAGTGACCGGTATGAAAGCCGCCGACTTTCTCGGCTATGAAGCCTGCTATGAAGCCAATGATGATATACCAAAGGATGTGTAACATAGTTGCTTTTTTTGGTGGTGTTGACGTCCGGTGCGAGTCCAGTTGTCTCGGTTTAATCCAAGGCCACGCAGAACCCGCATCCGACAAGGGATGCAGTCAGATTGAATCGTATCTCCGCCCGCGATGCGAGCTAAACATTCCGAAGCCATTATTTTGCTTTGCGCTTACACGTCATCATTCGAGCCATAGGCGCTGCGTGTCACGTTTTTCGGCCGTTTGGGGGCTCGTAAGGAGCAGGGCGTTAGGGGGGCGTGGGCGATCTGTATAACTCGGTTCAGTTTGGCTAAGCGACCTCCGAGCAAATAAATTCCTCCTACAGCCAGCGCTTCCGCTTAAAATAAAGGAGCATACCGCCGGCAACGACAGCCATGACCAAGAGAATTGCCGGATAACCGATCGGCGAAGAAAGCTCGGGCATGTTCAGGGGACCGCTATTCCGATCAAAATTCATCCCGTAGACCCCAGCAATGAAAGTGAGCGGGATAAAGATCGAAGAGATCACGGTCAACACCCGCACAATCTCGTTTGTACGCATGCTGAGACCGGAAATGTAGAGATCCATGAAATTGACGGTGGCGTCCCGGTAGCTTTCCAGAAGATCAATCAGGGCCAGCGAATGATCGTATGTGTCGCGGACAAAAGGTTTGGTCCGATCGGATAGCAGGTCGCTATCATCATGCCATAGGCGTAAAAGCAGATCTCGTTGCGGCCAGACGGCGCGTCGGAGCAACGCTAAAGCCTCCCGGATTTCGTGGACTTGGCGGAGATTTTCCCGGGTCGGTTTTTCCAGTAGGCTCTCTTCGAGCCCGTCAATTGCCTCACCGATTTTTTCGGCTGCCGGGAAGTAATGGTCGATCACGGTATCAATCAGAATGTAGGCAAGATAGTCGTTGCGAAGAAAACGGGCGTTACCAACACCTTCACGGAGGCGCTTACGAACCGGCTCAAATACGTCACGGCCTGGCTCCTCTTGAAACGTTAGAACAAACCGTTCGCCAACCAAGACACTGAGCTGTTCAAACGCGAGCTCCAGCTCGTCACTTTGATAGACCATCTGCAACAACACAAAGATCTGGCGATCGTAAGCGTCCAAGTGCGGCCTCTGCCCAAGCGTAAGAATATCCGCAATGGCGAGAGGATGGATCTGAAAACGGCGTCCGAGCTCCTGCACCACATCGACCGAACCCAGGCCTTCAATATTTACCCAGGTAACCTTTTCGTTTTCGGGGCAATCCGAAAGCTCGTCCACTGCGCCCACTTGTTTCTCGACAAAAGAGTGAGCGTCGTACTCGATGAGTTTAATGCTCGTTGGATGGGCTTCGGCAGGAACAGAGACAGCCGTCGGCGCCGAACCGGGTGGCGGGTAGTGGAGCTTGTGCATGGTAGGCGGGGTGGATGGGGCGAAGTAATCAGTAGTCAGTGATCAGTAAACAGTAATCAGAAGAAGGAGCTAGGAGCTAGCATCTAGGAGCTACGAGGGGCGCCCGCCGCGGCACAGGTGCGCGCGGCGTTGCTCGAACGTTTTGGGGAAAGCGGCTGTAGAGTACAGCACGAATAGGACCAATAGTCCTTATGGGACTTATATGTTTGTGCTCCTCCTAGCTCCTAGATTCTAGCTCCTTCTTCTGATTACTGTCTCACTGTTTACTGATTACTTTTCGGCGCCTCTCCTACCCAGCCACGCCCGCAAAACATGCGACTACTAGCGCGGTCGGCGCCAGATTGCTGCATCGAAGCAGGACAAGATGTGCCCAAGCCAACCGAGCCAAATCAACCAGAGGAGGCCGCTAACCAAGAAAAATGCCAGAGCAGCTAAAATCCTACCTTGGGTCAGTTGGCCCAAGCCAGGGATAAAAAAGCTGCAGACAGCCGCAAGAACGTTACCAGCAGAACCTTGACTCATACATCAACAGAACACTTTAACTCTGCCAAAAGTTGCTGCCATCGGAATCGACGGGATGTCCCGCGACTCAACCCGGTTGGACGACGATGAAGGATTGTTGGCCGTCTCGGTCGAGAACAACCACCACTGGACGACTGGGATCGAGTTGTTGGGCAATTTTCTGAAAATCTTCGGCGCTGGCAACCGGCTGATTATTGATTGCCTGGATGATATCGCCCGCCTGCAGCTCCTGGGAAAGCTTAGAGGATGGATCGACACTCATGACAAAGACGCCCTGAGTATCCTCGGGAATATTTGCCTCAGACCGTAGTTGGGAGTCTAGCGTCCGAACCTCAACCCCGGCGAAGGCTCTCACACTGTTGTTGTTGTGCCGGCCATTGGAAGGATTGCGGGAAAGGCGGCTTCCGATCTGTGCCGGTTGCTCAACGATCTGAGCAGAAACTGTTTTGGCCTGACCTTCTCGCACCAGACCAATCGTGACGGTCGAACCAATATCCGTCTCCGCAATCCGGTTCCCAACAGCGGCTGAATCTCTTACTTCGTGACCATTAATTTTCTGGATAATATCCCCCCGGATAATTCCAGCCTTCTCAGCGGGCGACCCAGGCTCGACATCGGTCACCATGGTACCGATCGGCGGGTCCAGTTTGAATTGTTGGGCCTGATCATTCGTTATCTGTTGTACGGATACGCCCAGATAGCTTCTTACAGCTCGTCCTTTCTCGATAATGCTCTTGAGCGTGCGTCGAACCAGGTTCGAAGGAATAGCGAATCCGACTCCCTGATTTCCACCCGACTCTGAATAGATAACCGAATTGATTCCTACGACTTCACCTTTTACGTCGACCAACGGACCACCGGAATTGCCAGGATTGATAGCAGTATCCGTTTGGAAAAACTCAACCGAACTGTCGCTGATTCCTCGACGATCCCGAGCGCTGATGATGCCCTGGCTGACGCTCTCTCGAAGACCAAACGGATTACCGACCGCGAAAACGATTTGACCGACTTTGACCTGATCGGAGTCCGCCAGCGAAAGAGGCGTCAGGTTAGGCAGATTGATTTTTAAAACAGCGACATCAACCTGCTGATCGCTACCGACCACGGTTGCTTTGGCCTGCCTGCCGTCGTTGAGGTCGACTAAAATGTCATCGGTACCCTGGACCACATGATAGTTGGTTAAAATGTGGCCCTCCTTCGAAACGATGAAACCGGAACCCAGCGACGCTACTCTCTCTCGTCCGGAGGATCGGTTATTAGGAAAGCCAAAAAAGAACTCAAAAGGATCAGGCGCCCGCTGAACGGTCTTCGTCGTGGTGATACTCACCACACTCGGCACGACCGCATCGAAGAGCTTGGTGTATTCCTCGTTTAACCGTTGAAGGATATCGACTGAGCCCAAGTCGATCTTCGGCCCTGCCGCTGGAGTAAACTTCTCGACTTTAGCCTGGCCTACCCCGGGTTCCTTGGTTTGCCAGACGTAAATCAACGAGATGGCCAGTGCCAGAAAGAGAACGAAGACAAGAAACTTCAAAAAGCTCTTCATGCTGATTTACTCTAGCTAGCTAAGGTCGTCCCCCCTTTTGTACTCTCATCTACGATACGCAAGAAACGCTGATTTCCAGCTGATTGCAGTCCTGGGTCACGGTCTAATATTGAACGGGCTATCCCTCGGGCTTCGTCCAAGAGATCGGCATCCTGCAGGAGATCGGCTACTCGCAGCGGCGGAAGCCCGCTTTGCGCCGTTCCCAACAGGTCACCTGGGCCACGAAATCTAAGATCGGCCTCTGCAATCTCAAATCCGTCGTTTGTCTTTTCTAAAACAGATAGTTTAGCCAAAGCCAACGGATCTTTGGTATCTGTCATCAGAATGCAATAACTTTGATGCTGGCCTCGGCCAATCCTGCCTCGAAGCTGGTGCAACTGCGCCAAGCCGAATCTTTCCGCGTTCTCGATTAACATCACCGTGGCGTTCGGCACATCGACCCCGACCTCGATGACTGTGGTCGCAATCAGCACCCGGATTTCACCCTGGCGGAAACGTTGCATCACATTCTCCCGCTCCTCCGGCGCCAACCGACCGTGCAGTAGCCCGCACTCAGCCGGTTTCAGCAAGTCAGCCCAGCGATCAAACTCGGTCGTAGCAGCTTTTACGCTTAGCGCGTCGGATTCCTCGATGACTGGATAAACAATGTACGCCTGCCGGTTCGCCTGTAGTCGTTCTCTCAGGAAATTGGCAGCTTCAGGGAGTTTTCGCGATGAACGCACTCCCGTGATCACGGGTTTTCGGTTGATCGGTTTTTCGTCCAAAGTAGAGACTTCAAGATCACCGTAGAGCGTCATAGCCAGAGTGCGGGGAATAGGCGTTGCGGTCATCACCAGCAAATCGGGTACCGGCTCCCGCGCCAGTAACCGGCCTCTTTGTAGAACGCCAAATTTATGTTGCTCGTCGATCACTACTAACCCGAGTCGAGGCAGCGGATCGCTGTCGTAGAGAAGAGCATGGGTGCCAACGATGATCTCGGGGTCACCTTCCAGCTCCAAAAAAGCATCCTCTTTTCGTGGACCCGTCCTCAAGCCGATCCGGATTCCCATCGGCTCCAGCCAAGTCTTCAGAGTTTGGTAGTGTTGCTCGGCTAAGACTTGGGTTGGCGCCATCAACGCACTTTGAAATCCGGCTTCTGCCACCTCTAACATAGCGGCGGTCGCCACCACGGTCTTACCGGCGCCAACGTCACCATGCAATAACCTCGCCATCGGCCGATCCGCCGCCAAATCAACGTGGATTTCCTGAATCGTACGTCTTTGCGCCGCTGTCGGTTCGAACGGTAGTTGTTGAAGAAATTCTTGGACTCGGCTGCCCGAACTGGAATGCGCATGGCCGGGCTGGCCAACGAAATTTCTGCGCCGATTTTCGACCACGATCTGGATACCAACGAGCTCCGCCAAAGCCAAGGTTTTTCGGGAGCGCTGCAGCTTTGTCCACGAGTCCGGAAAGTGCATTTGACTGATGGCTTCCCGGTACGAAGCCACGTATCCAGGCAGGACCGGTTGATCTTCGATCCCAGCGAGACGCGTGACGGCTAAATAAATCAGCGTTCGCAAGGGGCGCTGGCGCAGACCTTCGGTCAATGGGTAGACCGGTGTTATCCGATTCAGGTGAATCAGGTTCTCTTCTTCTTCCTCGACAATCTCGAATTCCGGATGATCAAAATAGATCCGGCCCCGGCTTTCTTTGGGACGTCCAAACACAACTAAGGTCTGACCGGCAGCTAACATTTTTTGGACGTAGTGCTGATTGAACCACCGGCACACGAGCCGTCCACTCAAAGCTCCGCTCTCTCCCTCATCCAGAGTCGCCTCCACAATATTTCGGCCGGAGAAATAACGCGAAGTCACCTTGTGCAGAATGCCCCGAACGCAGATCGGCTTGTCGGAGCTGCTAGCCGGGAATCGACTAAACTCGGCTCGATCTTCGTGCCGTCTCGGATAGTGCTCCAGCAAGTCGCGCCAGGTCTTAATTCCGAGCCGGTTCAACGGGCGCACCATCGGCGATGGCACCCAATCGAGTTCGTCGATAGTGGTGGCTAAAGCGTCCATCGGGGGCAAGAGTTCAAGGAGTCACAGGAGTTAAGGGAGAGGAGTCAGGAGTCAGAATCCAGGAGCCAGGAGGCGCCAGGGTAAGGACGTGGTAGGAGACGAGCCACCTTTTTAAAGTAATCAGAAAGTCAGTAATCAGTAATCAGTGTTCCTCAATGCCTCATTTTTTCCAGATAGCGATTATTGATCACGACTACTACCTCAGAACGTGCAAGTTCGTCATGTAGCCTTTTCGAGACTCCCGCGCCTCCTGACTCCTGGATTCTGGCTCCTGGCTCCTCTACTTGAACTCTTTGAACTCCTTGCGGATTGTGCACGGGGCCATGTTAGCCAAACGAATCATTCCTTGCCTCGATGTAACCGAGGGGCGCGTCGTAAAGGGCACAAAATTTGTTCAACTCCGGGATGCAGGTGACCCAGTAGAATGTGCAAAAGAATACAATCGGCAGGGTGCTGACGAGCTGGTTTTTCTCGATATCACTGCCAGCTCTGATCATCGGAAAACGATGATCGACGTGGTGGAGCGCGCCGCCGAACAATGTTTTATGCCACTAACGGTTGGGGGCGGCATTCGAACCCTGAGTGACGTCCGCGATATGTTGTTGGCGGGAGCGGACAAAGTGAGCATGAACACAGCGGCGATCCAACGCCCCGAGCTGATCACTGAAGCAGCCGGAGCATTTGGCGTCCAATGCATCGTGGTGGCCATCGACGCCAAGAGGGAACCGTCTGGCGGCTGGCGGGTCTATACCCATGGAGGACGCAAACCGACCGAGCTCGATGCGATCGAATGGGCCTCAACCGCGGCCCGCCTTGGCGCCGGGGAAATATTACTTACCAGTATGGATGCAGACGGAACCAAAGATGGTTACGACCTGCAGCTCACCGCAGCAGTCAGCACAGCGGTTACGATTCCCGTTATCGCCAGCGGCGGAGCCGGGCGTTTGGAGCATTTGGAAAGAGTCCTTCGCGAAGGTCACGCAGACGCCGTATTAGCCGCCAGCATATTCCATTTTGGCGAATATTCGGTAGCGGATGCCAAACGGTTTCTTTCGGATCACGGAATTCATGTGCGGTTGTGAGGGAAGGAGCCAGGAGTCAGAACCAGGAGCCAGGAGACGCTGGGTAAGCTGGCGTCCTGCGAGAGGACAACGTCTTGTTAAAGTAATCAAGAAATCAGTAATCATTGTTCCTCGATGCCTTCCCTGATTGCCTCGGAAACATGCCTGCTCGGAATCACAACTCGTCGTTTACCCTGGGCCTCCTGGCTCCTGGATTCTGACTCCTAGCTCCTTTAAAATCTGTGAACTCCGCTATCTGGGAACTTTCCGCGACCCTGCCAAGCAGGGACCTCGTCACGCGAGCGGGTGAACTTCGGCTACCGGTTTCGATTGTTCGGTTGCTGGAACGCAGAGGGTTTCAAGATACTGCTGCGATTCACAGTTTCCTCTGGCCGCGGCTCCGTGAGCTGTCTGATCCCTTTCTCCTGGCCGGTATGAGGCCGGCTGTCGAACGGATTTTTCAGGCGGTGGATCGGCACGAACGGGTTGTTCTCTACGGAGATTACGACGTCGACGGCATTACCTCCATAACACTTCTCGCTCGTGTGTTGGGAGCCTATGGAGCCACGCCGGCCCTATTTCTGCCGATGCGCGTCGAGGAAGGGTATGGTTTGACCGCAGACGGCGTTGCCCGGTGTCTCCAAACGCATCAGCCGCAGTTACTAATCGCGTTGGATTGCGGCACCTCCTCGGCTGAACGCATTGCCGAGATTGAGGCAGCCGGAGTCGATGTGCTCGTAGTCGACCATCATGAGGTCCAGCACTCCATCCCTAGGTGTCGGGCCTTCATTAATCCGAAGACCGGTGCTGACCACAGATATTTCTGTACGGTCGGTTTGGTATTCAAGGTGTGCCACGCCTTGCTCAAGGAGCGACGCCTCCCCAATTTCGACTTGAAGCAGTACCTCGATCTGGTTGCCATTGGCACGATTGCCGATCTCGTTCCGTTGGTCGCCGAAAATCGGATGCTCGTTTACCACGGACTGAAACAGTTAGAGACCACCCAATGGATTGGTGTCAAAGCTTTGATGCGCGTCGCCGGAATCAATGCCCCGGTCCGGCCGGATGATGTCGGTTTTCGCCTTGGGCCCCGGCTCAATGCGGCCGGGCGGATTGGCTTGGCGGAGGCCGCGCTGAACTTGCTGATGACCTCCGACGATGCGGTCGCTGCCGGTCTGGCCGCAGAGCTTGATCAACAGAACCGGGCTCGCCAGCAACTGGAACAGCAAACGTTCGAGGCTGCTTGTCGGGCTCTAGAACAAGATCCCGATTTCGCGTCTCATTGTGCGATCGTAGTGGGTGAAACCGGCTGGCATCCAGGCGTGGTGGGAATCGTAGCAGCGCGTCTGGTTCGCCAGTATTACCGGCCAGCCTTGGTCATCGGATTTGATGAAGATGGGATCGGCAAGGGAAGCGGCCGCAGCATCCCTGGTTTTTCGTTGGTGCAAGCTCTAGACGGTTGTTGCGATGCGCTGACCCAATATGGCGGCCACGAAATGGCGGCCGGGTTTTCCTTGCCCTCTGAACAACTTGCTGTATTTGCCGGTGCGTTCAGAGCGTTCGCTAAGGAGACCCTCAGCCCGGAACAGCTATCACCAAAGCTGCGAATTGACTCGCTAGTTAACGGCAATGAACTCAGCTACGATTTCCTCGTTGCGCACGAATTGCTCCAACCTTTTGGGCTCGGAAATTGGCAGCCGCTGTTGTTGCTGCAACGCGCGGAACCAACCGGGGAGGTCAAGATCTTGAAAGAAAAACATCGGGCCTTCGGACTGCGTCACACTGGCCGTGTCTTGCGTGCCATCGAGTTTAATTTCAGTGAGCCGCTCCCGGCGCCACCTTGGGATATCGCTTTTTATCTGGAGTCTGCAGTTTTCCGGGACCAGATCCAAATTCAGCTTCGGGTAGAAGGGATCAGGCCGTCAGGGGCGGGATAAGGGCCGCCTCGAATCGTTGGAGCACGATCATTATCGCGCGACGCCGGATGGCGATTCCCTGTGGAGCTGTGCACCGACAAAATCGATCAATTGCTGTGGGAAGAATGGCTTTCGCAGCAGCAGCTGTTTCTCGACCATTATCGCTGCACGATCATCTGCCTCCGACAATGCGCCGGTGATAAACACGACGGGCAGAGCGGGGTCAAGCTGCTGAATCCTTTTTGCCAGGTCTTGCCCGTCTATGGATCCGGGCATGACGATATCGGTGAGGACGAGCTCGATCTCGCCTTGTTGCTGTTGCACGATCTTCCAGGCTTCCTCCACTGTGGTTGCCGTGATGACCCGATAGTTCGCCACCTGCAAGACATGTTCGATGTACTGCAGAATAGACGGTTCATCGTCGGCCACTAAGATGAGTGGCTTCCCCGAATTTTCGCCGCAACCGGATTCGACCATGTTTTCCATGATTTCAAGAAATTCGTTTTCTCTGTTTCCTCAAATAATCGTGGAAAGTATAGCACTTTCTTTCAATCATTAACACCCCACTCCGTAGCAGTCAGGCCGCCCCGGACGATTTCAGCCCCTGAAAGGCCTCTCTCGCCAGCACTTCGGCGAGCTCAGCCGGATCGCTACCTTTTTTCCTCCGGGGCCAGCGAGGCGTTAATCTTTGTGACCGGCGCCCCGGTCGAAGCTAGGGTGGGTATCCGCAATGCCGCCGCGTAGAAGTTGAAGACGGGCCGGCTACGGAACGTCAGGTTGTGCGCTTGAGCTAGAGTTCCGACCGTTTGCAAGCCCATCCCGTTTCCTATTTCACCATGCGCCTTGGCTCGTACCCGGTTTAGAACAATCAGAGTCACTGAACCGTTGCTCACGTGTGACCGTAACCGGATCTCCCCCAGCCCGTGGGAAATCGCGTTTGAGAACAAATTGTGGAGGATCAATCCGAAAATCTTCTCATCCAGCTCAGCTTCTAACTCTGTTGACAGATCAATGGAAAGCTTGCGCTGTTGTCTCACGGCCAGAAGGTTATAATGGGTTGAGATTTCTTGCACCACCTCAGCAATTTTATGTCTTGTTTTGACAGGCCTAATTTTCTGGGCCGCCACTTTCGCTAGATAAAGCGCGGTATCGACGTATTCCGTCAGCCGGCGGATCTGCGCCGTCATCACCTCGAGAAACTGTGGCTCGAGTCGCTTGGCCTCATAGTCGAGCTGTAGCTGAAGCAGAGTGAGGGGACCCCGCAGTTCATGAGCGACCCGGGCCGAGTACTGATCCAGACGAGTCCGGTTCTCTCTGAAGATTCTGAGCAGATCATTAATTTCCGCAACCAGCATTTGATACTCGCGATCACGGTTCATAGAGGCTACGTCCGGAAATCCTGCGCTTGACACTCGCCGTTCCGCCAAGGAGGAGGCGAGTTGTTCGACGGACCGATTGATCCGGCGGCTAATGATCCAGACCGGAAGAACGATGGCTGCAGCGGTCACCGCAACAGACCCTATCCAGATTTTCAGCAGTTCGGGCTTGAGCAGTCCCCGGTCCGCGCTTTGACTAAGGCAAAGCCAAGCAATACCCAAAGAGATGCCGATGCCGATCCCAGCGGCTGCCAAGCAGGCCAGACTGACAGCTATTTTGGTGGATCTCATCGCGGAAGGTAGAATCCATTAAAAAGGCACAAAGATCACAAAGAACAATCCAAGATAAGGTTTTAGGGCTCGTTCTTTGTAATCTCTTTGTCTTCTTTAGTGAATCATCTTCCTGACTAAATCGATGTTTCGCCTTTGGTAGAGCGTAGACGAATCGTTTTGTGAACGAGATCGTGGTGAGCCTCGATCATTCGTACCGTGCGGCTCCGAGCACGCATCAGAATGGAATGCGTGACTGCGGTATGACCATGCACCTGGACCCCGCGCAACAAGGGATTATCACTGATCCCCGTGGCGCAGAAGATGATATTATCCCCGTGGGCGAGGTCATTCGCATAAAACACCTTGCCTAATTCGTTACGATAACCGGCTTTGAGCACCGCTTCCTCTTCCGCGCTGTCTCGGGGCCACATTACGGTCTGCAGGTCACCGCCCAGACAGCGAATGGCAGCTGCGGCCAGTACCGCTTCGGGGGCGCCACCAATCCCTACGTAAAGATCCACCCCACTGTCAACGATCGAGGGTGCGATGGCGGCAGTGATATCACCATCTGAAATCATGCGCACCATGGCGCCAGTGGAGCGAACGGCCTCGACCAGTTTCTGATGCCGGGGCCGATCCAAGATAACGACCGCTAGATCCTGAACCCGTTTACGAAGGGCTTTAGCGACCAGCGGAATGATCTCTTCGATCGGATTCAAAATTGAGATGGTCTCGATCCCTGTCCGTTGCATGTAGCGGACTACCCTCAAACCATAGGCCAGCTTCATCATATAGAACGTCGGAACGTCTTTCATCGAAAGCCCGATATCGTGCTCAGGAGAAGCTGCCGCTATACAGCAAATAGAACCCGGTAACCCTTTTGAAACGTTGGTAGTGCCATCAATCGGATCCAGCGCCAGATCGAATTTGTGACTGCCGGGCGACCAGGTCCCAAGGTGCTCTCCCTTAAAGATCCCAGGGGCGTTATCCTTGATCCCTTCTCCAATCACCACTTCTCCGCAAATGTTCATGAGGTCGAACATCCCCCGGATGGCATCGCAGGCCGCTGCGTCGGCTTTCTCCTTTTCGCCTCGTCCTATCCACGGCAGGGTGTTTAGAGCGGCGGCCTCAGTTGCTCTCAGAAAGTCGATCTCAATGATGCGTTCGTAGTCTTCGTACGGTTGCTGGTAAGAGCGCATGAGGAGAATGGCAGATAAATTACAAATGACAGATGACAGATTTTGGGCAAGCCCGCGTGGTGCGAATATGCACGCACTCACCTGCTCATTTGTCATCTGTCATTTGTCATTCTCAACAAAGTGTGGTTTGCACGTAGGGTGAACCCGACGCGCGTTATTTTTTGGAACGAATACATTCACGAAAAAAAGGACCCGGCTGTCGCTGCCGTCTATCCGAAAGGAATCCACTCGGAGTTAGCGGCTGCCTTTGCTCATGATTCCCAGCTGATCTGCGAAACTGCGACCTTGGAGGAAAAAGAGCACGGTCTCTCGATTGACCGCTTAGACACTACCGACGTCCTGGTTTGGTGGGGTCATCTGGCTCACAAACAGGTTGAGGATGAGATCGTAGAGCGGGTCAGAAAGCGGGTTTTGGAAGGGATGGGACTCGTGGTGCTTCATTCGGGGCACTACTCCAAAATCTTTCAACGATTGCTCGGAACCACTTGTTCACTTGGCTGGCGCGAAGCCGGCGAAAAAGAGCGGGTCTGGGTGTGCCAGCCAGGGCACCCCATTGCGCGGGATCTTCCGGCGTACTTTGAGATCCCACATGAAGAAATGTATTCGGAGCCGTTTGGTATCCCTAATCCGGACGAGTTAGTCTTTATTTCCTGGTTCCAAGGCGGAGAAGTCTTTCGATCGGGTTGTTGTTGGCGGCGCGGCGCCGGGAAAATCTTCTATTTCCGGCCGGGGCATGAGACATTTCCGACCTACCGGCAGCCGGAGGTTCTGCAAGTGATCCGAAACGGCATCGGATGGGCCACGCCGGATCGGCCACGCTGGATCGACGCGTGCCCGAACATAAAGCTCTCGCCGGAAGGCATCAAGCAGCCAGAGCGGAAGTGAGATCGGTGGCCGTCGGTCGTGCTTGATAGCCGCGGCCGCAAATACGGATGAGACCTATGGGACTCACGGGACTTATGTACCCTGAGGTCGCATAGGTCCGGGACGACTCACTCCGATCTGTCGAGCACCAGGAGCAACCAATTTCCACCCTCGACGACAGACATTGATTCAACGTCTGAACAGCCAGCTCAATAAAGTGAGGATGACGCTGATCAGGATACAGGTCATCAGGGGGAAATAGAACGAAAAGTTCCCTTTTTGGACCGAGATATCTCCTGGGAGGCGTCCCACCCAACCAAACCACCCGGGGAACCTCCATAGGAGCGCGCCTCCGATCGCTAGGATGATCCCGACGATCATCACGATTCTGCCAATATCCTGCATCACAGAGAATAGAGTGAAGGAGTTCGAGGAGTTCAAGGAGTTGGTAGGGCGAGGCTCCCGAAAAAACTTGAACGGTATGCGAAGCGCGTTTTTTTGCTTCGGAATCTCGCGACTTACGCCAACCCGCCCGCCGAGCCGTGGGGGGCGCTCAGAGCCCGGCTCGGCAAGTCAACAGTCGTAACCGCACGTTTCACGATGGAACGTCAACATCCCTGG